>Ga0070739_10003540_pt1 | contig 19321 bp, 21 predicted proteins | sample Coa_R1_7_FD_66445 | JGI IMG/M metagenome (GOLD analysis project Ga0070739, IMG submission 66445) | Surface soil microbial communities from Centralia Pennsylvania, which are recovering from an underground coalmine fire - Coalmine... | ecosystem: Environmental > Terrestrial > Soil > Unclassified ... | reverse complement strand
TTCCTCGTCACCGAGGCGATCCGCGGCGAGGGCGCCCACCTGCTCGACGCCCGTGGCAACCGCTTCGTCGACGAGCTGGCCCCGCGCGACGAGGTCGCACGCGCGGTCCAGGAGCTGATCACGAGCACCGGGGCGACGAGCGTCGGCCTCGACATGCGCCACGTGGACCCGGCGCTGTTCCCGAATGTGGTGACCGCGCTGCGACGAGCGGGAATCGATCCCGAGCGCGAGCTGATCCCGGTCGCGCCGGCGGCGCACTACATGATGGGCGGCATCGCGACCGACCTCGATGGACGAGCCAGCCTCTCCGGCCTCTACGCGGTGGGCGAATGCTCGTGCACCGGACTGCACGGCGCGAACCGGCTCGCGTCGAACTCCCTCACCGAATGCTTCGTGTTCGGAGCGCGCGCGGCACGGGCCGCCCTCGGCGAGCCCGCGCCCGTGCCTGGCGGCGGGCCGGAGCGTCGCCGGTCCGGGTCAGACGGCTCCACGAAGCCGCCGCCGCTCAGCCCGGAGAGCCGTCAGGCGCTCTGGCGCCACGCCGGGCTGGTCCGGGAGGGGAACGGGTTGCGCGAGCTGCTCGGCGACCCGCATCCGCTTGTTCGTCTCGTCGCGGCGGCGGCGCTGGCCCGCACCGAGAGCCGGGGCGCTCATTTGCGGCGTGACTTCCCGAACGCCGATCCGTCTTTCGACGGCAGGCACGTGACGCTCGTGGCGGGCGAGCAGCCGGCGCTCCAGAAGTGGGACTGACTCCGTCTGCGGGCTTCTACGGATAGGATCCGGATTTTCTACTTAATAGGGACTTAATAATCCCGGTGGTCCGGAATTCAATTTGCCCGGGGATACTCCCTCGCGCGGAAACGAGGCCGCTGAAAGGAGAGGTGTCTGGATGTACCGGTTCAGTCGGGCGATCTACCGGGAGCTCGCCAGCGAGATCATCGAGGATCCGCACGCTGAGTGCCCCTACGCGAACCACGAGCGCGTTCTGCGGGCATGCGAGGCCGCGATCGAGCGGCTGGCCACGGATCGGCACTACTTTGCGCGGCCGGCACGCAGCCTGTTCTGCGACATCCGCGTCTACTTCCCGATGTCGGCGCAGCGCCGCGTCCTGAGGGTCGTCGAGCAGTACCTCGGCTTCGCCGACGAGTTCCTGCGCAACCGGCCGCACAACGGCTTCGATGCGTACGGCAACCCGTTGCAGTGCCGGGCCAGCACCCGCAAGGGCATGCCGTGCCAGCGGATGCCGCTGCCGCACAACGGCTACTGCCCCTCGCACCAGCATCTCGCCGAGACCGAGCAGGTCACACCCGCCGTCGCGGCGTAGGCGTCGCGGCGTAGCCGTCGCGGTTCGGGCGCGCCATGAGCGGTCGCGGCGTAGCCGCACCACGGCGATAGCAGCACCGGGCGGCGTGTAGCGTCCGCCCCATGCTCCTCGGCGTCGACGTCGGCGGCACGTTCACCGACGCGGTGCTGGTCGACGCCGCCGGCCGGATCACGACCGCGAAGGCGCCGAGCACCCCGGAGGACCAGTCAGCCGGCGTCCTCGCCGCAATCGAGACCGTGCTTAAGCGAGCCGGTGCACGTCCTCAGGAGATCGCGCGTTTCGCGCACGGGATGACCGTGGCCACGAACGCCCTGCTCGAGGGTCGCCACGCCCGCGCGGCGCTGATCGCCACCGAGGGCTTCGCCGACGTCGTCGAGCTCGCCCGGCAGAATCGCCCCGAGCTCTACCGCCTCTGCGCCGCCGGCCCGCCGCCGCTGGTCCCGGCGGAGCTGCGCTTCGAGGCCCCCGAGCGAATGACCCCGGACGGGCCGTTGCGGCCGCTCACCGAGGCCGATGCCGCGGCGCTCGCCGAGCGCGTCGCCGCCAGCGGCGTCGAGTCGGTGGCCGTCGTCCTCCTCCACTCCTACCGCCATCCCGAGCACGAGCAGCGCCTCGCCGCGGCGCTCACCCAGCGCGCGCCGCACGTCTCCCAACACCTATCGTACGAGTCGGTCGGGACGTTCCGCGAGTACGAGCGCGCCGCCACCACCGAGCTCGACGCCGCCCTCACGCCACTGCTGGCCGGCTACCTCAGCCAGCTACTCGAGCGCTGTGCCAGCGCTGGGATCCCCGAGCCGGCGGTCATGCAGTCGAACGGAGGCCTGATCGACCTCGACCACGCCGCGCGCCACGCCGCCCTCACGGTGCTCTCCGGCCCCGCCGGAGGCGCCGCCGGCGCCGCTTTCGCCGCTCGTGCCGCCGGCGTCGAGGACGCGCTCTGCTTCGACATGGGCGGCACCTCCTGCGACGTGTGCGTGGTCGACGGCGGCCGAGTGCAGGACCAGCCCGGCGGCAGGATCGCCGGCCGGCCGCTCGCTCTCCCGATGCTGGCCGTCCACACGGTGGGGGCCGGCGGCGGCTCGATCGCCTGGGGCGATCCCGGCGGCGCGCTTCGCGTTGGCCCGCGTTCGGCCGGTGCCGATCCCGGCCCCGCCTGCTACGGGCGCGGTGGCGAGGAGCCGACCGTGACCGACGCCAACCTCGTGCTCGGGCACCTCGACCCCGACGCGCCCCTCGCGGGAGACGTCCGGCTCGACCCGGAGGCCGCGCGCGGCGCGGTGGCCCGACTCGCCGACACCCTCGGCCTCGACGTAGTCGGCTGCGCGGAGGGGATCCGCCGCGTCGCCTGCAGCGAGATGGCCGGGGCGCTGCGCGTGGTGACCGTCAACCGGGGCATCGATCCCCGCCGCTACGCGCTGCTCGCGTTCGGCGGCGCAGGCCCCCTGCACGCGGCGGACATCGCCGACGAGCTCGGGATCGACCGGATCCTCGTCCCAAGCGCGTCCGGTGTGCTCGCCGCGCTCGGGCTGATCGCCTCGCCACAGCGCCGCGACGTTCAGGAGAGCGTCCTGCTGTCCGGCGATCAGCTGGACGCCGAGAACATCGCGCGCCACGTCGAGCGCCTCAGGCGGCGCCCGGCCGCGCAGCTGGGCGCCGAGGAGCTCACCGCCCGCACGATCTTCGAGGTGCGCTACCGCGGCCAGTCCCACGAGCTCTCGATCGCCACCGAGCCGGCCGATCTGCGCGAGGCCTTCGAGGCCGAGCACGAGGCGCGCTACGGCTACCACGACCCGAGCCTCGAGCTCGAGCTGGTCACGATCCGCGTGTCGGTCAGCGCTCGCGCGCCCGAGCTGGCACCGTCCCGGTCGGCCGATCTCCCCGACCGCATCGACGGCCCGTGCCGCATCCGCCTGCCCGAGTCCACGTTGCTGGTCCCGCCCTTGTGGGAGGGTACAGTCGACTCCGGAGGGACCATCCACCTGGAGCGGAGCGGCTGATGGACGCCATCGAGCTCCAGCTCCTGGTCGGCGCCCTCCGTTCCGCCTGCGAGGAGATGGGCGCGGTCCTGATCCGCTCCGCCCATTCGCCCAACATCAAGGAGCGCCGCGATGCCTCGACCGCGCTGTTCGACGCGCACGGGGAGATGGTGATGCAGGCCGAGCACATCCCCGTGCACCTCGGCGCGATGCCGGCCGCGGTGAAGGCCGTGCTCGACCTCGGCGATCCGCGCCCGGGCACGGCCTACGTCCTCAACGACCCCTATCGCGGTGGCACGCACCTCCCCGACATCACCGTGATCACGCCGATTCACGCCCCGGATGGCCTGCTCGGCTTCGCTGCCGCCCGCGCCCACCACGCCGACGTGGGCGGGCCGACGCCGGGATCGATGCCGGCCGACAGCACGGTGCTCTCCGAAGAGGGGGTCGTGATCGAGCCACAGCTCCTCGACGAGGCGGCGATCGCGCGCCTCACCGGGCGGATGCGTGCTCCCGCACAGCGCCGGGCCGACCTGCGCGCGCAGCTCGCGGCCTGCCGGGCCGGCGAACGGCGGCTGCTGGGGCTGCACGCCCGCGCCGAGGGCACGGCGCTGAGAGCCGGCCTCGATGCCGTGCTCGACTACGCCGAGCGCCGCACCCGCGCCTGCATCGCGGCGATGCCCGACGGCACGCTCGCCGCGCAGGACGTGCTCGAGGCCGCCGAGGGCGATCTGCCGATCGTCGTCGAGGCGATCATCGCCGGCGACACGCTCACGCTCGACTTCACCGGCACCGCGCGGCAGCACGAGGGCAATCTCAACTGCCCGCTGGCGGTGACGCGGTCGGCCGCCTACTTCGCGATCCGGGTCCTCACCGACCCCGAGATCCCGGCCTGCGCGGGCGCCTACCGCCCGGTGCGGGTGATCGCACCCGAGGGCTGTCTGCTCAACGCCCAGCCACCGCACGCGGTCGTCGGCGGAAACGTCGAGACCTCCTCGCGGGTGGCCGACGTGGTGCTGCGCGCGTTCGGGCATGCCCTCGGCCAGGGCACGATGAACAACCTCACGCTCGGCTCCGAGGAGGTCGTCTACTACGAGACGATCGGTGGCGGGCAGGGCGCCTGCGCGGACGCGGACGGCCCGAGCGCCGTGCACGTCGCGATGAGCAACACCCTGAACACGCCGATCGAGGCCCTCGAGCTCGAGTTCCCGCTGCGGATGGTCCGCTACGCCGTGCGCCGTGGCTCCGGCGGAACCGGCGCCCACCGCGGCGGCGACGGGGTGATCCGCGAGGTCGAGGCCCTCGCGCCGCTGCGCTACTCGCTGATCACCGAGCGTCGCCGTCACGCCCCACCGGGCGCGGACGGCGGCGAGCCGGGCGCCCGCGGCCGCAACCTCCTCGACGGCGAGGAGCTGCCGGCCAAGTCGATCGGCGACCTGGAGCCCGGGCAGCGGCTGCGGATCGAGACCCCGGGGGGCGGCGGGTATGGACCGGCGCCGCCGGAGTAGGGTGGCGGCGATGCGCGTCGCGTTCCTCGGACTCGGGATCATGGGCTCGCGGATGGCCGCGAGACTCGCCTGGGAGGGCTTCGAGCTCACGGTCTGGAACCGGACCGCAGCGCGGGCCGAGGAGCTCGGTGCGTCCTACCCGGGCGTGGAGGTGGCGGCGAGCCCGCAAGCCGCCGCCACCGACGTCGACCTCGTCATCTCGATGGTCGTCGACGGCCCGCAGGTCGAGTCGGTGCTGCTCGGCCCCGGGGGCGCGGCCGAGAGCGCGTCCCAGGGCACCCTGTTCGTCGACTGCTCGACGATCGGGCCGAAGGCCGCCGTCGCGATCGGGGCGCGGCTCGAGGAGAGGGGCCTGAGGTTCCTCGACGCTCCCGTCACCGGCTCCTCACCGAAGGCGGCCGACGGGACGCTCACGATCATGGTCGGAGGCGAGCGCGACGACTTCGAGCGCGCGCTCCCCGCGCTGGAGGCGATGGGCCGCCTCGTGGTGCACACCGGCCCGACCGGGCACGGTCAGCTCGTCAAGGTGATCAACAACGCCGTCGCCGCGACCAACACGACCGTGCTCGGCCAGGCGCTGCTCGTCGCGAGCCGGGCCGGCGCCGATCTCGACGCCGTGGTGAAGGTGATGGGAGCGGGATCGGGCAACTCGGCGATGCTCGAGCTGAAGGCCGGGCCGATGCGCGCCCACGACTACTCGACGCTGTTCAAGCTCGACCACATGCTCAAGGACGTGCGGCTGTGCCTGGAGGCGGCCGACGACGCAGGAGCGCAGTTCGGGTTCGCGGCGCTCACCGAGCGCGTGCTGGCCGCTGCTTCAGAGCTCGGCTACGGAGACGCCGACTTCGTGGCGCTGATCGAGCAGCTGGAGCGCGCCTCGGGAAGCTCTCTCCGAGCGTAAAACCCGCTCATTTGCAGCGAAATTTGGGGATTTCGAAGAACTCGCATAGAATCGGTGATCCCCCGGTTGCCGCGGTTATCGACTGGCGCGCCGGGCCTCTCCCAAAAACTCTCATCTCCCCACTGATACATGCCGATTGCTTTCAAAGAATGGGCCGTCACTGTGCGCGCCCTCGCCGAGGGTGAGCAGCTCCTGACGCTCCGCAAGGGCGGCATTCGCGAGCCCGAGAAGCACTTCAAGCTCGAATACGAGCGTTTCTTCCTGTACCCCACGTTCGACCACCAGCGGACCGACCTCGTGCGCGAGTCGCACCGGCCGGAGCTGGCCCGCGCCCTCGAGGAGGGCGTCTGGACCGACGGTGAGCCCGCGCCGCAGGCAATGCTGCGCGGCCACGAGATCGCCCAGCCCGACCGGGTCCGGATCCGCGCCTGGGCCGAGGTGGCGGCGCATTTCACGATCACCGACCGCCGTGCCGTCGACGCGCTGTCGCCGTTCTACGTCTGGACGACCGACTACGCCGAGAAGCGCCTCGCGTGGAAGCGGCGCCACCCGCTGCACGTGATCCTGCTGCGCACCTACCGGATCCCGCGGCCGGTCACGGTCAAAGTCCGCGACGAGTACGGCGGCTGCCGGTCGTGGCTCGAGCTGACCCGCGAGCTGCCCTTCGAAGGCACGCCCGTGCTCTCCGACGACGAGTTCGAGCGGGCTTCCGAGGAGATCGCCGCGATCGCCAGCGATCGCCAGCCGGTTCTCGTGTAGGCACCGGAGCACGCGCCGGGTGGCGTACGACGAGGATCTGGCCGGTCGGATCCGCGAGCTGATCGCGGACGAGCGCGGGCTGACCGAGAAGAAGATGTTCGGCGGGCTCGCGTTCCTGATCGACGGCCACATGTCGATCAGCGCGAGCGGCCGGGGCGGCCTGCTGCTTCGCGTCGATCCGGCCCAGACCGACGCGCTGCTCGCCAAGCCGCACGCCGAGCCGTTCGAGATGCGCGGCCGCCCGATGGACGGCTGGCTGCGGGTCGCGCCGGACGGCCTGAAGACCAGGGCCCAGCTCGAGCGGTGGGTCCGGCGCGGCGTCGACTACGCGCGCTCGCTGCCGCCCAAAGCAAGCTCGAGGCCCAGGTAGGCGGCGGCCTCACGGGCGTCGGCCACGAACGCCGCCCGCGTCCTCGCAGGCAACGCGACGAACGGCTCGTGGAGCTCGAGCCGGCCGTCGCGGATCCCCCAGGTGGCGACGGCTCGGCCCTCCGCGAGGACGAACGGGCGGAACAGGCCACCCGAGATCAGCTTCGGCTCGTGCTCGCCGACGATGAATCCGCGGTCCTTCCAGCCGACGAGCAGGGGGTCCCACGGTCCGAGCAGCCGGGGCGGCGGCAGGGGCGCCACGGCGGGCGCGTCGCGCAGAGACAGGAGACCGTCGGCGCGCTCGGCGAGCTCGGACGCGACCGCCTCGAGGCCGGCACGGGCGTCCCGGAGCGGGAGGCCGGCCCACCGCGCCAGGTCGCGGTCGGTGGCCGGGCCGTGCCCGCGCAGGTAGCGGCGGGCAAGCTCGGCGAGGGCCGGTTCGCGGTCGAACGTGTGGCTCGCCGTCGCGACGCGGTCACCGAGCCAGTCGCGGACGAGGGCGTAGGCGTGCTGCTTGCCGACCATCGGCCCCCGCACGGCGACGCCGCGGAGGCTGGCCAGGAACAGGATGTGGACGAGCGCCTGGCCTTCCGTGCGAACGCCGAGCGCCGCCACGCGGTCCCCGAGCTGCGCGCGCGTCAGCGGCCCCGAGTCGGCGAGCGCACGCTCGATCTCGGCGACCGCCCGCTCAGCGGCAGCGGGCGCGACCCCCTCCTGCCCGAGGCGGCGCATGCAGCCGGTGTGAAGCGGCGGCGTGGTGAGCGCGTGAAGCCAGCCGTAGTGCTCGGCGGCGACCAGATGAAGCGTTCCCCGGCACAGCCACGAGACGACCAGCCGGCCGTCGCGCAGAGCGGCCTCGAACGCGGCCGGGTCGGGGTCCGCGGTGCGTGCCCGCACGGCGAGACGCATCCCGCGCGCGTCCTGGGCCTGCACGGCGAGCAGGTGGCGCGCAACCTCCTCGGGACTCGTGGCCGGCGGCCCGGCGAGGCGCTGTGCGGTCAGCCGCGCCGCGAGGAGCTGTGCGGTCAGCCGCGCCGCGAGGACCCCGTCCCGGCCCGGGCTCAGCGCAGCACCAGCCAGAGGAGCGCGACGACGACCCCGCCCACCGCGAGTGCGAGCATCATCCCCGCCAGGAGCGGGCCCGGCGCGACCACCGGCCGGCGCTGCGACTCGGCGGTCGGGGAGAGGATGTCGGCCTCGAGCAGCACCTGGCGGGCGGTGTCGAAGCCGGATTGCGCCACGAGCACGTCTCGCGGCCCGGCGGCGAGGAAATCCGGCACGTCGAAGCCGGCGCTCCGTCGCAGGAGGCTCGGAACGCCCTCCTCGAGCAGCAGCGCCTGGATGAACTCCGCCTCGGCCTGGTTACGGGCGCGCGCGACGCTCAGCAGTGACCCCTCGGAGAGCTGGGGCTTGATCTTGCGCGCCCGCCCGTGACGGTCGGAGACCTCCTCGGCGGCGGGGGCATCGAGTACCAGCGGCAGCCCGCAGCGGCCGCAGAAGCGCGTCTCGCTGCCGTAGCCCTCGCCGCACCCGGGACAGCGCAACGGCAGCCGAGGGGGAGCCGGAGCGTCCTCACCCATCACGCGGCCGCTCCACCCATCAGCCGACCGCCAGCTCCGCCTCCTGCACCCGGCCGTCGCGGATCGTGAACGCGCGGACATCGGGCTCGTCCCCGGCCAGCCCGACGATCAGGTACAGCGCCTCGGGATAGAAGGCGAGGTTGATGTCGGTCTGGGACGGATAGGGGGCGCTGCGCGTGTGGGAGTGGTAGATCGCGCCGAGGTCGAGATCGGCGTCCTCGATCGCCATCTGGATGCGGTACTGCTCGGCGCCGTCGATCTCGTAGCGCAGCGGGCTCGCCGCCTTGTTGACGGCTCGGTGGACCTCGACCGCTTCACCGTCCCGGCTCGCGATCATCCCGCAGCACTCGTTCGGAGCCTCCTCGACGGCGTGCGCGACCATCTCGTCGTACAGATGTCGAGCCATCCGCATCGTGCGCGAGCCTAGCAACGGGGTTCCTCGCGATCGGTCCACCGGAGATCAACCTGGGAGCGCCAGCTGCCGATACCGGAAAAGTGACCAACGAGCAGCGCACCCTCAAACAGCTGATCCTCGAGGGGATGTACCCCGTCGATGAGCGCTCCGTGGCGCGCGCGATCGTCGCGCGGGCAGGAGTACGCGATGCGGTCGCCAGGGCAGGGTTCCACAGCGACGTCAAGGTTTCCGCGGTCGCGTCGTTCCGTCCGTATCCGCCGGCGCGGGCCTTCCGGCTGGCCCGGGGCGGCGGCGCCCCGCGCTCGGCCTCGTAGAGCACCCCGCCTTCGGCCTCGGAGAGCACCCCGCGCTCGGCCTCGGAGAGCACCCCGCGTTCGGCCTTCTTAGAGCGCCTCGCGTTCGGCCTCGTAACGCTCCGCTCAGCGCTGGGCCGCCGAGCCCTCGACCAGCGCTTCCGACACGGCCAGGCTGATGTCGTCCGGGTGGCGCAGGCGAAACAACAGCGTCGAGTGCTGGGCCTCGCTGGCGAGGATCCGAGCGGTGAGGGTGGCCGGCGCCGCGCCCGAGAGTCGCCGGAGCGCCTTGTAGTAGTAGCCCTGGAGCGCGTTCTCGAGCTCCTCGAGCAGGGTGAACCAGTCGTGCGCGCTCCGCAACGAGGCGAGGGCGACGGAGATGCCGGCGCTGCTGAGGGCCGCCTCGAGGCCGTCCGTGTCCAGCGGAGCGATCGCATGGGCCGCCTCGGCGCGCGGCAGCACGCGCAGGAGCGCGTGGCCGTGGGCGCGCTCCTGGCCGAGGATGTGCTCGATCAGGCGGTGCTCGGCGCTCGTCAGCTGCTCGGCCCGGCGCGCGCGCCCGTATACCTCGACGGCCACACGCTCGATCGCGAGCAGCCGCACGAGTTGCCGGCGGTCGCCGTCGCCGAGGCCGAGCACGTCGCCGACGAGCTGCCGGCGCGTCCGGACCGGCGCGGGGTCCCGGGATGAGCGGCTCATTCCGCCGCCGTCACGAAGGGCCCGGTCAGCGGGCTCAGCCCCTGCTCGGCGCGCAGCACGGTGACGTGCTGGGCGTGGTTGGCGAGGATCGCGCCCAGCGACTGGCGCACCTCCGGGACGGCGATCAGCGGCAGCGCATGAAGGTAGGCCGCGATCTGCTGCTGCTCGAGTCCGTGCAGCAGGGCGAGCAGCTGCGCTCGCCCGCGCGGGTGGCCGAAGTGGTAATGCGAGAGCGGCTCATGGGCGTGACCACCGAGCTCCTTGATCAGGCGACGGAGCTCCCCGGCGTGCGTCAGCTGCTGGCCGAGGAAGCGGCCGGCTGCGTGCTGGGCGTCGCCGCTGAGGAGCGGCGCCGCAGCCGTGTAGGCGGCGATCGCCCGCTGCTCGAGGGCCAGCGCGGCGTTGAGGAGCGCGACGTCGGCGGCGCTCGCGCCGAGCGGCTCGTGCAGGCGAGGACGGCGATGACCGCAGCCCGCAAGCGCCGCCGGGCCCAGTCCGAGAGCGGCCAGCGCGCCCACATTGGAGAGCAGCCCACGGCGGGTGGATGCGGACCACCCCTCCGGAGCGGCTACCACCAGACGGTCGAGTCCAGGTTCTCGATCTCGTCGAGCGGGCGCGTGTAGATCCCGGAGGAGAAGTACTTCGAGCCGTCGTCCGCGACGATGAACACGACGTTGCCCTCGTCGAGCTCCCCGGCGATCCGGACCGCCACGCGCGCGATCGCGCCCGACGAGACGCCCGCGAACAACCGCTCTTCGTCGAGGAGCTTGCGCGTCCAGATGATCGCATCGCGGTTGGTCACGAAGATCTTCCGGTCGAGCAGTTCGAGGTCGATGATCGGCGGGATGAAGCCGTCCTCGAGCGAGCGCAGGCCCTGGACCGGCTCGCCCTGCATGGGTTCGGCGGCGACGATCTTGACTCCGTCGCCCAGCTCCTCTTTGAGCCGGCGGCCGTTGCCCATCAGCGTCCCGCCCGTTCCCAGCCCTGCCACGAACGCGGCGACGTCGTCGAGCTCCTCGAGGATCTCGAGCGCCGTCCCGTTGTAGTGGGCGTCCGGGTTGGCCCGGTTGCCGTACTGGTAGGGCATGTAGTACGAGGCGTCGCGTCCGGCCATGTCGAGCGCCATCTCGACCGCTCCGTTAGACCCCTTCGACCCTTCCGAGTAGACGATCTCGGCGCCGTACATGCGCAGGAGCTCGGTGCGCTCCCGAGTGACGTTGTCGGGCATCACGACCTTCAGCCCGTAGCCCTTGCGCCCGCAGATCATCGCCAGGGAGATGCCGGTGTTTCCCGACGTCGGCTCCAGCACGGTCTGGCCGGGGCGGATCAGCCCCTTCTCCTCGGCGTCCTCGATCATCGCGCGCGCCACCCGGTCCTTGACCGAACCGGTGGGATTGCGCGACTCGAGCTTGGCCCAGATTCGCACGCCCGGCTTGGGGCTCAGGCGCTTCAGCTCGATCAGCGGCGTGTGGCCGATCGACTGGACGATGTCGCCGTAGCGTCCCCCGCAGGGCCTGTTCTGGAGCCGCTCCATCGCTTCAGGAAGTGTAGCGGTGGGGGTGGGGGCCGCCGGCGGGGTTTTGAGCTGCCCTACCGCGTGCCGCCGGCCATCGCCGGCAGGATCACGAGCGTGTCGGTCGAGCCGACCGCGGTGTCGAGGCCGTCGAGCACGCGCACGTCCTCGTCGTTGAGATAGACGTTCACGTAGCGGTTCAGCTCGCCGTCGGCGGAGAAGAGCTGGGACTGGGTGTCGGGATGGCTGGCCACGACCGCGTGGAGGATCTCCCCGACCGAGTCGCCGTCGGCCTGGAGCTCCTTCTCACCGCCGACCGAGGCGCGAAGCACGGGCGGGATCTTGACCGTTGCCATCTGCGCTGATCCTACCCGGAGGCGGTGTTCAGTGAGCCCCGGCGCAGAACGCCTCGTAATCCGGGAACACGCCCATCTCCCGGTCGGAGATCTCGCTCGGGTCGCGTGAGCAGATCGGGCACTCGGGGTCGCGGCGGACCTTGACCTCGGTGACCGTCGCCGCCAGCGCGTCGTACATCAAGAGGCGCCCGATCAGCGGATCGCCGATGCCGAGGATCAGCTTGATCACCTCGGTCGCCTGAAGCAGGCCCATCGTCCCGGGCAGCACCCCGAGGACCCCGTTGGCACCGCAGGAGGGCGCGAGCTCGGCCGGCGGCGGCACCGGGAACAGGCAGCGGTAGCACGGTCCGTCGTAGGGCTTGAAGACGGACAGCTGGCCATCGAAGCCGAGGATCGCCGCGGAGACGACCGGGATCTGGAGGCGCACGCTGGCGTCGTTGAGCAGGTAACGGGTCGGGAAGTTGTCGAGCCCGTCGAGCACGATGTCGTAGCCGGGCAGGACATCCATGATGTTGTCCGGGCCGATCCGGAGCTTGTGCTTGACGACGTTGACGTCCGGGTTCAGCGCCTTGATCGTCTCCTCGGCCGAGTCGACCTTCGCGACCCCGATCCGGTCGGAGCTGTGGATCACCTGGCGCTGGAGGTTCGAGAGGTCGACGTCGTCGTCGTCGACGATCCCGAGCGTGCCGACTCCGGCGGCGGCGAGGTACAGCGCGGCAGGCGAACCGAGGCCACCCGCGCCCAGCAGCAGCACCTTCGCGTCGAGGAGCTTCTGCTGTCCCTCGATGCCGACCTCGGGCAGGAGCAGGTGGCGGCTGTAGCGCTCGCGCTGCTCGGCGCTCATCGCGCGCGGGATCTCGACGTCGTAGCCGCGGTCCTTCCAGAGCGTGAAGCCGCCTGTCATCGACTCGACCTGCTCGTAGCCGAGATCCTCGATCATCGTCCGGGCCGCCCAGGCCGAGCGGTTGCCGGACGCGCAGTAGAGCACCACGTGCTGGGAGCGATCTGGCGCAGCGCCCTCGATCCGGGACTCGAGATGGCTCTTCGGGACGTGCTTGGCCCCGGGGATGTGGCCATTCACCCACTCGTCGGTCTCGCGGACGTCGACGACGACCGCCCCGTTGCCGAGCTGCTCGCGCACGACGCCGGGATCGACCTCGTCGATCCGGCTCTTGATCTGGCGGAGGACCTCGGCTCCGGAGGGCGTCATGGCGGCGAAAACTCCTTAAAGGCGCTCAGGATTCAATACTTCAATCAGTATAGCGCCGGGTTGTGGGACGGGCCCGCGACTTAAGGGTAGGTTTTGCCCGTGTCCGCCGGCGCACCCGAGCCGCAGGAATCGCGCCCGCAGCGTCGTTCCCGGCGCCGGCGCGACGACGGCCCCGGCGCGATGATCCCCGGACGAGCCCGGCGCTCGTTCGTGGAGACGCTGCTGATGCGGTTCGTCGCCACCGCCGGGATCATCGGTATCGGCGTGGCGATCGGGGCGATCATGCACTCGCAGAAGTCGCAGGGCTGGCTGATCGGGCTGGTCGTCTCGGGCGTGTCGGTGATCCTCGCCGCGCTGCTCTGGTCCTCGCGCCGGCTCTGACAGCATCCGCGCCCAGTGCGCGCGCCGGTCGACCACATCTACGCCCCCGCCTTCCCGCCCAAGCTCCCCTGGGTGAACGTGGCGATGCTGCGCATGGACCAGCTCCGCGGCTCGCCGGTGCTGGTCGAGTTCTGGGACTTCTGCCTACCCAACTCGATCCGCACGCTCCCCTACGTGAAGGCCTGGCACGAGCGCTACGCGAGCGACGGGCTGCGCGTGATCGGCGTGCACTCGGCCCGGTTCGAGCTCTCGCACGACCCCGACCGCGTCCGCGAGGCGGTGGCCCGGCTCGGCATCGAATACCCGGTCGTGATCGACGTCGAGCATCAGATCTGGCAGGACTACGACAACATGGGATGGCCGGCGCGCTACCTGTTCACCGCCGAGTCGACCCTGTTCGAGTTCCACTACGGCGAGGGGGGCTATGCGGACACCGAGCTTGCGATCCAGGAGCTGCTCGGCGTGGAGCTCGAGCCGCTCGCGCCGCTGCGCCCCGAGGAGGTTCCGGGGGCCGAGCTCGTGCCGGCGAGCGAGCAGGTCGAGGGGGCGTACTCGGGGTCATTCGAGGCCGGTGGCGTGTGGGCGGTGCTGGACGGTGACGGCGTCGTGCGCGTCAACGGCCGGACGGTGACGGTCGATCATCCGGGCGCCTACGAGCTGCTCAGCTTCGAGCGGAGCACCCGCGGCGAGCTCGAGCTGGAGGTCGGCGCCGGGGTCACGTGCTACGCGACCTGCTTCACGCCCGGCCTCGCAACGTGCAGCTGAGCACAAATCGCTCGGTGCATCGTCGATTTGGGCTGAACTGCACGTGTGAGCTGCACCTGAGCACAAATCGCCGGAGCGCGTGCCGGTTTGGGCTCCAGAGCACGTTGCTTCACCCCTGGTCTAGCGGGACCAGGGGTGAAGACGGGCGGGATCAGCCGTCGAGCAGGTTGACCAGCCGGGGCGGCGTTCCGTCGTCGTCGAGTCGCACCGCGAAGCCTGCCCGGTAGGGGCTCTCGGCCGGCCGCGGTCCCAGGAGGACGGGCTCGTGCACCCAGCAGCCGCTGTTGACCAGCTGCGTCCCGCCTGGGGCGAGCCATTCGGCGGCGCTATCGCGCTCGAGCGGGCCGGCGCGATGGGTGTGACCGAAGATCGCGTAGCGGGCGCTGACCGAGAGGCGCTCGAGCACCTCGGCGATCGCGCGCAGTCCCGAGCGCCTGAGCTCGGAGGCCGACAGGTCGGCACGGACCGGGCCGATGCCCGCTCGGTTGAGAAGCGCGATCCCGCCGCCCGCGCCGGCGATCAGCGCGCGCTGGCGTAGCGTGCCGCGGCGAAAGCCACGCCCGAGCGTCTGCCACACCTGGGCCGATGCCCCCGGCGATGGCGTGCCGAGTGGGGCGGTCTGCGCGACCGCGTGGATCAGCGCGTAGATCGGCGCCAGCACCGCCTCGTAGTCCTCGGCGCGGCGGGCCTCGGCGACGGGGCGGCGCAGCGCGCGAGCCATGGCACCGGCGCCGAGCCGCTCGAACATCGGCACGGTCGTGTGCCGGTCCAGGTAGTGCCCGTGCGTGGCATACACGTCGTCGCGCAGCCACACTCCGGGATAGGCGGCCCGCACCGCGGCGCCGCCGCGAGCGAGCATCTCGGCAACCGAGGCGAGCGGCTCGCCTCCCCACCAGTCGACCTCCGACTCCAATCCGAGCGGCGGCGGCGGTCCGGCCGCCGCGCGCCGGCCGAGCCAGCCGTCGATCAGGTGGTGGTCGTGGTTGCCGGGCACGATCACCACCTCGCCTTCCGGCCCGAGCGCATCGCCCAGCTCGGGCAGGGCCAGGACGGCGACGGCGAGGGCATCCCGGACGGGCCCTTCGCGGAGCTCGAGAATGTCGCCGAGCAGGATCAGGCGGTCGGTCTCGCGCAGCTCGGCGAGCAGCGCCGCGCGGGTGGACTCGCGGCGCAGGTGGTCGCGGCCGCGGCGGGCGCCCAGGTGCAGGTCGGAGACGACGAGGGTCCGCAGAGCTTGGCTGTGGCGGCTCAGGCGCTCGCGGCCATCGCCTGGCGGATCGCCTTGGGGAGCATGAAGCGGACGTCTTCGTGGATGACGTCGAGCTCTGAGATGTCCTCGGTGCCGCGTGCGCGGAAGAAGTCGACGAGCCGCTGCACGAGCTCCTCGGGGGCGCTCGCGCCAGAGGTGATCCCGACCACCCGTTTGCCCTGGAGCCACTCCTCCTCGACCTGCAGCTCGTTGTCGATCAGGTAGGAGTCGGTGCCGCACTCGCGAGCCACCTCGACGAGGCGGTTGGAGTTCGACGAGTTCCGCGAGCCGATCACGAGCACGAGGTCGCACACCGCGGCCAGCTCCTTCACGGCTGCCTGGCGGTTGGTGGTGGCGTAGCAGATGTCGTCGGTCCTCGGGCCGATGATCTGGGGAAAGCGCTCGCGCAGGCGGTTGATCACCGAACGCGTCTCGTCGACCGAGAGGGTCGTCTGGGAGATGTAGGCGATCCGGCTCTCGTCCGGGACCTGAAGCGAGTCGACCTCCTCCTCGCTCTGCACGAGGATGATGTTGTCGGGCGCCTCGCCCATCGTCCCCTCGACCTCCTCGTGGCCCTCGTGCCCGATCAGGATGATCGTGAACCCCTGCGCAGCGAACTTGCGCGCCTCGACGTGCACCTTGGTGACGAGCGGGCAGGTGGCGTCGATCGTCGTGAGCCGGCGCTCGTCGGCATTGGCGTGCACGGTGGGGGCCACGCCGTGGGCCGAGAACACGGCGGTGGAGCCCGGCGGTATCTCGTTCTCGGTGTCTACGAAGATCGCACCGCGCTGGCGAAGCTGCTCGACGACGTGCTTGTTGTGGACGATCTCCTTGCGCACGTAGACCGGCGCGCCGTACAGCTCGAGCGCTCGCTCGACCGTCTGGACGGCGCGATCGACGCCCGCGCAGTAGCCGCGCGGGGCGGCGAGCAGGATCTTCTCGGGGGCGGCAGCCATCGCCCTTTGGAGTGTAGGGGCCGCGCTGAGGCGCCCGGATCAGTCGTTGGCCGTGGCCGTCGCGAGCAGCTCCGCGAACTTCTCCCGGGCCGCCTCGCGGCGGGTCGGGATGTGCTCGGTGGGGACGTGGTCGGCCGGCGGCTCGTAGCGGCGCAGCACCTGGCGGGCCACCGACGCGCGGTGCACCTCGTCGGGGCCGTCGTAGATCCTGGCGGCCCGGGCGTAGCGGTACATCGCCTCGAGCGGCAGGTCGGTCGAGTACCCGAGCGCCCCGTGGGCCTGGATCGCGCGGTCGATCACGTCGTGCAGGACCTTGGCGCCGTAGTACTTGATCATCGCGATGTCCTGGCGGGCGGCGAGGATGCCCTCGGTGTCCATCTTCCAGGCGGCGTGGAGCGTCATCAGCCTCGCCGCCTGCATCTCGGCCGCGCTGTCGGCGATCCAGTTCTGCACGCTCTGGTGCTTCGAGAGCGTCGAGCCGTGCGCCTCGCGGTACAGCGATCGCTCGCAGAGCATGTCGAAAGCGCGACGGGCGACGCCGAGCCAGCGCATGCAGTGGTGGATGCGGCCGGGGTAGAGGCGCTGCTGGGCGATCAGGAAGCCTGCGCCCTGGGCGCCGAGCAGCGCGTCGGCGGGCACGCGGACGTTCTCGTAGACGATCTCCGCATGGTTTCCATAGCGGCCGTAGCTCTCCCACGGGTGCTCCATCGTGGCGACGTCGCGGACGATGTTGACGCCAGGGGTGTCGGCGTCGACGATCAGCATCGACGCGCGCTGGTGGGGGCGCGCGTCGGGATCGGTGACCGCCATGACGATCAGGAAGTCGGCGATCGAGCCGTTCGAGGAGAACCACTTGCGGCCGTTGATCACCCAGTCGTCGCCGTCCCTGACCGCGCGCGTCTGAAGGAGCGTCGGATCGCTGCCCGCGGTGTCGGGCTCGGTCATGCTGAAGGCCGACTTCAGGTCGCCGGCGAGGAGGGGGTGCAGGTAGCGGTCCTTCTGCTCGGGCGTGCCGGCGAGCGCGAGGATCTCCGAGTTGCCCGAGTCGGGCGCCGCGTTGCCGAACGCGAGCGGCGCGAGCGGGCTGGTGCCGAGGATCTCGTGCATGAGCCCGAGCTTGACCTGACCGTATCCCTGACCGCCGAGCTCGGGGTCGAGGTGAGCCGCCCACAGCTCGCGGCGCTTGACCTCCTCCTGGAGAGGCTTGATGGCCCCCGTCAGGCCATCCCAGTCGAGCTCTTCGAGGAGCGTCTCGAGCGGCCAGATCTCCTCCCGCACGAAGCTCGTCATCCAGTCGAGCTTGGACTGGAAGTCGGGCTCCGTCGAGAAATCTAAAGGCACGCGGGTAAGCGTACCCTTCGTAGTCGCTCACTGCTCTGGGAGGGCAAGCGGATGGCACAGCAGCACCTCGACCGGCTCACTTCGACAGATGCGTCGTTCCTGCACCAGGAGGGACGCAGCTCGCACATGCACATCGGCGGGGTGCTGGTGTTCACCGGCTCGCCGCCCGCCTACGAGGATTACCTGGGCCACGTGCGCTCGCGGCTGCACCTGGTGCCGCGCTACCGCCAGAAGCTGGCGACACCGCCGCTCGACACCGGGCGCCCCCTGTGGGTCGACGACCCGTCCTTCAACCTCGAGTACCACGTGCGCCAGACCGCGCTGCCACCGCCCGGCAGCGAGGAGCAGCTCCTGCTGCTGGCCGCTCGGATCGCATCACAGCCGCTGGACCGCACGAAGCCGCTGTGGGAGAGCTGGCTCGTGGAGGGACTCGAACCGCGCACGCCGGATGGGCCCGGACGGTTCGCGCTGATCTTCAAGACTCATCACTCCCTGGTCGACGGGGTCTCGGGCGTCGACCTCGCGACCGTGCTGTTCGACATGAGCCCCGAGCCGCAGGTGCCCGGGACCGAGATCGAGCCGTGGCACCCGGCACCTGAGCCGAGCCCGCTCGAGCTGCTGATCGCAGGCGTCGAGGGGGCGGCCCGCACGGGCTTGCGTGTGGCGCAGCGGGCCGTCGATGCGGCGGTCAACCCCGCGCGGACGATCGGCGCGCTGCTGGAGGCGGCCGAAGGCGTCGGTGAGATCGCCTGGGCGGCGCTCAACCCCGCTCCCCGGACGCCGCTGAACGTCGCGATCGGCCCGCACCGGCGCTTCACGGTCGTGCGTCAGGAGCTCGAGGACTACAAGGCGGTCAAGAACGCGTTCGGGGGCACGGTCAACGACGTCGTGCTGACCGTCGTCTCGGGAGCGCTCGCGCGGTGGCTGAACGGGCGCGGGTTGCGGACCGAGGGACTCGAGATGCGCGCGCTGGTCCCGGTGTCGGTGCGCCGGGAGGACCAGCGCAACACGCTCGGCAACCAGCTCACCGTGATGCGCGGGCCGCTGCCCGTCTACATCCGTGAGCCCGTCACGCGGCTGGATGTGGTGCGCCAGGCGATGGACGGCCTCAAGGAGTCAAAGCAGGCGGTCGGGGCGGCGACGCTGGCGGCCGTCAACGACCTCGCGCCACCGACGATCCTCGCCCAGGCCTCGCGCCTTCAGTTCTCGACGCGCCTGTTCAACCTGATCGTCACCAACATCCCGGGCCCGCAGTTCCCGCTCTACGTCCTCGGGCGCGAGCTCGAAGACCTCTTCCCGCTCGCCTTCCTGCCGGAGAACCACGCGCTGGCCGTGGCGATCATGTCCTACAACGGCGGGATCGACTACGGGCTGCTCGGCGACTGGGACGCGCTGCCCGACATCGAGGAGATCGCGAAGGGCATCGACGCCGCGCTCAAGGAGCTCGTGGTCGCGGCGCGGGGCGGCAAGCGGAAGCGCTCGGCCTCGGCGAAGGCGAACCCAAACGCAAAACCGAAGGCGAACGCGAACGCAAAGGCGAAGGCGAACGCGAAATCGTCTGCATCGAAGAACGGCGGCGGCACGGTCGCGCCGTCGCCGGTGCTCCCCTCGAGCCGGCGCCGGACGTCGGGCGGTCCCGCGGCCGACATGCGGGCAAAGCGAGCCAAGCGGGCCGGCGCGCAGACCCGCGCGAGGGCCGAGCGCCGCAAGGACGGTTAGCGCGTCA
>Ga0070739_10003539_pt1 | contig 19323 bp, 15 predicted proteins | sample Coa_R1_7_FD_66445 | JGI IMG/M metagenome (GOLD analysis project Ga0070739, IMG submission 66445) | Surface soil microbial communities from Centralia Pennsylvania, which are recovering from an underground coalmine fire - Coalmine... | ecosystem: Environmental > Terrestrial > Soil > Unclassified ... | reverse complement strand
GGGCGTCTGCTGGAGCTGGTTGGCCTTGAGGATTCGCCGCGCATCCGCAAAGCGTATCCTCACGAGCTCAGCGGCGGCGAGCGGCAGCGTGTGACGATCGCGCAAGCGCTGGCCTGCCGTCCGGCGCTGGTAATCGCCGATGAGCCGTTCACCGCGCTCGACGTGCTGCGGGTCGTGGAATTGGCGTCGCTGTTCGAGGAACTGAAGCGGCAAACCGGCACAGCGTTCCTGTTGATCAGCCACAGCCCGGGCGTGCTGAGGCGCGTGGCGGACGCCGTGATGGTGCTGCACCGAGGCAAGATCGTGGAGCAGGGGCCGCCGCGGCAGGTGTTCGGCTCCCCGGGGAATCCGTACACGGCCGCGGTCATGGCCGCCATGCCGCGGGTGCGCCGGGATGGGGAGGCGGCGAGTGGCGGCTGAGGATTGGGTGCGGGTCGAGTCGCTCTCGAAGGCCTTCGGCGGGCGGCCGGCGCTGCGGGCCGTGAGCCTGCGGCTGGCACGCGGCCGGACGTTAGGACTCGTAGGCCCCTCGGGCTCCGGCAAATCGACCCTGGCGCGGTGCCTGGCCGGTTTCGAGACGCCGGACGCGGGCACGATTTCGCTCGATGGCGTACCGGTGGCGCGAGCTCATGGCCTACCGCCGGTGCAGCTCATTTTCCAGGAGGCCGCGGCGAGCCTCAATCCGCGCTTCACCGCAGGGGAGATCATTGCCGAGCCGCTCGCGATCGCCCGCCGGGGCACGGCGTCCTCACGCCGGGAGGCTGCCGGGGATTGGCTCGTCACCGTCGGCCTGCCGCGTGAGGCTGTGCGAAAGCCCGCCCTGGCGTTCAGCGGCGGCGAGCGCCAGCGCCTCGCCATCGCGCGGGCGCTGGCGGCGGAGCCGAAGCTGCTCATCCTCGATGAATCTCTCTCCGGCCTGGATATTGTGCTGCAGGCGCAGCTCGCGGCGCTGCTTGGCCGGCTGCGGGCGCAGTTCGGCCTCACTGTGATCCTCATCACTCACGATCTGGCCTTGGCCGCGCGGGTGAGCGAGGAGATCGCGGTCATGGACCGGGGCGAAATCGTCGAGCACGCGCCCGCCGCAGAGCTGCTTTCCGCCCCGCGCCACCCGCGCACGCGGGAGCTGCTGGCGGCAAGCCTTTCGCTCGAAGGGGCAGAGCCATGAGGTACGTGCTGCGGCGGGTCGCGCACGGCGCGCTGCTGCTGGCCGGCGTTTCGCTGCTGACCTTCGGGTTCACGGCACTGGCGCCGGGCGATTTTTACTCGGACATGCGGGTGGACCCCAGCATTCCGCCGGCGGCCGTCGAGGCCCTGCGCCGGCAGGCCGGCCTCGATCGTCCCCTCGCGGTGCGCTATGCGGCGTGGGCGGGGTCCGCGCTCCACGGCGATTTCGGCTATTCGCTGGCTTACGGCAGCCCGGTGGCGCCGCTGATTCGGGAGCGGCTCGGAGCCACGCTGCTGCTGGCCGGGACGGCCACGCTGGCGGCATGGCTCCTGGCCGTGCCCCTCGGCATCTGGTACGCCACGCGGCGCGGATGGCAGGAGGCGCTCGCGAGGGCCGCCGTGGCGGTTCTCCTGATCGTGCCGGACCTGCTGCTCGCCATGGTCCTGCTGCTTCTGGCCGTCGAGACCGGCTGGTTTCCGGCTGGCGGCATGACCTCTCCCGATGCAGCGGCGCTCGCATGGCCGGGCCGCGTGCGGGATCTTCTGCGGCATCTGGCGCTGCCGGCCGGTGTGCTGGCGATCGGCATGCTGCCGGCGCTGGTGCGCCACGTGCGGGCGGCGATGGCCGAGGTCATGGATGCGCCGTTCGCGCAGAGCGCCCGGGCGCACGGAATTCCGCCGCGGCGGCTGCTCTGGCGGCATCTGCTGCCGGTGGCGGCCAATCCGCTGATTTCGCTTTTCGGCCTGTCTTTGGGAACGCTGCTGAGCGCCTCGTTGCTCGTCGAAGTGGTGATGGGCTGGCCCGGGCTCGGCCCGCTGCTGGTGGATGCCATCATGGCGCGGGATGTCGCCGTCGTGCTGGCGGTGGTGATGCTTTCCGCGGCATTTCTGATCGTGGGGAATCTGGCGGCCGACCTGCTGCTTTACCGGCTCGATCCGCGCATCCGGGTGCGCCGATGAGGCGGCGAAGAGTCGCGATTGTGGCGGCATGCCTTGGCGCCTTGCACCTGGCGGCTCTGCGCGCGGACCTGTTTGCGCCGTACGGTTACGCCGAGCAGCACCGGGATTATCCGTACGCTCCGCCCGCGGCGATTCATTGGGACGGCGGGCGGCCGTTCGTCTACGAATTGCGGCCGGATGGCGACAGTTATCGCGAAAATTTTTCCACAAAATTTCCACTGCTTTTCCTCAGGAGCGGGCGGCTCGTTTCGGTCCAGGAGCCGGGGGTTTTGTTTCTGCTGGGGACCGACGGGCTCGGCCGCGATGTTTTCTCGAGGGTGCTCTATGGCGCGCGCATCTCGCTCGCGGCGGGGCTGCTGGCGGCGGCGCTTTCGCTCGCCATAGGGTGGTTTTTCGGCACCATTGCGGGATTTTTCGGCGGCTGGACGGATCAGCTTCTGATGCGCGGCTCCGAGCTGTTCATGACTTTGCCGTGGCTCTACCTGCTGCTTGCGGTGCGCGCTTTTCTGCCGCTGCATATCAGTCCCCTGGAGGCGTTTTTCCTGCTGGTCGCGATCATCGGCGGGGTGGGATGGGTGCGGCCGGCGCGGCTCATCCGGGGCGTGGTGCTGAGCGCGCGGGAGCGGCCCTACGTGCTGGCGGCGCGCGGCTTCGGCGCGGGCCCGGCGTACCTGATCCGCCGCCATATTCTGCCGTTTACGTGGCCGGTCACGCTGACGCAGGCGACGGTGCTGATCCCGCAGTACATTCTGGCGGAGGTGACGCTTTCGTTTCTGGGACTCGGTGTGGGAGAACCGGTGCCGAGCTGGGGGAACATGCTGGCGGAGGCGCGGCAGTATCACGTGCTCACAGGACACGCGTGGCTCCTGGCGCCGGGCGCTGCGGCCATTCCGGTACTCTTGGGATACCTCCTTCTGGCGGACGAATTATCGCTGGAAAATCAAGAGGATAGAGTTAACTAAAGTACTGTTCGTTTTGAGTACTTTCGTCGATATCCGAACGTTCCGTAATTCGATAAACTAAAGCCCTGAAAGGGCACGACCGTTTGGTGTATCGCTGTACACTCGCTACGGCTGTATTCGTACTCCTCGCCGTTGCGGCCTCCTCGCATGGCCGCGGGGACGAGGAGCTCCTCACTGTGCCCGAATTGACCGGTCGTCCGGGCGGCCGGCTGGCGTACAGTCTGCGCACCGAACCCAAGACGCTCAACCCGCTGGTGGCATCCGACGCCGCCTCGCGCGACGTCATTCACCAAATGCACGCGGACCTGGTGCACATCAACCGGGCGACGCTCGAAAGCGAGCCGGCGCTGGCCAAGTCGTGCCGGATCTCGGCGGACGGCTTGCGCTATACGCTCGAACTGCGGCAGGGGCTGCGCTTCTCCGACGGCCAGCCGTTCGATGCCGATGATGTGCTGTTCACGTTCCGGGTTTACCTGGATGCGCGGATCGCGTCGCCGCAGCGGAACCTGTGGATTCTGGACGGAAAGCCCGTGGAAGTGCGGAAGCTGGACCAATACCGCGTGGAATTCCGGCTGCCGCGTGTTGATGCTGTCGGGGAGCGAATTTTCGACAGCGTGCCGATGCTCCCGCGCCATCTGCTGGAACGCCCCTACCGCGAGGGCCGGCTGCTGCAGGTGTGGACGCTCGAAACGTCCCCGGTGGAGATCGCCGGGCTGGGTCCGTTCCGGTTCAAGCAGGCACTGCGGGGCGAGCGTGTGGTGCTGGAGCGGAATCCGTATTACTGGAAGCGGGACGCCGCGGGAAACCGGCTGCCGTACCTGGCCGAGCTCGATTTTTCGCCGGCCGGAACGGAAGACAGGGAGGTGCTGCGGTTCCAGGCGGGAGAGACGGACGTGCTGAATCGCATCGCGGCGAGGGACTACGCGGCTCTCGCGCGCGAGAGCGAACGGCGCGGGTACGTGCTCCGCGACGCGGGTCCGGGATTCGAGTACAGCTTCCTCTTTTTCAATCTCAGTCCGGCGGCGGAAGGCAGCGCGCTGGCGGCGCGGCAGGCGGTGTGGCGGCGGGCGGCCTTCCGCAAGGCCGTCTCGGAGGCCATCGATCGCGAGGCGATCGTGCGGCTGGTGTACCGGGGGTATGCGAGCGCGCTGGGCAGCCCGGTGGCGGCGGGGAACCGTCCATGGATCGATAGCCGGCTGGCGCCGCCGTCCCGGTCGGTAGCCAAGGCGCGGGCGCTGCTCGCAGGCGACGGCTTCCGCTGGTCAAAGAAGGGGGCGCTGCTCGATCCGGGCGGGCGGCCGGTCGCATTCACGATGATTGCCAGCTCGACCAATCCGGAGCGCACAGAAATGGCCACGCTGATCCAGGCCGATTTGAAGGAACTGGGCATTGCGGCCGAGGTGGCGCCGCTCGAGTTCCGCAGCCTGGCGGACCGGGTGACCCGGACGCGCGACTTCGATGCCTGTATTTCGGCCATCGCGAGCGCGGACGCGGACCCTACCGCCGATTTGAACCTGTGGCTTTCGAGCGGGGCGCAGCACTATTGGAATCCGTCCCAGAAGACGCCGGCTACGGCCTGGGAGGCTGAGATCGACGGTTTGATGGAAAAGCAGATGGTGACGCGCGACCGGCAGGCCCGCAAGCGGCTGTTCGATCGCGTGCAGGAGATCGCCATGGAGAACGTTCCGCTGATCCCGCTCGCGACGCCGCATCTGTTGGCGGGAGCGAAAAAGGATCTGGCGAATTTCCGGCCGGCGGCGCTGGACCCCTATACGTTGTGGAACTCGGAGGAGTTGTGTTGGAGAGCGGAGCGGCAGAGAGCCGGCAGAGCGCGCTAATGACACTTTTCCCCGCCTCCGAATGGACGAACTCGCGTCTGGTGCAGGAGTGTCTGCGCGGCAGCAACGAGGCATGGAACCTGCTGGTCGACCGGTATAAGGGTCTGATCTATTCGATCCCGATCCGTTACGGCCTGCCGCCGCAGGACGCGGCGGATATTTTCCAGGCGGTCTGCCTGGACCTGTTCAATGAAATGGGCCGGCTGCGCGATGCCGAAGCGCTGCAGGCCTGGCTGGTGCGCGTCACCACGCACAAGTGCTACCACTGGAAACGCCAGCAGGCGCCGGTAGACGGATTGGACGACGGCGGCCTCGAGCAGCTCACGGCGGATTCTCCGGCGGCGGCGGAGGTCATGGCCGATCTGGAGCGCGAGCAACTGGTGCGGGATGCAATCCGCATGCTGCCGCCGCGCTGCCGGGAGATGATCGAGCTGCTGTTCTTCGAGCATCCGCCGCAGCCCTATCACGAGGTGGCGGAGAAGCTGGGCCTGGCGCGGGGCTCGATCGGGTTCATCCGCGGGCGGTGCCTCAAGCGGCTGAAGCGGATTCTCCAGGAAAAGGGATTCTGATGCCGGAGCCGGCTAACTCCACGCTGGACGAGCTGGTCCACACTCTGGCGCAGGAGTCCAGTCCGCTGCGGCGGCGCCAAATCCTGATGGCCGCCGGCGCGCACCAGGACCGGACGGCGGTGATCCGCTTCGCGGACGAGACGGTGCGGCGGATGTACGTGGATATTCCGCAGGCGGAGCGCATGGCCCGCTCCGCCTACTGGCTGGGGCGGCGGCTGGAGGACGATGAGGCGCGGGCGGCCGGGCTGCGCGCGATGGGCCATGTGATGGAGCGCAAGCGGCGGTACCAGGCGGCGCTCACCTATTTCGAGCAGGCGCTCGCGATTTACGAGGCGAACGGCAACGAGCGGGAAACCGGGCGCACGCTGAATTCCTCGCTGCAATGCCTGATGTACCTTGGGCGGTACGAAGATGCGCTGCGGGCGGCGCGGCGCGCGGAGGAGATCTTCCAGCGGCTGGGGGACCGGGCGCGGCTGGCGCGGGTCGAGGCCAATATCGGGAACATCATGCACCGGCAGGACCGGTTCGACGAGGCGCTGGAGCTCTACCGCAAGGCCTATGCATCGGTTTCGGAATACGGAGAGCCGCGGGACGTGGCGGTGGCGCTGCAGAATATGGCCACCTGCCAGATCGGCATGAACGATTTCCGGGACGCCATGGACACCTACCAGCGCGCCCGGGAATATTGCGTCCGGCATGAGCTGCCGCTGCTGGTGGCGGTGGCGGATTACAACATCGCCTATCTGTACTACCTGCGCGGCGAATATACGAGGGCCATCGAAGCGTACCGGGCGGCGCGCGAGCATTGCCGCATGCTGGGCGACGCGTACCGCGAGGCGCTGTGCGACCTGGACCAGAGCGAGATGTACGTGGAGCTGAACCTGAACGAGGAGGGCGCGCATCTGGCGCGGCGCGCCATGACCGCGTTTCTCAAGCTCGGCAACCTGTACGAAGCCGCCAAGGCGCTGACCAACCTGGGGATCTCGCTCAGCCATCACGGCGATTCGCGGGCGGCGCTGGACCTGTTCCGGAAAGCGCGGGAGCTGTTCCAGCGGGAGGGGAATCAGGCGTGGATCGCAACCCTCGATCTCTACCAGGCGCTGGTGTTCTACCGGGAGCGCCAGATGACGGAGGCGCGCCTGCTGGGGGAGAGCGCGCTGGCGTTCTTCGGCTCGGCCTCTTTCCCGGGCAAGGCGGTGCTGTGCGAGCTGCTGCTGGCGCGGACGCATCTCGATAGCGGCCGGCCCGAACGGGCGCGCGCCATTTGCATGGACGCGATCGGCCGGCTGGAGGAAGCGCAGACGCCGGCGGTGAGCTACCAGGCGTATTTCGTGCTGGGACTGATCGAGGAGGAGATGGGGCGGGCCGAGGCCGCGCGCGAAGCTTATCTGAAGGCGCATGCGCACCTGGAGAGCTTGCGGAGCCATCTGCGCACGGAAGAGACCAAGATCGCCTTTCTCAAGGACAAGCTCGAGGTGTACGAGGCGCTGGTGCGGATGTGTCTGGCAGACAGCGGTGGTGCGCCCGATGCGGAGGCGGCATTCCGGTACATCGAGCAGGCGAAATCGCGCAGCCTGGCCGACCTGATCGCGTTCCGCGCGCACAGTCTGCCCGGCTCGGAGGCGGAGCAGGCGCCGGTAGTGGACCAGGTGCGGGCGCTGCGGGAGGAGCTGAACTGGTACAGCCGCGCTTTGCAGCTTCAGGAAAGCCGGGCGGGAGGCCAGCGCCAGGCGCGCGTCGATAAGCTCCGGCGCTGCGCGCGCGAGTGCGAGCGCCGGCTGGTCGAGGCGATGGCCAATGCGCGCATCGAGGACCGGGAATGGGCGGAGTTGCAGGGCGCGGGGGCGATCGATCTCGAGGCGATCCGCGGCGCGCTGGCGGAAGACAGCATGTTGTTGCAGTATTACCGCGTGCGGGATACGTTTTATGCCTGCCTGCTCTCGCGGCGGAGCCTGAAGTTCGCGCCGCTCGGCTCGGTTCCCGAGCTGCGCCGCGCGCTGCAGTTGCTGCGCTTCCAGCTTTCCAAGTTCCGGCTGGGGGCGGAGTACGTCCGCACCTTCCACCCGCAGCTTCTGGAAGCAACCAAGGCGCATTTGCGGGATTTTTACCGGCAACTGGTGGCGCCGATCGCGCGGGATCTCGAAGCCGCGCACCTGATCGTCGCGCCGCACGATTTTCTGCATTACCTGCCGTTTCACGCGCTGCTCGACGGTGAGGAATACCTGGACGGCCGGTATACCGTCTCGTATACGCCGAGCGCCAGCGTGTACTACCTGTGCGGTGCGCGGCGGGCCCGGCCGGCGGAGGGTTCGCTGATTCTCGGCGTGCCGGACCCGGCTGCGCCGCAGATCGGCCAGGAAGTGCAGGCGGTGGCGTCGGCGCTGCCGGACGCCCGCGTTTTCCTGGGTGAAGCGGCCAGCTACGATGTGCTGCGCGAACACGGGGCGCGGGCGCGGTACATCCACATCGCCACACACGGCTGGTTCCGGCAGGACAACCCGATGTTCTCCTCCATCAGCCTGGGGACGAGCCAGCTCAACCTGTTCGATCTCTACCAGTTGCACCTGCCCTGCGAGTTGGTGACGCTGAGCGGGTGCGGGACGGGGCTGAATGTGGTGGTGGGCGGGGATGAGCAGATGGGGCTGAATCGCGGTCTGCTCTACGCCGGGGCGCGGGGGTTGCTGCTGACGCTTTGGGATGTCCACGACGCGAGCACGGCGGAATTCATGAAGCTGTTCTACGGACGCCTGAGCCGGTCGTCCAGCAAGGCGGAGGCGGTACGGGCGGCCATGGCGGAGATCCGGGAGAGCTATCCGCACCCGTTTTATTGGGCGCCCTTCATCCTCGTAGGGGACTATTCCTAAGAACGGCATGCCGCAACGGTACTAACGCCGGATAATATTGAAACGTTGACACCTAAGCGCAAGACCTTAGGCAAAACGGGCGCTAAATCCTCTAGGTACTGGTAGTTCCAGTCTAGAAATCTGCAAAAAAAAGCTAGTACCCTATATCTCGTTTGCTCCGGTTACACCCTAGTGAACTGTATCAACCACGCATGCGAATGAACGACAAGCATCGAACCTTCGTGACGGGGGAGAAGGAGTTATGAAGCATTACGGTATCACTGTATGGGTGGACTACACGCGCGGGCTGCTGCCGGAGGACGTCAGAGTGGAGATGACCAGCCACCTGCGGGAAAGCTGCCCGGAGTGTCAGGAACTAAAAGACTTTTGCGCCAAATTGGGCACCGTCTGTAAGGAGCTGGCGGCCATGGACGTACCGGAGTGGCTGACCCGGAACGCACGGGCGATTTTCCCGGTGCAGCGTCCGGAGCCGCGCCGGCGGATAATCCGGATTCCGGTGGAACTGATCTACGACAGTTTCCTGGCGCCGGCGCCGGCGGGGTTGCGCGCCACGTGGCAGACGGGTTGGCAGGCGCTATACCGCGCCGGAGATTGCTCGCTGGACGTGAGGGTCGAGCCGGAGCTCCATTCTTCGCGCGCGGCGGTGATCGGACAGATTTCCAACCATGCCACGCCGGGTCATCAGATGGAAGGCATCCCGGTGTACCTGAAAGCCGGGCGCTCGGTGGTGGCGGAGACCCGCTGCAACTCGTTCGGCGAGTTTCAGATGGAATACGAGCAGCAGGCGCGGCTACAGCTCTGTGTGGACATTGAGAACGGAACCAAGCGTTTCCAGGTTCCGCTGAAAAAATTGGCATCCGAGAAAAATGCGGGGGCGGACCCGGCGGCGCTGCCGGCCGAACCCAAGGCAGAGACCGAATAGGAGCAGTTTTTCCGACGGTGATTGCGATGAGAAGATTAAAGATCCTGACCCGCACCAGCCTCTTCATGCTGATGGTTGCGACACATGCCCTGGCCGGTGACTGGATCGTGCAGTTGAAGAACCCGTCGCAGGCGAACACGCTGTCGCAGCAATTTCTGGCGCAGTTGTTCGATATCCATTCTTCGGACGGCATCTACCGGATCAAGCTGCCATCGGGCAGCCTCGGGACGATGCTGGCGCAAATGATCCAGGCGAGCCCGCTGGTACAGAGCATCGAGCCCGACGCGCTGCTCACGGTGCCGAAGGCCGGCTCTGGATACACGAAGCCGAACGGATCGCAGCTTGCGCCTCCGGTTTCGCAGGCATGGGCGGCCTACCTGGGCCAGTCCGCGAATACGGAGATCCACATCGCGGCAGCGCAGGCAAAGACCAAGGGAACCGGCGTAACCATTGCGGTGATCGACACGGGCGTCGATCCGACGACGCCGGCGCTGGCGGCGCGGGTCGGGCCAATCATCCTGGGGCCGGATTTCACCGGCAACAACGATCCCGCCGGAACCGTGGCGCAGGAAACCAGCCCGATGGTGGACCAGGAGACCAGCCCAATGGTCGATCAGGAAACCAGCCCGATGGTGGACTCCGCGGGCACGGTCATCCTGGACCAGGAAACCAGCCCCATGGTGGATCAGGAAACGAGCCCGATGGTGGATCAGGAGACCAGCCCCATGGTGGATGGCCTCGGCGAAGCGTTCGGGCACGGGACGATGGTGGCGGGGATCATCAACCTGGTGGCGCCCAATTCGACGATCCTTTCGATCAAGGCGTTCGCGAATGACGGCAGCGCCTCGATTTCCAGCATTGTCGCGGCGCTGTATTATGCCGCGGATCACGGGGCCAACGTGATCAACGCGAGCTGGAGCACGGGAACCGCCTCGCCGCAACTGCAAAAGGCGGTCGATTATGTCACCGCCCACAAGTCGATCATCGTTGCCGCGGTGGCGAACAACGGCGCCAATACGGTGGTGTATCCGGCGGGATACAACAACGTCATCGGCGTGGCGTGCACGCAGGTGACCAACGGCGCGGACGCGCGCTGCAGCTTCTCCAATTACGGCACGGACGTGACCGTGGGGGCGCCCGGCTCGGGCATCACCACCACGTTCCCGGTATACGCGGCGGGCGCCAAAAAGAATCCGGTCAGCCACGGGTTCGCGATGGGCTGGGGGACCTCGTTCTCCACGCCGTACGTGGCCGGCACGGTGGCGCTGATCGAATCGCTGAAGTGGAATACCAACGCCAACCAGGCGGCGAACGACGTACAGGGAGGTGCGGCCCCGATGCACGGAGTTCCGGGCATGGGAGCCGGCCGGCTGGACGTCAACGGAGCGGTTTCGCAGGTCAAATAGACCGGGCGGCTGCGAATCCAACACGGGTGTGGGGAACGCGCCCGTAGTGTATCCGGCCGGCGCGAGGCCGGCATTGCCAATACAAGTATCGACGGGACGAGAATTCGGGGAGGTGTGTCCATGGCGGCAAAATCGACAGATCCGGTGGCGGAGGTCTTAAAACAAGTCTTTCAGGGTGGAAACTGGTGCAGCGCGGAGCTGCCCTCCGGAGCGGACGCCGCAGAGTTGGAAACCTTATTCCTGGCGGAACTGCGCAAGCGGCGGGAGCGGCTCGCCCGGTGGATGCAGTCCATCCAGGAAGAAGTGATGCGGAGCGGCCGGCCTCGGCCGGGCCAATGGCACCGTTGCCGAAGGGCGGCCGGAACGCGGCTTCGTTCCGGGTGTTGAGCGGTTCGCCACTGGCGCGGAGGCCATCGGTCTGCACCACCTCTGAACAGGGTATGCGGTAGGATGCAGGAGTGAAACGCTCCGGCATCCTGTTCCTGCTGCTTCTCTCGATGTGTACTGGAAATGGGCCCGCGCAGACCGGGCGGCCGCGCGCCAGGAACCTGGGCCTCGCGCCCGGCGTCTTCCCTCCCGGCGCACTGAATGCCATCACCGATGTGGCGGGGGTCCGGGTCGGACACGTCACGCTGGTCGAGGGCGATTCGATCCGCACCGGCGTGACCGCCATCATCCCCGCGGAAGGTAATCTCTTTCAGGAAAAAGTGCCGGGGGCGGTGTTCGTAGGAAACGCCTTCGGGAAGCTGGCGGGGTCGACGCAGGTCGAGGAATTGGGAACGATCGAGACGCCGATCGTCCTGACCAACACCCTGAATGTCGGCGCGGCCATGGAAGGCGTCATCGCGTACACGCTGGCGCAGCCCGGCAATGAGCGCGTGGTGTCGGTGAACGCCGTGGTGGGGGAGACCAACGACGGCGGGCTGAACGATATCCGGGGAATGCACGTACGGCGCGATCACGTGCTGGAGGCGATCCGCAATGCGCGGGGCGGCGCGGTGGCGGAGGGCAGCGTGGGCGCGGGCACGGGAACGATCTGCTACGGATGGAAGGGCGGGATCGGGACTTCCTCGCGCGTCGCGGGGCGGCGGTACGGCGGGTACACCGTCGGCGTGCTGGTGCAGAGCAATTTTGGCGGCGTGCTGACGATGGGCGGGGCTCCGGTGGGCCGCGAACTGGGGCGGTATTCCTTTGCGGGCGCGGGCAGCGGGGATGGGTCGTGCATGATCGTCGTGGCGACCGACGCTCCTCTGACGGCCAAGGATCTGAAGCGGCTGGCGGCGCGGGCGGTGTTCGGGCTGGGCCGGACGGGATCTTCCTACAGCAACGGCAGCGGGGATTTTGCGATTGCCTTTTCGACTGCGCCCGGAGCGCGCATCCACGGAGGGCGCGGCGGCCCGGCGCAGTACGAGGCGCTCGCGTCCGATGCCGTTTCGCCGTTGTTTGAAATGGCGCTGGAGGCGACCGAGGAGGCGGTATACAACTCGCTGTTGCGGGCGACGACGGTGGAGTCGCGTTTCGGGCGGGCGGAAGCGATCCCGGTGGAGAAGGTCCGGGAGATCCTGAAAAAGTACCGCGCAGTGCGAGAATAGTCCTATGAACCGCAGGGAGTTGCTGGCTTCCGCGACCGGTCTGCAGGCGGCGGGCGCGCTCGCCCGCGCGGCCGAGCAGCGGAAGACGCTGAAAATCACCGGGCTCGAAACCGACGTCCTGCGGCGCCCGCCGGGGCGGACGTTCTACGACGCCATCCACAAATTCGGCGGGGAAAACGGGTCGGTGGTGCTGCGGCTCCGGACGGACGCCGGCATTACGGGTTGGGCGAGCAGCTCGTTCGGCACGATCGCGGGCGGGCCCCGCGTGGTGCAGACGATTCTGGAGCAGGAAATCAAGCCCGTGCTGATCGGGCAGGACCCCGCATTTCCGCGGCGCATCCGCGCCGAGCTGTGGAAGGCGCTGGAATACCAGGGCGTCGGCGGAGTGGCGCAGTTCGCCATTGCGGCCGTCGATATCGCGGTGTGGGACATCCTCGGGAAGAATGCCGGGATGCCGGTGTACAAGATGTTGGGTGCGTACCGCGAGCGGATGCCGGTGTATTCGATGTGCGGCTGGTATTACGACGATGACACCGATCTGGCGCAGTTCCGCAAGCAGATCGCGGACGCGGTAGAGCAGGGCTACCCGGCGGTGAAGATCAAGGTCGGGCGCGGCGCGATGGAGGATGACGAGCGGCGCATCCGGGCGGCGTTCGACATCGTAGGCAAAGGCCGGCGGGTGATGGTGGATGCCAATCAGGTATTCAACCGGAACGAAGCGCTGCGCCGCGGGCGTATGTACCAGCAGATGGGGTGTTTCTGGTACGAGGAGCCGCTCCCGCCCCAGGATATGGAAGGGTTCGCGCTGCTGGCGAAAGAGCTCGATATGCGTATCGCGACGGGCGAGAACCTGAACACCAAGTACGCTTTCGCCGACCTGATCGCGCGGCGCGGGGCGGACGTGGTGCAGCCCGATAACCGGCGCGCGGGTGGTGTGACGGAATGGATGGAGATCGCGGCGGTGGCGGACGCGTACGGTCTGGAACTGGCCAGCCACGGCGGGGGCAGCACGAATCTGAACATGCTGCTCGCGATGCCCAACGCCATATACATGGAGACCAGCGGCCCGCAGAGGAACATGGCGAACGGCGAAGTCCCGGGGCCGGAAGAGCCGGGCATGTCGAGCGAAGTTCCGGAAGCGGAGATCCGGCGATACAAGATATGAAGAAAATATTCCATTTCGACGCGCCGCGTCAGCGGTACATTTGCGACGCCGCGGTGGTGTGGTGTTTCGATAACCGGTTCGAGACCGGCTTCCGCAAGTTCCTGCAGCGGACCGGGGTGACGTATTGGGATGCGATTAAGATCGCGGGCGGGACGAAATGCCTGGCCTCGCCGGCGGATGAGAGCGAGCGGCAGTTCGTAGTGGACCAGATCCGCCTCTCGATCCGGCTGCACCAGACGCAGCGCGTCATCCTGATGCTGCATTCGGACTGCGGAGCGTACGGCGGTCTCGATGCGTTTGGGAACGATGCGCGGGCGGAAGCCGAGCATCACCAGGCGGAGCTGCAGAGGGCGGCGGAATATTTGCGGCAGACGATTCCGGGGATTCAGGTCGATCCGTACTTCGTGGACTTCGAGGGCGTGTGGGCGATCGAAGCGCCGGCGGGAGAGACCACGCGCCGCGCGGGTCAATAGCTCAGGCTCTCGCGCGCCGTCACGTGCTTTTCGAGCTCCTTGCGGTTGGCGAAGTATGTCGGCTTTGCCTGGCTCCGGCTGAAGAGCTTTTCGGCCTGATCGTCATAGTGAGGAGAATCGGGGTGATCGCTTTCACCGAGAGGGATCACCATGAATGACTGCGGCGGCTTCGTCAGAATCACGATTTGCGTGGACGTCTGTCCGCTGTGGCCGACCATTTCCTTTCCAACTTTGTCGAATGAGATGGCGCGCGGCGTGGCCATGCCGGCTTCGTTGAGCGTGCCGCCGCCAACCGGCCACGTCCGGCCGGCGCCCTGGCGGCCGACGCGGAAGAGCGTGCCGAAGACGGCATCGGGGGCGAAATCGGCGTTCAGGCGCTGCTCGGCTTTGGCGAGCGCGTCGCGGATGGCGGCGTCCGTGAGGCTGTCCGGCGGGTCGACATTGCGGCCGGCGGCCCCGAGCGCGGTCTTGAAGAGATACCAGGCGAGGGCGGCGCGGGAATCGGCGTCGCTGCGGCGGTTCCACCCGGCCAGCATGCGGGCGAAGGCGCTCCCCGGCGCGGCTTTGCTTTCGGGCACGGCTTTGCTTTCGAGCACGGCTTTGCGGATGCGCTCCTGCCAGAGGTCGGCGTGCCAGACCTGCGGGCTGAAGGCGATGGCCATCATCTGTTCGGCGGTGACGTTGTGGGCTGCGTCGAGCAGGTCGACCATCATGGCGGCACGCTGGTGGGCGGGGCGGCGGCCGTCGTTGTAGATGTACGGGTGCTCGGCCCATTTTTCGGGGACGAGCGGTGAATCCTTCATCATGGCGAAGGGCGAGACGTTGCAGTTCTGCATGTAGCCCTGGGGCGGGTTTTGGATTTGCACGAGCTCGTCGAAGCGGTGCAGGCCCTGCCATTCGCAATCGCCCGCAGGGCCGTTCATGGGGCGTGAGGTGTCGCAGCCTTTGGGCCGGATGGGCACGCGGCCGTTGCGGACGTAGTAGATATCACCGTCCACGGTGCCGATCATGATGTTTTGCGCCATGAACTGGAGGCCGGCGAGCGCCGCTTTGGCCTGCGTGAGGTTGTGCGCGGTGTCGAGCTTCCAGGCGGTTTCGAGGAGGCGAAACTCATCGGCGTAGGGGAGGGCGAGCGAGTACGCCTTGCCGTTCTTGTGCGCCACGATGGGGCCGTGGTGGGTGGATTCGATGCGGATCTCCTGCGTTGCGCCGTCCTTGACGGCGATGCGCCCGGTGCGCACGTCGAGCGGACGCCACTGGCCTTTGAAGAGATATTTGCCGTCGCGGACTTCCTCTTCGTAGGCGTCGGAGGTGTCGGGGCCGCCGGTGGTCATGGCGACGGAGAGATAGCGGTTGTGGCCGAGCGACGGGAATGGCAGGCCGAGGATGGCTGCGCCGGAAAATTCGAGCTCGCCGCCGTAAATGCGCATTTCATAGAAGCGGAACTCACCGTACCAGCTCAGGTGGGGATCGACGACGGCGATGGGCGCGCGCATGGCGGTGCGCGAGGGGGCGAGCAGCATTTCGTTCGAGCCGTGGTAGGCGACCGGATCGGGCTGAATGCCGGCTCGGAGCAGGTCGCCGCCGGCTTCGCCCTCCGGCCATCCCCAGATGATGTAGCGGCCGAGAGCAATGACCTGCCAGGGCTCGAGCTTCGGCGCCCAGGCGGGGACCTGCTCGGGGTGTTCCTGCATGAATTTGCGGATGCCGGCCTGGTAGGCCTCGCAGATGGCGCGAAGCTTGGGGTCGAGCTCGCGGTAGTGCTGCTCGGCGACGGCGCGGTGGCGCCACACGCGCTGGCGGTAGTCGTGAAAGATCCAGTCTTTCCCGAAGGCTTCGGACATGGTGCCTTCGGCCTTGCGGTAGTTGCGCAGGAGCTCTTCGAGGCGGTCCTCGGCCTGCGCATAGCCGGAACCGAACGCGGCGGCCTCGGCGGTGGCGGCGAAGATGTGGGGGACGCCGTACTCGTCGCGAAGGATTTCGACCTTGGTGGCTCCGCACAGCAAGGTGCAGGAGGCGAGGAACAGGGCGAGGCGAGTCATGCGGATACGGTACAACAAAACCGGGGATTGGGGATTGGGGACTCGGGCTGACGGCGCGGGTTTGGATTCGCGGAACGCTCTCGGGGGCCGTTATTGCGGACCTTTGAGCCGCGGCGCCGGAATCGGCGAGCCGGGCGGGGGGAAATACCAGAGGTAGGTGGTTTTGCCGACTTTTTCGGTGGGCTCATAGCGGTCGGGCCAGAGATTATCGATTTGGGGATTCGATTCGTCGAGGCCGAAGCGGCGCTCCTTCCACATGGTGAAGCCGGTGCCGTTCCAGCCGTAACGCGGCTGCAGCGGGTCGAATGGGAGCACGTGCGGGAAGCCGTGATAGTGTTCCAAGTCGGCGGTCGAGAAGGGCTGGAAGGTTACTTCGCGGACGCCGAGCTCGCGGAGGCGGGCGGCGACGCGCTTGTAGTCCTGGCCCCAGTCGAGATCGGAATCGACCAGGATACGCTCGGGATGGCTGCCGGCGAGCTCGTTGAAGTACGGGAGGTAATCGGGGTGGGCGGCGAGGGACGTTCCGGCAAACCAGAGGAGCGCGGCCGGCAGCGCGAACTTCGCCCAGCGCGCCTGGGGCGCTATCCGCCAGAGATGGACCGCGGCAGCGCCGGCGACCAGGGAAAAGCCGGTGTAGACCGGCAGGATATGGCGCACTCCGATATTGATGTGGCTGAAGACAGCGACGCCCAGCACGCCCGCGGCGTAGGCCACCGGCAGAAAGCCGAGGCGCCAGGACGTCCTGCGGCTCACCACGAGAGGGATCCCGAGGGCGAGCAGGAAGAGGAAAGCGAGCGGTGTCTTGACCGCCAGCACGACCGGGTAGAACTGCCAGAAGCCGAAATTCGAGCGGCGGCCGAGCAGGTAACCCGGATGACCTTCGGCGTTGTGGCGCGCCACATCGCGGATGCCCTGGAAGAATTCCGGGGCGGGCAGCTTGAGGCCGGCGATTCCGGAATCGCCCCAGGAGAAACGGAAGATCGCGACAATGACGAGGCAGACGATCGCCGCGGCTATGCCGATTCCGGGTAGAAGCCGCGCCACGGCGGCGCGCAGTTGGTCAGGTTTCGGCTTTTCGAACGCACAGAACCAGGCGAGAGCGACGGCCGCGGCGGCGGGGAAGAACACCAGGCTCGAATACTTGCTCACGATAGCGAGCCCGGCCGAAAGGCCGAAGAGCGCGGCGCGCGCGAGCGTAGGCCGCTCCACCCACAGGCAGCCGGTCAGGAACGCGGCGCCGAGCAAGGCGGTGAGGGCCATATCCGTAGTGGCCAGTCCGGCGTGAGCGAGCACGGGCTCGAGGAAGGTGAAGAGGAAGACAGCAACGGCGGCTTCCGCACGGCCGAAATAGCGAGCGCCCCAGAAGTAGACGACGGCGCAGGCGATCCAGAAGAACGGCACGATGCCCATGCGCGCGGCGGTCAGGGTCTGATCGTAGTGGTTGCCGTCGTAGAGGATCTTGAGGCCTTCGATGATCATGGAGAAGGCGACGGTCTTGGGCGTGTTCTGCGAGTGCACGCCGAGCAGGTATGGGCCCAACGCAGCGGCAGCGCGCGCGAGGGGCGGATGTTGCGGCTCGATGGTGTAGCGGCCCTGGTCGAGCCATTCCATGCCGCAGGCGATATGGGCGGGCTCGTCGAAGACGTGGTTGAAGACGGAGTACGTGGCGGCGATGCGAATCGTCGCGAGCAGCACGAGCGCTACGGCCAGCAGGGGCGCGTGGCGTTCGAGAAAGGCAGCGGGGGCGGAAGGGGCGGGGGCCGGTTGTGCGACGGATGTGCCGGCGGGCGCACCGGCAGCCGAAAGGGGGCGCACGGCATTGCCAGCGCCGGGGACGCCGCGGCGCTGCCTGGATTTTGCAGCCATGTGGAAGGTCCATTGTCGCATGGGGGATGGTGATACCATCGCGCTGTGGACCGTTTCCGTATCGGCCTGAACACCTACTGCCTGCGCGCGTTCCGCTGGCCGGACCGGCAACTGCTGGATTACGCGGCGAGCCTGAAACTGGATGCGGTGTTCCTGCAGGATTCCGTCGATTCGGGCACCAACGATCCGGCGCACTGGCGCGAAGTGCGGGAGCAGGCGGCGCGGCTCGGGCTGCATCTCGAAACGGGCACCGGAGCGTCGCTGCCGCGCACGCCCGATGGCTTCCAGGCTTCGGTGCAACTGCTGCGCGACGCCGTGAAGCGCGCAGCCGCGATGGGGTCGCCGATCGTGCGCACGCTGGTGGCGAGCGACCGCGAGCACCTGCCACCGGGACCGCCGGCGCAGCACATCGAGACGATGATCCGGCTGCTGCGGGCGGTGCGTTCGGAGGCGATGGACGCGGGCGTGAAATTCGCCATCGAGAATCACAAGGACCTGCTCTGCTGGGAGACGCGGCAGTTGATCGAAGGCGCGGGGAAGGAGTTTGTCGGATCGTATCTCGATACCGGCAACCCGGTGTTCGTTTTCGAGGACCCGATGGAGACCGTGGAGACGCTGGGGCCGCTGGCGTTGACGTTTCACCTGCGCGATTCGGTGGTGTACGAGGCGCGCGGCGGGATCGCGGTACAGTGGGTGCCGCTGGGCGAGGGCGTGGTGGATTTCCGCAAGATCGTGGCGCGGGCGAAGGAATTATGCCCGAACGTGTATGTCTACATCAAACCGATCACGGGGCGCCCGCCCGTGGTGCGGCCGTATCTCGACCCGCAGTTCATGAAGACTTTCGCCGATCTGAACGCTTCGACGCTGGCGCGATTTCTGGCGCTGGCGAAACAGGGGCATCCGTACGAGGGCGAAATGGTGATCGAGGATGTGAGCGGGCGGGCGAACATCGAACCGTACGCGGCGGCGCTGCGCTACCAGCAGAAGGATCACATGGAGCGCAGCGTGGAATACGGGAAGAAGGCGCTCGATCTGGGCGTGAAGTGGCGCGGGTGATGCGTCACTGGCGCTTCAGCACCTGGTCGTTGCCGCCCTGGTGGACGGTTACCGTGGAGCCGTCCGGTGAGAATTCGAGCTCGGCGCCGACGGCATCGTTGAAGTAACGCTTCGCGGACAGGCCGAAGAACGGCATTTCGCCCTGTCCGTCCGGGCGCGCCGCCAGATGGTCGCCTTCGGCGCGGATGGTCAGCGCGAGCACAGCGTTCGCGTAGCGGCCTTCGAGCGGTTTCAATTCCCCGGCGGAAACCGGCACGGGCGTGTGCTGCTGCGGCATGGTTACCGGCTGGCCGAGCGCGATCGCGAGCAGGCCGGTGGCGATCGGTCCGGTGGCGTTCGTGTTCACATTGGAAAGGACCACCGCGAGCAGCTTCTTTTCCGGCAGCCGCACGATCATGGTGTTGAAGCCGTTGATGCCGCCGCCGTGTTCGAGCGCGGTGGTGC
>Ga0070739_10003538_pt1 | contig 19332 bp, 19 predicted proteins | sample Coa_R1_7_FD_66445 | JGI IMG/M metagenome (GOLD analysis project Ga0070739, IMG submission 66445) | Surface soil microbial communities from Centralia Pennsylvania, which are recovering from an underground coalmine fire - Coalmine... | ecosystem: Environmental > Terrestrial > Soil > Unclassified ... | reverse complement strand
TACGGCATACGTTCTTCGCCTTTCTCCGTTAATTCCGACGCGTTCGGATTCTGGAACGGAGTGTCGGACCCGAAATTGCCTTTGCCATCGTTGAAGTACACAAAGCAACCGAGCCTTTCCGGACAAGCGGCGATGTCGGGATGACCATCGCCATTCAGATCCGCCACGGCAATTGCGCGGATCGAGGCTTTGGCCGGTCCCCAAGGCCGGCCTTCGCCCGCCAGGTTCCGGTTGAAGAACACGCGGCTCTGGCAGTCGTCCCGGCACGGGAATATGACATCGTTTAAGCCATCACCGTCCACGTCTGCGATTACGATGCTCGCTGCGCTCGGCGTATCGCGCAGCGGGTTGCATTGGAAATGCAGCTTCCCTTCGTTGTAGCAAAGATAGGACGTCATCCCGCGATTCGCGACTGCGATATCTGGGTACCCGTCTCCGTTCAGATCTCCCACTGCCGCATTCCGTGTTGGCCATTTCGGATCGCCGTACGTTCCGCCGACACTGAAATGGCCCGTGCCGTCATTAACTAGCACGAGTTTCGGCTCGGGAGCGTCATTGCTCAGAACAATATCCAAATGCCCGCTCTTCGTCATGTCAGCAAGGGAACCGGAGTAGCTCTTCGTGGCGTTGCTCGGCAGCGGAGGGCCCGGAGCGAAGTGGCCCTTTCCATCGCCGAACAATACCTTGCTCGTAAGTTGCCAGTGCCGGCCTTTGACCAGCACAATGTCAGGATGGCTGTCGCCATTCAGATCACCAACGCTGGCGTTGGAGGATGTCTCTGACACAGCTTCGAGTGGAACAATCTCAAAACGTGTTATCGCGGCCAAGCACATACCCGCAAATGCCGCCAAAGCAGAGAAGACGATGAGAGCCACACGAGCCATGCGGGAATTATAGTCTGATTGGCAGGCATGGCCATTTGCGGCTTCGATTGAGATCGTCCGCCGCAAATTCGTCGATACCTAAACGGCCGGTATGCGACTCTCAACTGTGAAGCAGATTGCGATCCCTTCCAATCTAGTGTTTTTCCGTTCCTTGTTGCTGAACCCCAAGTCGATCGGGGCGGTGGCTCCCAGCTCTCTGCGATTGTCACGGTTTATTGCAGCGCGCGTTGGATCAGGCAACGGGCCGGTCCTCGAGATCGGCGCCGGCACCGGAGCCATTACGCGCGAACTGCTCGGCAGCGCAATCGAGCCGGGCAACCTGTTTGTGATCGAGCGCGATGCGCGCTTGGCTTGGTTTCTGCGCCAGAGGTTCCCAGGTGTCGTCGTGCGCTGTGATGACGCCCTGCATTGCGGCCAGATCCTGTCCGCGCACGGTGTACGGTCGGTGCAGACCGTTGTCTCGAGCTTGCCGCTGCGGAATATGGAGCCAGCGCGGAGGGATGCCATTGTGGAAGCAATGCTGAACACAATGGGCCGCAACGCCCAGCTCATTCAGTACACGTACACGCCATTCTGCCCCATTCCCCTCAAGCGGTTCGATCTGGCAGCGGAATGCCTGGGACGCATCTGGACGAACCTGCCTCCCGCTACCGTCTGGCGCTTTGTGAAACGGCGATAGGCCGCTTCAAACTATTGAATGGCGGCGATTGCTGCAAGCGCGCGGAAGAGCCGCCGGGGATATATCTGATCGGCAAGTTAGGCAGCAAAACCGTGACCACATGGAGCACAATGGGCTTTTGCGTGGCGCTGATGCTACCGTCCTTTGCGTTCGATCCGCTCTCGCTGTTTGCAGCGCTTGTTGTCTATGGCGCCATGGCCGGAGCGAATGACGTCTGTATCAATTCGCAAGCGGCGCCCACACCCGTGCTGCGCCCGAAAGCTGGCCGCTGATAGCTGACCGCTGATAGCTGACCGCTTGCACGTTTGACACCCCTTCCGCCCATTCGCTAGACTGGTGGAGTTCGAGCTTTCGAGCAGAGAGAACTAGTCTGTCTATGCGCACCGAAGTTCCGTCCCAGCACGAAATCACGCGTGCCTGGCACGTGATCGACGCCAATGAAGCGGTCCTGGGCCGGGTTGCCAGCCGTGCCGCTATGCTCTTGATGGGTAAGCACAAACCGATCTACACGCCATCCCTCGATGCGGGCGATCACGTCATCATCATTAATGCCGCTAAAGTCAAATTGACCGGCGGCAAAGAGAACCAAAAGCTTTATCGCCGCCACACCGGCTATCCCGGCGGCTTGATTGAAACGGGCGCGCGCAAGATGCGCGAAACGCGCCCCGCCAGAATGATTGAGTTGGCCGTTTCCGGCATGCTGCCGAAAACCAAGCTGGGCAAGCAGATGTACCGCAAGCTGAAAGTTTATGCCGGCGAGCATCATCCGCACCAGGCGCAGAAGCCGACTCCATTAGCGATTTAGGCCATGAAAGGATTGAGTTGCCAGCAAAATTAATTCAACAGTTAGGAACCGGCCGCCGCAAGACCGCTACCGCGCGTGTCTTTTTGCGGCCGGGCAAAGGTCAAATCACCGTCAATAACCGGCCGTTCGAAAACTACTTCGTCAGCGAGTCTGCCCGTGCCTATGTGCGGCAGCCGCTGCTCGCAGCCGAGCTGGCCGAGCGGTTCGATATTTTAATTCTTGCCAATGGCGGTGGGGTGACTGGCCAGGCAGGCGCTGCACGCCTCGGCATTGCCCGCGCCTTAGTCGAATTTAATTCTGAGCTCCGCGCTAAGCTGAAGGGGCTCGGATTGCTCACGCGCGATGCTCGCGCCCATGAGCGAAAGAAGTACGGCCAGAAGGGCGCCCGCAAGCGCTTCCAGTTCTCAAAACGCTAGTACGTCTTTCGTTTTGTATTCACCCTCAACCGGTCTTGCTCCAGGACACGCAAATTCCGCCTTGGGTCGCGTGCCCCGCTTGCCAGGACCGCAGAAACTTGGACAGAGCCGCAAGCCTCAAAGCGAGCGGTAAGGAGAACATTTGCCATCGATTTCGATGAAAGAATTGCTCGAAGCCGGCGTTCACTTCGGGCACCAGACCAAGCGCTGGAATCCAAAGATGAAAGAGTACATCTTTGGCGAACGTAACGGTATCTACATCATAGATCTTCAAAAGACACTCAAGCTCTTCAAAGACGCCATGCGCTACATCGGTGAAATGGCGGCGCAGGGCAAGACGGTTTTGTTTGTCGGCACCAAGCGTCAGGCGCAGGAAGCCATCGCCGAAGAGGCGACGCGCGCCGGACAGTTCTACGTTAACCAGCGCTGGCTCGGCGGCTTGCTCACCAACATCTCCACCGTGCAGCGCTCCATCAAGCGCCTGAAAGACCTTGATGCCATGTCGGCTGACAATGCCTATGAAGGCCGCGCCAAGAAGGAAGCATCGCGTTTGGAGCGCGAGCGCAAGCATTTGCAGCAGAACCTGGCCGGCATCAAAGACATGAACGGCTTGCCCGACGTGCTCTTCGTAATCGATTCGAATAAAGAATCAATCGCCGTCAAAGAAGCTCGCAAACTGGGCATACCGGTTGTGGCTGTGGTGGATACCAACTGCGATCCCGACGAAGTCGATTACGTTATCCCCGGCAATGACGACGCGCTGCGCGCCATCCGCCTGTTCACGACCAAGATTGCGGATGCAATCGTTGAAGGCAAGGCGCTCGCCACCGAAACGGAATTCGCGGCGGAGAAAATTGTGAGTGAAGATGAGAGCGCGGCCGAACATACGCCGGAAGAGTATGGCCATTATCTCGATCCCAAGTACGCCGAACAGTTGATGTCGGAGAGCTTGGCCACTAGCGAACCCGAAACGCCGCCCCGCAAGGGACCGGGTAGCGAGGCGCCCCCTGTCGAAGAGGCAGTCACTTCCGGCTTGGCAGAGCCACGCGGCTGATACCCGCACTGGAAGTTCACTGGAGCGGGCCGTCGCTGTTTGTGGCCTGCCGGTTTTTTCGAGCCCAGCTCTAACAGAAAGTATTACTATGCCAGAAATTACAGCACAAATGGTCAAAGCGCTGCGGGAGCGCACCGGCGCCGGCATGATGGAGTGCAAGAAAGCGCTCGTCGAAGCAAATGGCGACATGGATGCAGCGGAGGTGATCCTTCGCAAGCGTGGCATTGCGGCCGCAACTAAGAAAGAAAGCCGCTCGACAAAACAGGGGGTCATTGCTTCGCATATCGCTGATAACGGCAAGACAGGCGTATTGGTGGAAGTCAACTGCGAGTCCGATTTCGTGGCGCGCACAGAAGATTTTCAGAGCCTCACCGCAGACATTGCAGCTCATATCGCGAAAACCAAACCCAAGTACGTCCGCGCCGAAGAGGTGACGGAACAGGAGCGCGCAAACTTCAAAGCGCACGAAGCGCTCTACGAGCAAAAGTTCGCTCACGATCAAAACTCGACCATCGGCGAAATCGTCAAGACCAAAATCGCCAAGCTCGGCGAAAATATCGCGGTCTCGCGCTTCACCATCTATGAAGTCAACGGCACGGGCGCGGTCGGCAGCTATATCCACGCCGGATCGCAGATCGGCGTACTGCTTGAAATGAAGCTGAACTCCGAAGCAACAACCGGCAAGGATGAATTTAAAATCCTGCTGCGCGATCTGGCCATGCAAGTGGCGGCATCGCATCCGCAGTACGTCAGCAAAGACCAGATTCCAGACGATGTACTGAGCAAAGAACGCAGCATCCAGCGCGACCGCGCTTTGGGCGAAGGAAAGCCTGAAAAGATGGTCGACAAAATTGCCGAAGGGCGCATGAGCAAGTTCTACGAAGAAGTATGCTTGCTCGATCAGCCCTTCATCCGCGAAAACACCATTTCGGTTGCCGAGCTGATTCGTACGGTCTCGGGCAAGCTGGGCGATTCGCTCAGCGTGGCGCGGTTCACCCGCTACAAGGTCGGCGATGCCGGCGACGTGGCCGGCGTCGAAGCCAGCCCGCTACCGGTTACAGCGTAGGCGATTGTGCCCGCTTACCGACGCATTCTTCTGAAGATCAGCGGAGAGGCCCTCGCCGGGCCTCTTTCCTTCGGCTTGGATCCCGATCGCGTCATGGCGCTCGCTTCGGAAGTGGCCGATGTCGCGCGCAAAGGCGTTCAGATTGGGTTGGTGTTGGGCGGCGGCAATATCTGCCGAGGTGTAGCAGCCGCTGCGCATGACATGGATCGCGTCACCGGCGATCACATGGGCATGCTCGCCACTGTCATTAACGCGCTGGCATTTCAGGATGCGCTGGAACGCCAGGGCATTCCCACCCGTGTGATGACGGCGATCCAGATGCACCAGGTGGCTGAGCCGTATATAAGGCGCCGCGCCATCCGGCACCTCGAAAAAGGACGTGCGGTAATCTTCGCCGCTGGCACCTCCAACCCGTATTTCTCAACCGATACCGCGGCCACTCTGCGCGGCCTCGAAATTCACGCCCAGATCATCGCCAAAGCCACCAGCGTGGACGGCGTTTACGATCAGGATCCGAAGAAATTTCCCAAGGCGATCAAGTATAAAGAGATCAGCTACACGGAGGTGCTTTCGAAAGCCCTCGGCGTAATGGATGCCTCCGCTGTCGCCATGTGCCGCGACAACAACATGCCCATTACTGTTTTCGATCTCAATGTGGCGGGCAATATAATGCGTATGGCGATGGGCGAGCCGATCGGTACTATCATCCGCTAACCTTTCAAGCGAATATGAAACAAGAACAGCAAGCAGCTTCTGCCACGACTTTCAAGAGTGTCAAAGAAATAGAGGCGCATGCCCGCAGCCGCATGGAAAAGGTCCTCACGGATCTGCAGCATGAGATTTCGCATTTTCGAACCGGCCGCGCTTCTATCGGGCTTCTGGACAGTGTCCGCGTGGATTACTATGGCTCGCCGGTGCCCCTGAATCAGGTCGCTCAGTTGCACGTTCCCGAGCCGGCCATGATCACGGTTCAACCCTGGGACACATCGCAAATCCGTGAAATCGAAAAAGCAATTCGGAACGCCGATCTCGGCTTGAATCCGTCGAATGACGGCAAAATCGTGCGGGTCCCGATTCCGCCTTTGACGGAAGAGCGCCGCCGCGAGCTCGCCAAAAAGCTCAGCCATGTCGCCGAAGAGCGCCGCGTCGGCCTCCGCAATGTACGGCGTGACGCCAATGATCATCTGAAGAAGATGCTGAAAGACAAGCTCATCAGCGAGGATGAGGAGCGCCAGGCGCTCGAATCCATTCAGAAATTGACTGACGGTCAGATCGCCAAAGTCGACCAGATGGTCAAGGCCAAAGAAAAAGAGATCCTCGAGTTCAAATAGACCGGATTTGACGTAACTTGGCCCGCCTTACCGTCGAGGAACTCGCCAGCGTCCTGAGCTTGGATGAGTTCGAAAGTCTGGCCCAGCAATACATGACGCCGGCGGCTTATGCATACGTCGCTGGAGGCGCCGGATCTGAGCTGACGGTTGCTGAGAACCGCGCCGCATTCAACCGCATCCGCCTGAACCCGCGCGTGCTCGTCGATGTCACCAGCATCGATACAACTCTCAACCTGTTCGGCGGGAAATACGAATATCCCATCCTGCTCGCCCCGGCCGGATATCACAAGCTGGTCCATCCGGATGGTGAAATCGAAACGGTGAAAGGCGCCAATCTCGCCGAAGCCACGCTCGTTGCATCCATCTTCTCGACCGTGGGTATTGAGCAGATGAGTGCCGCCTCAACACGCCCGCTCTGGTTTCAGATTTATATCCAGACGGATCGCGGATTTACGAAGGCGCTCGTCGAGCGCGCCCTGGCGTCTGGTTGCGAAGCGATCTGCGTCACCGTGGATGTTCCGGTAAACGGCCCGCGCGATCGCGAGCTTCGAGCCGGCTTCAAGCTTCCGCGAGGCGTCGAGCGTGCCAATCTTTCCAGTCTCGGCACGGCCATTTCTGCGGCTTCGCATCGTCCCGCCGGGCGCAATATCTATGCCGCAACTCACGGCGCGGACGTCACCTGGAAAGATATCGACTGGCTGCGCGCCAATCTGCCCGTCAAACTGCTTCTTAAAGGCATTCTTCATCCCGAAGATGCTGAGCTCGCAATGAAAGCCGGGTGTGATGCCATCATCGTTTCCAATCACGGCGGGCGTAGTCTCGATACGGTCCCGGCGAGTATTGACGCGCTGCCCGCAATTGCCGCTCGCGTCGCCGGGCGCGTACCGGTGCTGCTCGATGGCGGCATTCGACGCGGCATCGACGTTTTCAAGGCGATTGCGCGTGGTGCAGTCGCCGTGTTGGTCGGGCGCCCCTATCTGTACGCATTAGCCGCGGGAGGCGCAAGCGGCGTTGCGCGCGCCGTCGAGATTCTGCGCACTGAGCTCGAGATGACCATGGGTCTCGCCGGCTGCACTGCTCTTGATCAGATTACAGAGCGATACTTGTTGTGAGATGGTCTTTTATCCCGTTGCCTTGCTGCTTCTGCTTTTGGGCACGAATCCGCCCGACTTCACCGGCAAATGGGAGCTCGTCCCCAGCCAGTCGAATTTCGGGAACGCTACTAAGCCGGCGCGCATGACCGTCGAATCCACGGTTCAGAACGGCGTCATGCACGCGGTTCAGAACACCTACACCGAACAAGGCGAGCGCACCACCGAATTTGACTGGTATCTGGACGGCAAACGCCACGAGACCGATAAGCCCGCGCCGGGTTATTCGATTACGCACTGGGAAGGCAAGACTCTGGTCAACGAACGCCAGTCAAATGACGGAGCGTACAAAGAGACCATCCGGGTTACACTTTCGGCAGACGGCAACACCGCTACTGAGGACATTACAATCAAAAACCCCACCGGCTCCAATCACGAGAAGCTGGTCTGGCGCAAGGTGCGGCAGTAGTTCAGGTCCCGCCGTTTGACGAGATACGACTCCATCATTATCGGTTCCGGGCAAGGCGGCAATCCACTCGCGCAAGCGCTTGCCGGGCGCGGGGAAAAAGTTGCGTTAATCGAGTTCGGGCCGCTCGGCGGAACGTGCATTAACACCGGGTGCACTCCGACAAAGACTCTGATCGCGAGCGCGCAGGTCGCTCATTATGCACGCAATGCCCAGCGCTGGGGCGTGCACGCCGGCAATGTTCGCGTGGACCTGCCGGCTGTTTTGGAGCGCAAGAACAAAATCGTCGGTGCGATGCGTTCCGGCTGGGAGCAGAGCGTCAATCAACCCGGCAAGCCCGATCTTATACGCGGGCACGCGCGCTTCACGGGATTCAAACAACTCCAAGTGAACGGCCAGATGTTCGAGGCCGGCCGTATCTTTATTGATACCGGCGTAAGCCCGGCCATTCCGCGCATTCCGGGCATCGATGCCGTACCGTACCTGACGAATGCCGGCATGTTGGAATTGGCGGAACTGCCGCGCCATCTGCTAGTGTTGGGCGGCGGGTACGTCGGTCTGGAATTCGGTCAGATGTTTCGCCGCTTTGGCAGCGAAGTAACCATCGTTCAAAGTGCCGAACACATTCTCGCAAATGAAGACGAGGACGTCACAACGGAGCTGCGGCGCTGTCTCCAAGCAGAAGGAATCAAAATTCATACCGGAGCAAAAGCCATCGCTGTGCGAGGTACCGAGGGCAGCGTGGAATTAAATGTTGCGATGGGCGATTTGACCGATACGCTCTCCGGCTCTCATCTTCTAATCGCAGCCGGCCGCACGCCGAACACGAAAGATCTCGCGCTGGACCAGACCGGCGTAAAAACGAATGAGAAAGGTTTTATCGTCGTAAATGACCGGTTGGAGACCACTGCGCCGGATATCTGGGCGTTAGGCGATGTTACCGGCGGCCCGGCCTTTACGCACATCTCCTATAACGATTTCCAGATCATTTATGCAAATCTATTCGAAGGCAAAGATCTCCGCACCTCGCAACGAATCGTCCCGTATGCCGTCTACACCGATCCTGCGCTCGGCCGCACCGGTATCACGGAAAGACAAGCCCGCCTGGAAAGTCGCCGGTTGAAAATCGGCAAAGTGCAGATGAGCCGTGTGGCTCGCGCCAGAGAGCGTGCCGAAACACAAGGATTCATGAAGCTGGTGGTCGATGCCGCAACAGACCACATACTCGGCGCGGCGATTCTGTCGGTCGAAGGCGGCGAACTGGTCCAAATTCTGAGCACGCTCATGCTGGCAGAAAAGCCCTACACTCTGTTGAAAGGCGCGATTTATATTCATCCGACGCTGGCGGAAGGTTTCTTCAGTCTGATGGACAGCGTTCAGGAAGTAGACTGATTGCTGATGGGAAAGCTGCCCGCTGCAATCTGCGTGTTATGCACGCTACTCTACTCTGCTCCACTCACGATTCCAGCCAACTATTTTGCTGAGATGCACTATCGCCTGATCGGCCCGTTTCGCGCCGGGCGGACCGTGGCGATCAGCGGGGTAGTGCAGCAATCGAATGTCTATTACATGGCGCCGGTTGACGGCGGCGTATGGAGGAGTACCGATTACGGCAACACCTGGGTTCCGATATTTGATGGCCAGGATAGCGGATCGGTTGGCGCGCTCGCGGTTGCACCGTCAGATCCGAACGTCATCTACGTAGGCAGCGGCGAGGGCCTGCAGCGGCCGGATTTGTCGGTTGGAGACGGCATCTATAAGTCCACAGATGCCGGCAAAAGCTGGCGGCACTTGGGCCTGCGGGATGGACAGCAGATTGCGTCGCTGATTGTCGATCCGAAAGATCCGAACCGCCTGTTCGTTGCAGTATTGGGCCACCCTTACGGGCCGAACAAGGAGCGTGGCGTCTACAGATCCGTAGACGGAGGAGATTCTTTTCAGCAGGTTTTATATAAAGACGAAAATACCGGCGCGTCAGAGGTGGCCTTCGATCCCGCCAACTCGCAGATCGTGTATGCCGCGCTTTGGTCGGCACGCCAGGCGCCTTGGGAATCCGGATTCAACGGCCCTGGAAGCGGTCTGTTCAAATCCACTGATGGCGGCAACACCTGGCAACAACTCCCGGAGGGACTTCCCACTTTCGCGCAAGGTTTGGGTCGCATCGGCTTTGCCATTGCTCCGAGTGATCCCAAGCGCATGTACGCGCTGGTGGAAGCTTCGCCTGCCTACGGAGGGCTGTATCGTTCCGATAATGCCGGCGCAAGCTGGCAAAAGGTCAACAATGACACACGCATCTATGGCCGTGGCAGCGATTTCGCGTGCGTCGCCGTAGACCCCACCGATCCGAACAAGATCTATGTCGCGAATACCACTACCTATCGCTCCACCGACGAAGGCCGCACCTTTACCGGCATCAAAGGTGCGCCCGGCGGCGACGATTATCACAGCATCTGGATCAATCCAAAAAATCCGGACATTATTTTTCTTGGCGTGGATCAGGGCGCCACAATCAGCGTCAATGGCGGCAAGACCTGGAGCTCGTGGTACAACCAGCCGACGGCCCAGTTCTTCCACGTCATTACAGATAATCGCTTTCCCTATTGGGTGTACGGCGGCCAGCAGGAGAGCGGGTCGGCGGCGGTCGAAAGCCGGAGTGACGACGGCTCCATCACCTTTCGAAATTTCCATCCGGTCGGGGCAGAAGAATACGGCTATGTTGCCCCTGACCCGTTGCATCCCGATCTCGTTTATGGCGGCAAAGTGACAAGGTTCAACTGGGTGACGAAGGATGTCCAGGATGTCAGCCCGCAGATTCTCCCGGGCGATTTGCGCTTCGTGCGCACCATGCCGCTCATCTTTTCGCCGGTTGATCCGCACACTCTCTATCTCGGCTCTAATGTTCTGCTGAAGACAACGAATGGGGGGGATTCCTGGCAGGCCATCAGCCCGGACTTGACGCGCAAGCAGTATGAAACTCCGGCGAACTTAGGAATTTTCGCGGCCGAAGATTCGCAAGCAGGCAAACATCGCGGCGTCATCTATACCATCGCGCCCTCTCCGAAGGACGTAAACCTCATTTGGGCCGGCACCGAAGACGGGCTCATTCAGTTGACACGTGACGGTGGCAAGTCGTGGCGCGATGTGACGCCGCCCGGTCTGAGCGCCTGGAGCAAGGTTTCGCTGATGGAAGCGTCGCGATTCGACGTCGATACCGCCTATGCCGCCATCAATCGCTTTCGACTGGATGATCTGCGCCCGCACATCTACCGCACTCACGACGGCGGCAAGACATGGAAAGAAATCGTGAATGGCCTGCCGGATCGAGCTGTGGTCAATGCTGTGCGCGAGGATCCTGTGCGCAAGGGCCTGCTGTATGCGGGGACGGGAATCGGCGTCTTTGTTTCCTTCGATGACGGCGACAACTGGCAACCATTGCAAATGAATTTGCCGGTTACTTCCGTCCGGGATCTGGTTATTCACGAAGACGATCTGGTGATCGGCACTCATGGCCGTTCATTTTGGATTTTGGATGACATCACGCCTCTGCGCCAGATGCGGCAGGAAGTCATCGACGCCAGTGCGTTTTTGTTTGCTCCGGAAAAGGCCATCCGCTGGCGCTGGAACCGCAATACCGATACGCCGCTGCCGCCGGAATTTCCCGCGGGTCAGAACCCACCGGACGGCGCCATTATCAACTACACGCTGAAAGCGGATAGCGGCCCGCTGACGCTGGAGATCTATAACGCGCAGAATCAGTTGGTGCGCCGCTATTCGAGCGAAGACAGGCCCGAAGTCACGGAGGCCGAGCTCGAAAAAGAACTGAATGTGCCCACCTATTGGGTTCGGCCCACGCACATTTTAGCCGCCACAGCGGGCATGCATCGTTTCATCTGGGATCTGCGTTATACACCTCCGAAAGCGCTGAACCATGAATACCCGATTGCGGCCATCGTGCATAACACGCCGCGCCTGCCGCGTGGAGCTCTCGTGCTGCCGGGCCGTTATACCGTCAAGCTCACGGCAGGTGGAAAGACCTATTCGCAGCCGCTCACGGTGGTGATGGACCCGCGCGTGAAGACGCCTGCGGCCGGTTTGGAACAGCAACTGAGCGCCTCGCTTCGTCTTGAAGATTTGATGCGCGACGATTACGATGCCTTGATGCAGGTCCGTCACGTTCGCGCACAGGTGCGGGATCTGGAGCAGAAATCTTCAGACGAACCTTTGAAAACGCAACTGCAGCAGTTTGATGAGAGCCTGCGTGCGCTGGAAGGCGCCGGCGGAGGCGGCAGACGCGGCGGCGGAGCAGGGCAGCCTTCCCTGTCATCGCTGAACGGCCAACTGGCTCGTGTTTTTGAAGTGATTCAAGGCTGCGACAATGCACCCACGGCAACAGCATTAGCCGCAGTCACCCGCTTGCAGTCCGGCGTGCGCGAGCAGCTTACGGCGTGGAAGCAGATGCAGACGAGCGATCTTCGCAAGCTCAACGAAAAACTTCGTGGGGCTAGTCTGCCGGCAATCGAAGTAACGCTCTAAAACGTTACGCGACCGGAAAATTGCAGCGAACGCGCGGGCAACTGATTCGTAATCCCAACTAGCGGTTGCCCGAATCCAGCCCCGGGCGCAGCGCCGTTTCCGTACGTGCCGCTGTATCCGACAAAATTCGCATGATTCAACACATTGAACGCTTCCGCGCGCAAGGTCAGATGAACGCGTTCAGTGCCCAATGCGAAGGCACGTTCCAGGAAGGGTGATACATCGTAAATGGGCCGGCCGCGTCCCGCATTGCGCCCGATCACCACACCGTTGATTACCGGCCGGTCGGCAGTCGCGCCGCTGTCCCCGCTGTTCGTCACGCCGGTGGTGTAGTTGTACGGCAGGCCTGAACCGAATGTCGCAACGCCGCCGAAAGTGATATGAAACGGCAACGTATACAGGCCGCTCAGCACAAAGCGCTGTCTCTGGTCGAAAATGGCGCTTCCGTTTTCCACCTTTCCCGGGAAATTCGGATCGTTTGGATTCTGTCCCGGGATATCTGGATCCACGTTGTCGATTGCGTGGGACCATGTGTAGCTGGCCAGCATCAGCAGCTTGTGACTGAACGTGTGGCTGAGATTGACGTCCAGGGCGTGATAGTACAAATAGCCATCGTTCACATCGCTTTGTATGACGCCATAGGGCGGTTGTGGATTGGTGGCTGCCGCGGGATTGCACGTCATGCTGTGCTGCGCGTACCACCAAACCCAATACGGCCGCGTGCAGTTAGCGGCCTGTGCCGAACGAACCTGCCCGGGCGCTGTGCGAATAAATGGCGCAGGCGGATCTACATCCAGCGGGCGGTTGATTTTGATGGTGTGAGTCCCGACATAATCCATGCTCAAGACCCAATTCGCCGCCAGCCGCCGCTCGAAACCGAAGGTCCACTGTTCCGAATATGGGTTGAGAAGCGCGTTCTGATAGCCGATCAATGTCGAGGCCGGGAAAAACTGGTTGTAATATGCAGCGCGTCCCGGCCTGATATACAAACTGCGCAACGGCGCCACAGCACCGGCTGGGAACGCTGGAAGCGGCACAGCCGAAACACTGCTTGGAAACCCAACTTGCCCCGGTGCGGCCGTGTAATTGAACACACCTGTGGGCCCGGTGAGCGCATAATTGGCCTCTGAGTTGTCGACGACCTGCGAGTAGTAGATGCCAAATCCGCCACGCAGTACAGTTTTTCCTTCGCCTTTGAAGTCATAGGCGAAGCCTACGCGCGGTGCAAAATCTTTGCTGGAATCCGTAAACGTCTGGCGCTCGTACCGCAAGCCGAGATTCACCGTCAGATCAGAACGCACCTTGGCGTCATCCTGAACAAACAGCGACCACAGGGTATCATCGACGACGTAATCGGCATTGCCATAGCTTTGCGTGTACGTCTGCACGTTGGCGATGTTGCCGAGATATGCCGGGCTTTCGCAAAACGCCGGAGTTTGTGTGCAGGTCTTATAGGTAAACTGGCCCAGGGAAATGGGCCCTCCGAACTCTTTGCTATTGCCGCCCTTGCGGGCATAGATCACGTCGCCGCCGAATTTGACCTGATGGCGCCCCCAAACGGAAGATAGCGTGTCCGTGACCTCGTATTGACGATTCATCAAGAGAGCCGATTGCGAAGTTCCGGTAGTAAATGTTCCGCCTGCGGAGATGGGCACAACATACTGCGTGCCGTAGAAAACCGGCTCGAATTCAGTAATCGGCGAGGCGAGTTGAAACTGAAGCCGGACGTTGTTGATCAGGGTAGGGCTCATCACCGCGGTCTCACCTAATTCCTCAGAATAGGTGCGCCGCCGAAAAATGCGATCGACAGCCGGCAGGTTGTTTCCGCCTACGGTACCGTTCGGATTCGTATCGTAGAATCCGTCCACATCGCTGCGAAAGAAGAGATTGTTGCGGTCATTGAACTGATGGTCTATGCGCAAAAATGCCAACCAATCGCGATAGTGCCCAATAAATAAACCGGGCGCTAATGGCGAGATGATGGGCGAGGCGCGGTTTTCGAGCGTATATTCGCCGGACGCAAAGAACTGTGTATGGCCGCCGGTTCCGATCGGCCCGGAAAGCGACAGCGCGGCTTGCAATACCGTGTCATTTGTCAGGTCATTACCGCTCGCGGCATTGGACGCCGTGAATCCAGCCAGGGCAGCTTCCGTGGCGGAAGGTCTTCCCATCCCGAGCGCCTCGCCGTGCCATTGGTTACCGCCGCTCTTCGTGATGATGTTCACCACGCTTCCGGTGCTGCCGCCGTATTCAGCCGGGAATGCGTTTGTCAGGACATCCATTTCCTGCACAGCCGCGAGCGGAATATTGGTGAAGATCGTCTGCCGTCCCCAACTATCGTTGCCGGTGCTGCCGTCTATCTCAAACCAGGTCTGCCGGCGTCCGGCGCCGTTGGTGGTGAACAGGTTCTCGTTCATGAAGACGTCGCCCTGATTGATGGCCGGATGGTTGGCTGCGTTCAACAACGGCAGGTAGGTAATCTTGCGATCGGGTAGAGGCGTTTCCTCCATCTGCGTTGAACTTAGGGTTGTGCCCAGTTGCGGTTCATCCGTCTTGACCTCTCCTGCCGTTCCGGTGACAGTGATCTGCGTCATACCGGCCGCCAGGCTCAGTTGTAGATCGATATTGGCAGTAGCGCCGCCGAGCAATCTCAGGTCATGACTTTGCGCGCTGGCAAAACCAGCTTTCGACGCAGTTATTTTGTATGTCCCCGAAATGGGCAGCCCCAGAAACGAGAAGCTGCCATCTGCACTGGTCAGGGCTGTGCGGCTCAATCCGCTCAGCGCATTTGTCACCGTGACCTGGGCATACTGCACCGGGGCGTGGCTTTGATCGAAGACATGCCCGTTCAGCGTTGCCGTATCGGGAGTTTGTCCGATAAGCAGAGTAGAGCAGACGAAAAGCAGCAATGCGGCAGATGGCAGATGGAGTTTTCCCATGCACGACGGGCGCTAAACAACCTGTGCGTCCTCGCATCAGGCTAACGCCGCCAAGGCAGGTACTACCAGACCTCGTAGACGATCTCGATTTAGCGGGAAAGCAGCTCCAACAGGCGGTGCGCGTTGTCTAGGTCAGCGAACTGCAGCGCTGCGCCCAAAATAGCGCTTGCCAGCATGGAAGAAGCAAAATAAGCTCGCGGGCTTGGCTGCATAGGCCGGGCATGGCCCAGCAAGCGTTCCACTCGCCGCTCCAGGTCAGATGTGTCATCGACAAAGGACGTTGCCAGCACGCACTTGCTTTCATGCGGCTGATGACGCGCAAAAGACACCAGCGCGCGGGCGAGCAAAATCGAACTTTCACTGTCGCCGCCAGCGGCGTGATCGTCGGCCGACCATTCGACAAGGCGCTTCCATGCGCGTTCAAGCGGGCGGGTGAAGTTGACGCAGGGCAGCGCATCCGGCAATGCCAGCAGCAGTAGCCGTTTGAGATTATCGCGCGATTTTTGGTGCGCGCTTTCGTGCCGCAATATGACATTGAGTTCATCCGGAGCAAAAAGCTTAACCGCCGCTTCCGAAACAAAGACTTGCGGCCGGAACAGTCCCGCCACCGCGATATGCGGCTGCCGGCCCGTCAAGATCCCGATATCCGGTGCAGTTTGATAACGGCGCGCCACCCGTCGCGCGTATTTCAGGAACTTGGATGATTTCGAAACGGCGCAAACAGAGCGCACCAGTGGCCGAATCCAGCAAGCCAGCGCCAAAACCGCCAGGCCAAGCGCCCGCACCCCAATGCGCTCAGGACCCATTTCCCCTTCCAGACGCAAATAGCTGGGCAGGGCGATGGCAGCCACAGCATAGAGCGCGGCGCCCAGCGGCAGCAGGCGGAGACTCAACAGGAGACGCGTTCCGATGGCCGGGCGGACGCGCTCTGCGTAGCACACGGCAACAGGCGTCAGGAAGTGGACTGCAATGCTAAACAGCAGGTAGGCCGCAAAGAAAGAATTCAGGCATTGCAGCAGCAAACGGGCTAAATAAGACGCATTCATTTGTGCCTTCTTTCTTTGCTTGCGTCCAACTCGCGGCGCTTGCGCGAGATTTGCCGCTCCAGCTCGTCCAATAGCGCTTCGTCGTGCTTACCCACCGCCTCCAGCAGACAAGAGATCAGCAATTCGCCAGATGACTTCGGTCCGGAAAGAAATCCGGACAGCCAGTGCCCGGCGCGCGCTTCTTCCCATTGCTGGCGGGATTGCGATGGGGCATACAGGAACGCGCGCTCGCTCTTCTCGCGCACCAACAATCCCTTTTTGAAAAGGCGATCCAGCGTGGTCATGACGGTCGTGTAAGCCAAAGGCCGGCCCAAATCCTGTGCTACCTGGCGCACGCTGCTGCGGCCGCGCCTCCAAAGAATCTCCATGATTTCCATCTCCAGCGGACCGAAAGTAAACCGATCGCGGCGATCAGCTTTACCTTTCACAGCACGAGATAGAAAGGACATTTTGGTGAAGAAGCCTTAGCGCGCGGAATGCACTCTGGCGGAACTCCGGCCCGAACTGGATGCAGGCAGCGCCAGCAACTCTTCGATTCGCTGCCGTATTGTCGCTTCCTTCATCGCCATCTCATCGCCGCGTGGCGGAGTCTGATAGTGAATGTAACCCTTGCGATCAATCAGAACTAACTGCGGAACGACGGTCAGCTCCGTAATGCTGAAACCGGTAAACGATAGAAAGCGATCGCGCGGCACCCAACCCACCGGAAACCCCACTTGAAAGTTGTTAGCGAACGCTGCCACCAAGGCGTCCGCCTGTTGCGGCGTACGATTATCATCCAGCGCATTAATGGCGAGATCCAAGGCCTGAAACCCGCGCGGCCCATACTCCTGCTGTAGGGTCGTCATGAGCCTCGATGCCGCCTGGCAGTGCGGGCAGGTGGTCAAGATAAATTCGAGCGCAACGACTTTCCCGTGATACTGGCTGAGCAGTTTTTCACCTTGGCCGGGCACATTGTAGGCAAGCTCCGGCGCCTTGCGCAACTCCTGTGCGGCCGCCGCGATCAGGCAAAACGTGGCAAGCACAACTCCGCTCTGCAGCCCTATTTTCTTCACATCGACACCTATCTTCACAGTGTAAGCGAGAGAAATCGCCGCCCCCCGCTATGTTATTAACGTGAGCCGCGGCCTGCCTGCAAAGCAACTGGTAGTGTCGATTGAAATCAGCGCGACCAGCTATGAGGAGGTAGCGGAACTGTGCGCCTGCTGGGCGGCGGAACGGAAACGCTGCGCCGCCTCCCCAAGCCACTACATTTGCGTGACATCCGTGCACGGCATTATGCTGGCGAGAAAAGATCCGCAGATCGCCCGCTATTTGAATGCAGCCGATATTGCGACTCCCGACGGCATGCCTGTTGTTTGGGCGCTGCGTTCCTTTGGATACCCGAATCAGCAGCGCGTCTATGGGCCGTCGCTCATGCTCGAGATTTGCCGTCGCGCGGCCGCATTGGGCCATCGCGTGTTTTTTTATGGCGCTCGCGAGGAGACGCTTGCTGCTTTGAAACAGCGTTTGAAGCAACGCTTTCCGGATCTTTCAATTGCCGGCAGTTATGCACCTCCTTTCCGTGCTTTGACATCGCAGGAGGAAGAAGATGTGCAACGCCGCATCCGCGAGTCGAATGCCGATATCGTGTTTGTTGGTATCAGCACGCCAAAGCAGGAGCGTTGGATGTACGAACACCGGCACAGCTTTCCCGGCGTGACGCTCATCGGTGTCGGAGCGGCATTCGACATTCACGCAGGACATCTGCGGCAGGCTCCCGCGTGGATGCAGCGCCGGGGACTGGAGTGGTTGTTCCGGCTCAGTGTGGAACCGCGGCGTCTATGGCGAAGATATCTGCTTACGACCCCGTTATTTCTTCCGCTTTGGGCCAAGCAGAGATGGTTTAGTTCACATCGTGCGATTCGGTAGCGCGGATTTCACCATTTCGACCGGATTCCGGGACTCGCTGTGGTGCGGCTCTGAATGAGCGGCCTTGGTCGCATTGGAGCGGGAGACGGGAATCGAACCCGCAACCAACAGCTTGGAAGGCTGTGACTCTACCATTGAGTTACTCCCGCTTTTCGTTGGTTTAAATCACATACATTCTACCGCGATGGACGAACTCGCTACGCTAGAGCTATGAAGGTCGTCAACGACTGAATGTCCTTACTGATATCAAGCATGCTCAAATCCCAGGGCGTTCGAGCGGAGATCCTTCTCGCGCAAAATGAGCAGATCGCGTATCTTGTCCCCTAAATTTGGCGCCGCCTGCCCATCTACTGCCTGAATCGTGGCAATTTCGTGGCTGATTAAAGCGGGGTCGGAATCGTCAAGCTTTACGGGCAAAATTCTACTTCGAAAACGAGGATCTTTGCTGGCGGTGTTCACTTCTGCCCTCACCCAATCGCTCTTAGAAGAATGCGAGCTGACCAAAACAATAACCCAGTCGGATTTCATAAGCCCATCGCGTATAGATTCTATATAGTCGTCCGCGGGAATGATATTAGCCGGGGAATACCACGTTTCGATACCGCAACGATTGAGCTGTTGTGCCAGAGTATTCGCGAAATCGCGGTCTTCGTGACTATGGCTAACGAAAACCCGCACCGGTATCTCCGGCTTTAACTGCTTCAGTTCGTACCGGCGAAACTTCACGCCCACTTCTTGTCCCGGTTTCCGCAGCTCGAAAGCCGTCGGCCCCTCGGCATCAGCGACGAGATCCTGCACGGCGTTCCAGGTGGTTTGGTCGATCAAGATGCGTTTGCCGTTCCGGGCGGCGGCTTGAAATGCATTCGCCAGATTTACCGGGGTCCCTATGGCAGTGAAGTCGCGCACGCTTGCAGTCCCGATACTACCCAGCGCGACCTCGCCTGTAACGATTCCAATCCCCAGATCGAGAAAACTGAGATCTTCGTTACAGAGTCGATCCCAATCGTGGCGAAGATAAAGCAACATGCTTTCTGTAAATTTGGTTATTCTTGATCTGGCGAGGTCAAGTTATCCATCCTTAAGTAAGTCTTCTCGGTCTCCCACTCTTCAC
>Ga0070739_10003537_pt1 | contig 19333 bp, 14 predicted proteins | sample Coa_R1_7_FD_66445 | JGI IMG/M metagenome (GOLD analysis project Ga0070739, IMG submission 66445) | Surface soil microbial communities from Centralia Pennsylvania, which are recovering from an underground coalmine fire - Coalmine... | ecosystem: Environmental > Terrestrial > Soil > Unclassified ... | reverse complement strand
GTACCGGAACATAAGCTCTGGGCGCGTCCCCATACCTTCTACCAGGAACACCGTATTCGCTTTATAGCGGGGCGCGTGGTCGGCATCAATGCTATGCAACACTGTGTGCAACTCCAGGGCGGACAGTGGATAGAGTATCATAAATTACTCCTCGCCAGCGGTGCCCGTCCCAGGCGTCTCGCCTGTCCTGGACTTGACCTGGCAGGCGTGACAACGTTGCGCACCGTTGCCGACTATCAGGAAATACTGCGCCGCCTGCCGGCCATAGAGCGCGTCGTCGTTTATGGTGGCGGCACGCTGGCCCTGGAGAGCGCGGAGGCGCTCAACCAGCGCGGCTATCAGGTCACGCACCTGTTACGCAACAACGTCATCTGGTCTGAAATACTTGACGCCACTGCCTCTGATCTCGTGTTGCATGAGGAGCGGCGCGCCGGCATCGATGTGCGTACCGGGGAAGCCGTTGTAGAGATCACTGGCAAAGATGGGCAGGTGAGCGGGGTCGTTACTTCTTCGGGCGCGCGCCTGCCCTGCGATTTGCTGCTTATTGCTATCGGCATTGAACCGATCATCGATTTCATCCAGGTCAGCGGTATTCACTGTGAACGCGGCGTGCGTGTCGATGACTACATGCGCACCAATATGCCCGATATCTATGCCGCAGGCGATGTCGTCGAAACGACCGACGTGTATACCGGACGTGTTCGCGTGCACGGCCAGTGGTATCCCGCGCTCCAGCAGGCGCGCACCGCTGCCTATAGTATGCTCGATCTGCTCGATACCGGCCAGGGGTTTCGACCCGGCGCCTTTTATAACGCGACATCTCTGAATGGGCTGGACTTCGTAGCAATTGGATTGACGACCTTTCCTCCGCAATATGCTCACTATTTCCAGGAGGTGGTTGCCGATCCCGTGCCGCGCAGCTATCGCAAGGTCGTGCTCAAAGATGGCCTGCCGCTGGGTGCCCTCTTCCTGGGCAATCGCCGCCACGCTCTGGCCTTCAAACGCGCCATCGATCATCGCGTCAACCTGGCGCCGGTAGCTCAATACCTGTTCGCCGATAATTTCGACCTTGAAGAGTGGCTGAACAACCAGGGGGTACCGGAAGCCAACCTGCACATGACCAGGCAGGATAGCACGCTGGCAGGCACCGCTATGATTCCGGCGCACAGCGGAAGACCTGACGCGTCCGCCGGTACGTCGACCCTCTTCATGCACATCCAGGGTTCCCGACTGCACACCAGCTCATCTCGCGCTATTCCCGCCGATGTGTTGAACGCGGCTGCGGATGCGCCCTCGCTCATCATTATCAGCGCGGATAGCGCTCCGGCAACGATCTCTCTGGCGCATCGTCCGCGCTTCATTCTGGGACGCAGCAAGGAGTGTGATATTCCGCTGCACGATGCCGCCGTGTCTCGTACCCACGCGGAGATCTTTTCCGCGCCGGACGGCTTCTATATTCGCGACCTCGACAGCAGCAACGGTGTCTTTGTGAATAAAGTCAAGATCAACAATGCCTATCACCTCGCGCACGGTGATCGCGTAGTAGTTGGCAATACCTTGATATACTGCTCGTTCCCGAATATGACCCCGGCGCAGAGATCAACTTTCGCCAATCCGCTGGCGGAAGTGCAGCCGCAACTCGCCGGAGCAACGGCCAGCGTCCCGCCTGTATCGCCATCCGCGATCACTGGCATCCGGCACCGCGAAGATATCCAGACACTCACCGATCAGCGGCTGCGTTTTGAGATCGATATGTGCATTGGCTGTGATCGCTGCATGGCGGCCTGTCCTGTGCCTATGTCATCGTTGATTACCATCGCCGACCTCAACCGGGCCACGATTTCCGAAACTGTTACCGATCAGGTCGCGCGCTTCACACAGGAATGCGTTATGTGTGGCTCCTGTGTGCCGGTTTGTCCCGTCGATAACCACCGTGACCTCTTGATGCTCTCGCTCAAGCAGCGCGTCGGCATCTCCTGGCAGCAGGAGGTTGACATGCAGCGCATAGCGAGTGTCCTTCCGCCTGGCTGGAGCGCGCCACAACTGATCGCTCGCCTGCGCGAACAGGGCGTCTTCGGCAGCCTGATAGGAGCGCCGGAACGTTATGTATTGCACCTCTATCTTTCTTCGCGGCTCGTGTCGCTTGAGCCGGGCGCAACGCTGATACGTGAGGGCGAGTATGGGCGCGACCTTTTCTTTATTTTTGAAGGCCAGCTTGCCGTCATGACCAGTGAGACCGGCGGTAAAGAGCTGCTCATTGGTGTGCTTGGTCGTGGGGAGCACATAGGCGAGCATACCATGCTCACCGGCCAGCCCTCGGTGATCACGGTGCGGGCACATACAGAGGCGCTGGTCTTGCAGGTGCCAGAGCAGGTTATGCAGCGCTATATGGAACTGGTCCCGCAGGCGCGGCAGATCTTCGAGCAGTTGAGCAATGCGCGATCCATCGGCGGCATTCTGAAACGCATGTCGCTCTTCCAGGGCGTCTCCGATGCCGACCTGGGAGCGCTTATCCAGCAGACGCAGGTGCGGCATTACGAGCGTGGCGAACGTCTCTTCGGGGAAGTCAGTGGGGAGGGCCGTCCAGCGCGAGAGACGCTGCACATCCTGCTGGAAGGCTTCGTCAAAGTCACGCGCCGGAGGGCGCCCGGAACGGGCTACCAGAGCAGCGACGAGCGCGTCATCGCCTATCGACAGAGCGGAGACTATTTCGCTGGCGGTCTCGACCTGCTGGGCGATGATCGCGCCGTGAGCGTGACCGCCATCAGTCGCGCGCGGGTGGCCGAGGTGCCGCATCATGTCATGCTCGCTCTTTTCCAGCGCTATCCAGAAGTGAACCAGCGCTTTACCATACGCCTGCGACAGTACATGGAAAGCGCTTCGGCAACCGCCGGGGCTACGAGCGCGCAGGAGCATCATGCGTCCCATGCTCTGCTTCATTCGCTGGTCAATCATGGCGTGGTTGAGGGCAGCGAGGTCCTGGTCATCGACCTGGCTAAATGCATTCACTGTGGCGAATGCGAAGAAGCCTGCGAGCGGCGCCACGGGCATTCACGCATGAATCGCAAAGGTATGGTCATTGGCAACCTCAGTATCGCTACCGCCTGCCGGCAGTGCCAGGACCCGGTGTGCATGCTCTGTAGCCGGGCGGGCATTGCGCGCCTGCCCAACGGTGAGGTGTATATCACCGAGAGTTGCATCGGCTGTGGCATTTGCGCGGAGCGCTGTCCATATGGCGCGATTTCGATTGTGGATGTGGCGGATGAGGCCGGCGGGACGGAAGCCGCCTCGTCGTGGCAGCGCTTCAGCAGCTTTTTCACAAAGGGCATTGTTACGGAGCGCCAGCGTGGGCGAAAGGCGCTGCCAATGGCGCGCATCGCCGCCATCGAGAAGAAGCATGCGGCCCCCGGCCCTCTCGATCATATACCGCCCCGCGATGCCCTGGAAGCTATGCGCAAGAAGATAGCGATCAAGTGCGATCTTTGCGCAGGCTACAACGACCAGGCGTGTGTCCTGGCCTGTCCGATGGGGGCCGCTATTCGCGTTCAGCCGGCGCGGTTCTTTGGCTCAACCGAAGAAATCTTATGCCGGTAATACAAAAAAAGCTCTTTTTCTTCTTAGAGATGTCTGATTCTCGTCGTTCTTGCCCTCTCTGGTCGGGCACTCGTGCGGCTTTGCCGCTCCAGGGATCTTATTTGTTGTGTGGGAGAAATGCGCTGCGCGCGTTGGCCCACACTATCCCTCAGAGCCGCGCGAAGGACCGGCCAGAGGGAGTGAAGGCGCTGAGCTTCAGACCTCCTCTTAATTTGTTATATGGGAAAGCAGGCATCCTTTTAATCCTGCTTCATGGAAAGGGATGTGAACGCATTGACAGTTAAATCACCTGCGCAGCCGCGACTGGCGCGTCGTTTCTGGAAAACGCCATCCTCCAGAGCAAAATGGGTTGTGCTAATTATCGCGCTGGTCATCTATGGCGGCATCTACATATGGTATCAACATGCGCTCAAGGTGCAGCAGTATCCTGGTCCGTCCAGCGATCCATTGAGATTATTCGGCATTGTCTCTTTCGGGCTGGTGCTGATTGTTGCTGCCTACTCGCTGCGCCGCCGCTTCGTGCGCACGCTGCCTGGCCGCGTTCAGGACTGGCTCTGGATACACACCTGGCTCGGCATTGCCAGCCTGTTTATCGCATTTCTGCACGATAACTATTCCTATATTCTCAACAATTATTGCTTTGCGCGCTACTGCTTCACTCAATCTGAAGGCGGAATGAGCGCGCTCTACGCTTTGCTGCTGCTCGTGGCGAGCGGAATAGTGGGACGCCTGCTGGATGTATGGCAGGCGCGTGTCATCGCGCGTGAGGCCAGCCGTAATGGCGTGGGCATAGCTCAGAGCATCGAGGATCATCTCGCCGAACTGGCGCTCACCGTAGAAAGGCTTGGCGCCGGCAAGTCGCCGGCTTTCAAAGAATACTGCCGGAAAGCGCTCGCCAGCACAGCCGCGCCCCCGGCTCCCCCGGCGCTGCCGCCTTATGAGCAGAATGATCTTCAGCGAGCCAATGAAGCACTTATCAGGCGTGCCCAACTGGCCCGCTCCCTCAGGCGTCAGGAACGCGCCACGATCATTATTACGGTGTGGCGCTTCATCCATATCCCGCTGGCCTGCCTGGCGTTAACCGTGATCGGCATTCACGGGCTGATCGAGCTGCTGAAGATGGTACTCCAGTGGCTCGGCCACTAAAAGGATCTCCGTTGCCCGGCGTCCGCGCCTGCTCTGGCTAAGTGCCTGAGTGTTAGCGTGTAGAAAAGGATAGAAATGGGGACACCCCGGGTCCGGATGTTGTAGGGGCAGGGCTTGCTCCTGCCCTGCTCCTTTTAGATTTCGGCTACAGCGTCCAGACGCGGACGTTGGTGAAGGCGACATCAGTGACGGCGGTATGATCGGCGGCGAAAACGCCAATCTTGCCGCCAGTGTAGGTTGAATCAACGGCGCTGCCGACAAACTGCTTGTTGATGTAGAGGTAGATATTTTTGCCCTGCGCCACCACAGTCAGCAGATTGGGCTGGCCGAGGCCGGTCTTGATGGCCTGCGTACTGTCGAAGGCGATGGGTGTATTGTGGTCGTTATCCTTCGAGATGTTCAGGCTATAGTAGCCGTCGCGACCAATGCGGAACAGGTAGAATTTCGAGGCGGCATCGTTGGCGCGGAAGATCAGACCGCCCTCATCGCCCTTGACTATAGTCATCTGGACCTGAAAGGCGAAGTTGCTGAAGTTCGTTGCCTGCGCGAAGCACGGGACGTAGAATTGTTGCTGAAAGACGCTGGCATGCAGTGCGCCGCCTGTGAAGGTGCAGCCACCGCCGCCCTGGGCGCGATACACGTCCCACTCCGCGCCATCCTGCCCGGTCATCGCCGAAGTCAGCGCGGGCGTCTTAGAAGTAGCCTGATTAAAGATCGCCTGGTGCGCTGTCGCCGTCGCTACCACCTGCGCCGTTGCCGTCGCATTCGCGCTCGCGGTTGCGCTGGCGTAAGCCTGCGCCGTTCCTGTCGCGTGGGCGTTGGCCGTGGCTACCGTTGCCGTCGCCTGGGCGTGCAACTGGGCGGGACGAGCCACCTGCACGTAGTAGAGCAGGCCGAAGCCGCCGATCATCGGGATCAGCAGCAGGGCCGCCAGTAGCGCGAGCATCTTTTTCGAGCGCGTGACGCGCGGCTGCCGGTCCCACTGCTGCGGGTAAGGTGGCTGCGACGATGGCGCTTCGTAGTAGGGCGCCGGTGGCGGAGCATAATAAGGTGCAGCCTCGGGAAAGTAAGACTGCTGTGGCGCGTAGCCCGGCAGGCCATAACCGGAAGGCGCTGCCCCGGTGATATTCTCTGTGTTGGGTAGCAGCGAAGGAGGTGGTATGTGCTCCGTCGGCGCGGAGAACGGCGTCTCGACTATATTTCCCCGGCTGAAACCTGATTGGGCCGGAGGACTCCCGTAGGGAAAAGAGGGCGACGGAAAGGAAAGCTGGGGTGGTAAGTCGCCTTCCGCTACTGTGGTGTTACCACCGGGAGAGAACGGGGACGCGGAAAGGTCAGAGGGCATAACTTTCCCACATACAGGACAGATCCGCGTCCCTGCCGGCAATGATGTTCCGCAACCTGTACAATATGGCATGCGCTGCTCCACATGTTTGTTTCAATCCTCAGCAGTTCACGAGAAACTGCCGCTATGCCTGCGCTTTTATGAGCAGGTGTCGTGAGTATGCAATAGAGTATACTGTCGCACTTTTACTATTGAGCATAGCACGCCAATGCGTTTCTGCCAAGAAAATAGGAAGCCGGGGCTAGACCAGTCCAAGCTCCCATTTGGCATCTTCGGTCATGCGATCAGGCGACCAGGGGGGATCATAGGTGATTTCGACGTTGCAACTTTTGACGTTCTCCACCTCGCCGACGCGCATCTCGACCTCGGAGATGACATCGCCGGCCATCGGGCAGCCGATGGCAGTCAGCGTCATTGTGATCTGCACGTTGCCGGTCTCATTATTGATATCGACGTTATATACCAGTCCCAGGTCAACAATGTTGACTGGAATTTCCGGGTCGTAACACTCGTGAAGTGCGTCCCACACTTCCGCCTCATTAATCTCTGCCATTGCTGATGGCTCCTTTTCTCAGCATTCTCGCCTGTTCTCGCCTGGCGTTTGTGCGGCTCTACCGCACAGGTGATCTGGTTTGATGGGTGGGAACAGGCGCTTCGCGCCTGTTCCCACCCATCAAACCAGATCAGGCGAGCGCCGCAGGCGTGAGCAAGCACTGATCTCGTCAATCAGACATCCCTGACTTAATCCGAGTAAAACAGTAGGAATATATGATTGTAATATAGCGCATGGAAGAGCGCTCTGTCAAAACATACTGCCTACGCGTTCCAGGTATAGCTCTATGAAGCGCCCGGCATCGATGGCAACGGCGGCCTGCACGTCAGGAGCGCCGGGGGCATCGTCTTTAAAGTAGGCTACGGTTTCTCCGAGCGTCAGCGTGCCCGTCAGTTCTACATCCACATAGGCCGACTGCCAGGTGATAAGGTCGGGCTGGAAGACGGAGGCGAGGCAGAGGGGATCGTGCATGGTAAAGTGGCTCGTACCGTAACGTGGTCCGAAGACATCAAAGGCGTAGGTCATCATCTGCTTGATGAAGTTCTTTACCGGGCCGCCGCCGCGCGTGAGCATGTCGAGCTGGTGGCGCAGAAGTTTTGCCTGCTGCGTTACGTCGAGGCCGACCAGGCGCACGGGCCAGCCGGCGTGCAGGACAATATGCGCGGCGTGCGGATCGGCATAGATGTTGAATTCGGCGGCTGGCGTAATGTTGCCGGGTACGCGCAGGGCGCCGCCCATAATGACGACCTCGCGCACCTGCTGCGCAATGCGCGGCTCGCGGCGCAGCGCAAGCGCGATATTGGTCAGCGGGCCGATAGGAACGAGCGTAATAGAGCCGGGGGCCTGCATGATCGTATCGATAATCAGGTCCACAGCATGCTGCCTCACTGGCTGAAAGGCGGGATCTGGCAGCACGACATCGCCCAGACCGTTCTGCCCATGTACATAGGCGGCATCGACGGGCTGGCGCACTAATGGCAGGCTGCTGCCGCGAGCGACGGGAATATCAGTGCGCTGCGCCAGGGACAGCAGGGAGAGCGCGTTGCGGGTGGTCAGGTCAACGCCCACATTGCCGCTTACCGTCGTGACGGCGGCAATCTCCAGTTCCGGCGACGCCAGAGCCAGAAAAAGCGCTAAAGCATCATCAATGCCGGGATCGGTGTCAAGAATGATACGTCGCAAGAAATTCCTCCCGTGTGGGCAGGCCCGATTGGGCGCCGAACTTCGTCACTTTGAGCGCGCTGGCATAGACAGCGAAGCGCAGCGCCGCCTCTGCATCCTGTCCCTCGGTAAGCGCTACGGTCAGCGCGCCGACGAAGCAATCGCCGGCTGCCGTCGTATCAACTACTTTAACCGAGGGTGCGGCCTGGTAAATGCTGCGCGGCTTGCCATCCTCGCCGTCTGTTACCAGCAAGGCGCCGCGCGCTCCCAGCGTCACTACTACCGTGGCGATACCGTATTCGTGCAGTACCGTCGCCACGATGTGCGCATCCTCCATGCTCTCGACACGCTGGCCGGTGAGCAGGCTGGCCTCGGACTCATTGAGGATCAGCACAGATACCTGGCGCAAGGTCTCCTGCGGCAGCGATTGCGCCGGGGCAAGGTTCAGGATGGTCGGAACGCGCGCCGCATGAGCGGCGGCGATCAGATTCTTAACGGTGTCCAGGGGGATCTCCAGTTGCATTACCAGCGCGCTGGCATCGTGCATGGCCTCAATGATGCGCGCGAACTGTTCCTGATCCTTCCCTACACGCATATTGGCGCCGGAGGCGACGACAATAGAATTATCGCCGTTGGGCGTAAGAAAAATAAACGCGACGCCGCTGGCCTCTTCCTGGTCAACGACAACGAGGTGAGTGTCGATGGTATCGGCCTGCAACGCGCTGACCAGTTGTGCGCCGAAGGGGTCGGTGCCGACGCGGCCCGCCATTGTAACGGTAGCTCCCAGGCGCGCCATTGCTACGGCCTGGTTCGCTCCCTTCCCCCCGGGGACAAGTTTGAGGGAGCCTGCCCCCAGCAGCGTTTCCCCCAGCGCCGGAATGCGGGGAACGCGCACGACCTGATCCATATTGAGGCTGCCAACGACGAGAATATTGCTCTGCGTCATAACTCTAACCTGGAGTCCCCTTCTGGAAAAAATCCCCTTACACGAGGAGTGCCTGATGCTCAGCGGCCTCCCCCGCTCTGACCGGGCCATCGCGCGGCTTCGCCGCACGATGGAGGGTAGATGTCGTGTGATAAATGCGCTTCGGGCATTTATCCTTGCAACAACATATACCCCTTGCGCGGCCTTGCTATGGCAGAAGGGTGGGTGTCGTGTGGTAAATGCGCTTCGTGCATTTATCCTTGCCAACAACATATATCCCTTGCGCGGCCTTGCTATAGCAGGAGGGTAGATGTCGTGTGATAAATGCGCCTCGTGCATTTATCCTTGCAACAACATATACCCCTTGCGCGGCCTTGCTATAGCAGGAGGGTGGGTGTCGTGTGGAAGGGGCGCTTCGCGCCCCTTCCACACGACACCCACCCTCCTGCGAGCGCCGCAGGCGCGAGCATAGGAGGGTATCAGGAATCAGACCTCCATAGAGAAGCATACACTATGGTAGAGCAGCCTTGCAAGGCAGGTTTAAGAGAAGGTTAAGAACTCTCCCCGCCGGGGGCCGGATCCTCCCCACAATCGTAACCAACTCTCAATGCAAGGTTAACGCTCGCGGTATACATTGCTACAGAGATGTGCCGTTATAGTAGATGGCGGGAGGTTGTGCAGGGGAAAAGCGGCAATCGGAGGAAAAACGTACATGCTGGATGTGCTCGACTCCTCGGCAATCCGCTCCGCTCAAGAAGCTGAACGGCGCCGTATCGCACGCGAATTACATGATAATGCCGTACAATCATTAACTGCACTGGTCGCGGACCTGGAATACTTTCGTACACGTCGCCTCTCGCTCGATGGGGAAAGTGGTCAGGAGGTGCTTGCAAAGGTAGAGATGTGGCAGGCGCTGGCCCACGAAACCCTGCTCTCTATGCGTCGAACGCTTGGCGGACTGCGCGGCTGCACGGATGCCGGCCTGGACCTGGAAATGGCGATTCGTACATTGCTGCAAGACATGCAGCGCTATGGCTATAGCGTGATCTTTGAATGCGATGATTGGCCCGGCACGTTACCGGATGAGTATTCGTCAAACCTCTACTGCATCGTCCGTGAAGCGCTCACCAATATCCGTAAGCATGCACAGGCATCGAAAATAAGCGTATTTATGTTCAGCCATGAGGGATGTCTCCATGTCAGTGTCGGCGATAATGGCATAGGTATGGCCCTCCTGCCAGCTTCCGCCTCTCCTGGGGGTGGCTATCATCAGGGGTTGATCGGTTTACGCGAGCGGGCCGCTGCGCTCGGAGGTCGAATCTCTATCGAGAGTGAGCCGGGCAAGGGAACGCGTGTTGATGTTGAGGTTCCGCTGCCCTGGGGAGAATAACAAGGGGTAGAGGATAGATCTTTAAGAAAGCAGGTCCTATGTGCTTGCGATTGCAGTCTCCTCAAAATGGAGCGAAGGAAGAGGAGCATAGTGTATCTCTTCCGTCCATCCCCTGGCAGACGGCTGTATATCAGCAGAACCTGAGAATGTCAATGCATTTTGCATCGGGGGGTGAAGACTCGAAGGCAGGGAGCGTGAATCCGCCAGCGGCGCGTGAGCCAGGTGGTTCGTGTGTCCGTATCGTGGTGGCCGACGATCAGCGCCTTTTTCGCGAGAGTCTTGCCGGTATCCTGAATGCGGTGCCAACCTTTGAGGTTGTCGCCGTTGCCGCTGATGGCATCGAGGCTGTAGATGCCGCGCGCCGGCTGGAGCCGGATGTCGTGTTGCTGGACGTGAAGATGCCCCGCCTGAACGGAATCGGGGCGGCGCGTCAGATCAGGGCTGCGTGCCCGCAGACGCGTGTCATTCTGCTGACGACCATTCCTGCCGATGGATATGCACGCGAAGGTCTGGCGGCAGGGGCGCATAGCTACCTGCTCAAAGATACTTCCATCGAGGAGTTGATCGCAGCGATCAACGCGCTCTGCACGGACAGGCGGGTTACAGAACTTACCGGGGGCAGGCGTATGCTGCAAGTCGCCGAACATCAGCGTGCGGATACCAGGCAGAGCCGCGAGAAGCTGACGGCCCGCGAGATGCAAACGCTGGTCATGGTGGGCAGGGGTATGGTGGCAAAGGAGATTGCCCGTGCCCTCGGCATTAGCGAGAAGACGGTGCGTAATCACATCAGTAACATCTATCGCAAACTCGGCATTTATGACCGTTCCCAGATGGTGATCTACGCGATGAAGAATGGTCTGGTCGATCTTCAAGATGTGTAATAGCCGGGTTGACTGGCAGCGTGCTGGAGCTTATGCTTTGTAAAGAACGCTATGCTTAACAGGCATGTTCTTCGCTTGCCGGGGGGTCGAAGCAAACTATGGCCGTGCTCACATCTCTATAAAAACATTGAGGGAGTGCCAGAGTGGCTACTATTTTTATTGATCGAGATGGGGTCATCAACGAAAACCGGTCAGATTATGTCAAAAGTTGGAGCGAGTTTCGTTTCATCCCGGGGTCGCGCGAGGCGATTGCGCAATTGACGCGGGCCGGGCATCGTATCGTGGTGTGTACGAACCAGGCCGGGGTAGCCCGTGGCAGCATTCCGATAGAGACGGTAGAGGAGATCCACCGGCGGATGATCGCCGGGATCGAGGAGGCAGGCGGTCACATTGAGAAGGTGTATTATTGTCCACATGGGAAAGATGAGCATTGCAATTGCCGCAAACCTCGCCCCGGCCTGCTGCTGCGCGCCCGCGACGAACTGGGCCTGGACCTGAGTGATGCGGTCTTTGTCGGCGACAGCATGAGCGATGTGCGGGCCGGGCTGGCCGCCGGCATCCGCAGCATCCTGGTCCTGACGGGGCTGGGGGCGCAGCAATTGCGCGAGCATTGCCACGAGGCCGAGGGGCCTTTCCTGGTGATGCTGAGCTTGAAGCATGCAGCGGATTTCATTGTGCAGGGCTTACATAGCCATATGGATACCCCGGTGGCCCCGGACCACAGCTATGCGCCATCGCTGCGCCGCCCGGCCTATATCGAGGCGGGATTGGTATAATCATCGAGACTGGCAATCCCGGGGTGCAGGAGCGCGGCGCTGGCCGGGAGGGGCCGCGCCCCTACGCCGTCCCATCATTCCTTCTCGTCTCTTCTCGATCACGGCCCGCCCGCGTAATTTACCTGTGTAGCGTAGTGCCAGAGCAGGGCGCCGTTGTCAGCCCGCAGCGCGTAAATGATGCCGTTGGCCGCCCCTACATAGACCACCCCGCCAACCAGATTCACCGAACTCAACACGGCTCCGAAAATGCGATACGTCCAGATCCGCGAGCCATCGCGCGGCCTCAGAGCGGAGACCAGACCACTCTCAGTGCTCAGATAGATCGTGTCGCCGGTTATCAGCGCGCCGCTGATGAGATCATCGCCATGCTGCCAGATCAGAGCGCCATCGCTCGCGCGCAGTGCGTACAGGGTGTCGTCATTCTGGCCCGTAATCGTGTTGGCGTAGACGATCCCGTCCCTGACCTGGAGCCAGGATAGTGCGCTCGCTTTTCCATGATTCAGCACATGATGCCAGAGGATAGCCCCGTCGCTGGCCTGTAAGGCATAGAGGTCCGCTGCTGCCGGTGGTCCGCCTTTGGCGTGGGCCGTCGCGCTGCCGAGGCCCAGAAAATCGGCGATGGTCGCCAGCACGGGCGGCAGGCTGACAGCGCTGGCCGAGGAGGAGGCATCGACGGCGGGCACGCCCGTAGCCGTATAGATCACGCCATCGGCAGCGGTGAGCGGCGTCCAGAGGCCATAGTTCCCATCTATGCCGCTGAGGCCATTATTGGAGGAGCGTTTCCAGAGCAGAGCGCCATCGCGCAGGCGCAGGGCCGTGATCGTGCTGTTGCTCATTCCGGGCTGGCTGGTCGAGACGAGATATGCCACGCCATCACTCACAGTGGGCGTATTCACCCGGTCCGTATTCGCCTCGCTGTAGCGCCACAGCAGCCTTCCATCGCTGGCCCGCAATGCATAGAAGCTATTCGACCCTTTATACCTCTCCGTAGCCGTATAGATTACACCATTAGAAGCAAGCAACCAGCCGGAGGGATCGTTTCCAATGGCATAGCGCCACAGCAGCTTGCCATTGCCGGCATCCAGTGCGATGATATCACCGTTTCCCAGAGAGGCGTAGAGCTTGCCGTTTGCCAGTCTGCGCCCGAATAACTGGCTCATGGAGCTATAGTGCCACAGCAGCTTACCATCGCCCGCGCGCATGGCGAAGATCGTGCCTGATCCCATATATCCGAACGAAGTGAAATAGACTATGCCGCTATCGGAGACCAGTGGCGCGCTATCAACGGCATCGGCGGTGCTCTGACGCCACAGCAGTTTGCCATCGCGCAGGCGCAGCGCGTAAACGGCGTGATCGACGGTGCCAACGTAGGCCACCCCATCTTTTATGGTCATGGCCGTATTGTGGCCCGACCAGGCCGATGAAGTGATGGGCGTTGCAGTCGCAGCGGGCGAACCCGTCGCGGCGGGGTTGGCTGTGCGATGGAGAAAGACTATGGCGCCGGCAAGCGCGACGACGAGCGCCAGTCCGAGCGCCGCCAGTGTAAGAAGGTGATGGTGCGCAGCCCTGTGCTGCGCGGTTTCAGATATATTGTGCATAGGCATCCCTCCACCGTCCGAGTATATTGCACGTATCTGAAACCAGGCTGAAAAGCGTATCAGTTCGACACTGCCATATCACGCTTGCTATCAACGACGTAATGCTGGCCCGTCATCAGCGAGTGGAGGTAGTCATCATCCAGCAGCTTGAGGATGGCCCACGGATCCTCGCGTTCGTAGTACAGCATCTCCTGCCCGTTGACGAGCACAACGCGAATGTTGAGATTGTTGCTGGCGATCACCTTTTTCATGTCCTCGATGGTGATGGTGCTCAGATAGGGCTGGCTGGCGATATTCCTGAGCTTCTGCATCTTGGTCTTGTTGCGCGAGCAGGAGCGGGCGAAGGTCTCGAAATTGACGATGGGGATGCGCGCCCGAATCAGTTCCAGTGTCTCCTGGGCCGTCTTGAGCAACTCTTCCAGGAAGCGGAACATGTAATAAAAGTGCTCCTTTTTGAGAATGAAGAGGTCGTTGCCGCGACTGATGCTATCTAAAAAGCTGTCGAAGAGGAAGACTGGCTCCTCTATACGCTCGTAGTAGTAGTTGTTGCTTAGCCAGCGGATGCCGAAAAATGGCGACTGGCTCAGCAGTTTTCTGGGTGTATAGTGGCGATAGAAGTAGATGGCCTCGCCCTCCGGCGGCTGCGCGATGATGACGTAGAAACGCAGCCCGGAGATGAACGCCCTCTCTTCACGGAAGGTATCCAGGCTGTTAAACCTGTTCAGCGGCTCAATCTGCTTGGCGATGACTCCGTAGCTCGTGAGGTCGAGATACTCGATCTCGTGCTCCTCCGGCTTCGCTTCGACGTTAAAATCTTGCAGCACAAGGTTGTGCCTCTGCTGTTCCCGGCGATAATCGTCGAGCACGGCGATCACAACTTCGCGAAACGTATGCTTGAGCTTCTCCGAGAGGAGCAAGCGCTGAAATTGCGGGATCGGCTCGCCCTCATCTACCGAGGCGAGACAGACTTCGATGCTACAGGTCCTCAGGTCAATCGCCAGGATGTCTCGGAGGACCTGTTCTACGTTAGCCCTGACGGTGGTCATGGAACAATCACTTTCTTTTCTAGAAAAATGTCGTCGCTGATACGCACAAAGTAGAGCGGTTTGCCAACCTTCACACGATAGCGCGTTATCAGGAAGTGTGACAGTTCACTATGCTCGATGGTAATTTCGTAGAGGTGATAGCCGACGAGATTGAGCATCGGATTGATATAGAGCATATTCGAGTTCACGTACAGGACGAGCAAGACAATGAGAAAGACGAGCAGCGCGGCGACCTGCTGAATGCCCTCAAGGGGATAGGTGACGAAGGGAATGAGGTAGGTAGCGATGTAGGCCATCACATCGCTATCTCGACGTTCATAGCTGGTTATTTTGTCCTGCGAGATGCCCTCGGTCCTCGTGCGCAGAAGGTATGCAGCCATCACTACAAGGCTGAAGATTCCCAGTGCCAGTACCGCGCTCGCCCATATCCAGTGTTTGTTAAAGAGAAAAATGAAAAAGATCAGGGTGAGCGGAAAGTAGGAGCTGATAAAGAGCATGCTGCGCACAAACAGGTTGGACATGCGCCTTTCCCTTCCGTTGAGGCGTTCTCCCCTCTTACCTCTTCCTCACGCATGCAAATCTACACTATTTTGTCGTGTTTGGCAATAGTGATAGCGAGGGTGTCTGGTTTCCTCGCGCCTGCGGCGCTCGCTGGAGAATTGATGTGATGGAGCAGGAGCGCGAAGCGCTCCTGCTCCATCACATCAATTCTCTCTGGCGCGGCGGAGCCGCGCAAACTCCCCCTGACTCTGGTACTGCTGAAGCAGTTGATGTTGAGGATTGGCTAAAAGTAATGTAGAGAATAAAGTACTACCTCCTGTGCGTATTTGCCCTGCACAGAGTGCTATTGGTGTCTTACAAACGCGCAGGAGATTTTTCTGCCTCCGATAATCAAAATGCGTGGCCGCGCAATGAGGCCAGGCCACCATCCCCAACGCAAGGCCCCCGGGTGCGCAAGGGCTTGCGCTCGGCCTGTCCCACTTCCCCAGGCCCCCTCCGGCCAGCGGCGCGCCCCGGCGCATATGGCCGATCTTGCTGGGAACACGCCATGATCGCGCGGCTGTGCACGGAAAGAACGCCGCTTCTGGTCGTTCATAATCCTGCCTCACTCACGATGGAGCCGGCGAGCAGGGCGGCACTGTACTCGCGCAATTTCTCTATGCTCGCGCGAATGCGGGTGATGAGCGCGTCGATGCTGGCGGTCTCGCGGTCAAGATAGGCGGCGATGGCACGCTGCTCGGCGAGCGGCGGCACGATCACCGGCAGTCGCGCCACATCGGTCAGGTAAACGCCGCTCTGCGCGCTCTGCCGCGTATAAGATGCCAGGAGAGACTGAAAGCAACTGCATTGCGCGAGATAGTAAAAGTAATGAACGTCGTGCTCTGGCCGGAAACGCAGCGTGGCAACACTGCGCTGGAAGGCCAGCGGCCCTCCATGGTCGAAGATGGCGACGCGCCCGATGCTGCCGACGATGGTCAGCAGCAGATCGCCCGGCTGGAGGTAGCCACTGCTGTCGAGCCGCGCGAAGTCCTCGTATGCGATGCGGCTCTCCTGATCGGTGATAACGAGCCGCCCATCGTGTACGTTTTTCGCGCCGAGCAGCGGCACGCCCTCGCTTACCCTTGCGAATGTGCCATGCGTGCCATCCCTCAGCGAGACCAGGCAGCGCTTCAGTGTCGTCCGCCGCCAGTGCGCGGGAATCTGCCCCGGCCACGCGCTCCCCGATACTTTATGGGCCTGGGAGGAACTCCCTCGTGGGCCAGCACAAGGCCCCGGCCCCACAACCCAACCGCCCCTGGCCCCTACGGTGGTCCGCAGCAGGCGCGGGGACTGATTCGTAGCCACCGTAGGGGCCAGGGGCGGGGAAATGGGGTGGCGGGGGCCTTGTGCTGGCCCATGTGAAGATTCCACCTCCGCCCAAAAAGTATCCTGGAGAGAGCCGTCCAATCCGCGCGTCACGACGCGATTGATGAGCGCCGCGCGCCACTCCTGAAGCAGCGCGATGAGGGCTTCTTTTCTGGCGATGAGCGCGTTGATCCTGGCCGTTGCCCGTTCGAGTCGGGCGACGATGGCGCGCTGTTCTGCGAGCGGCGGCAGCCAGATGGGGAGATTAGCCAGGCGCGCGGGGGAAATGGCCGGATAGCCCGCGCCCTCCGAATGTGCCATGACCAGCGCTACGAACTGTGGAGACTGCACGAGCCGCCACAAAAACGCCGGCTCTATCCCCGGTCCTGGCCGCAGCACAGCGAAGCCGGTAGAGACGACGAGATTGGCCGGCGGATGCTCGATCAGGGCGATGGCGCGCAGGTAGGTGCGCACCGTCGAAACGATGACATCGCCATGCTGCACCCGGCGGCGCGCGCGGCTCGGCGCGTCGCGAAACTTCATCTCCTCCGCGCGCAGGATAGTCCCGCTGGCATCCACGCTGCCAATATCGACGTAGCGCAGGACGTAATCGGGATCGGTCTCCTCCGGCAAAACATCGGGGTTGATGGCGACAGCGTATTTGAGGCGCTTTAGCACCTCATCACCTCCCGCAGAAGCTCCACGATATCCTTTTCCAGGGCGCGCAGGTCGGCCTCGATCTCCTCAAGGGGGCGCGGGGGCTGGTATTTATAAAAATAGCGGTTGAAGTTGATTTCGTAGCCGACTTTGCCGACCTGGCCGTCTTTGCGGTCTCGCACCTTCGTGTTGATCCACGCGTCGGGCACGTGCGGCCTGACCTCGCGCTCGAAATATTGCCAGATATCTTCATTCAGCGGGACGTTCTCGGTGTCGCGCAGGTCGGGATCTGGTTCGGGATTGCCGTCCTGGTCGCGGCAGATCTCCGCCGTCTCGTCGCGTTCGCCGAGCGCGTTGAGGATGGCCTTGCTGATCGCGGGCGTGAGCGTGAGCCGCGCGGCGCGCGCGGCCCCGGTCAGCGCCTGCTCGAAGGTGGCGCGGTCCTTGTAGAGCGTGCCGGGCAACTTCGCGAGCATGGCGAGAATGGCGGCTTGCAGTTCGGCGCCGCCGCCATTCTCGAAGAGCGCGGGCTGGCCCTTTTTGCGTTTGCCGTTGGCGAGGTCGCGGAAGGCTTTCTGATCTTGCAGGCGCGCGATACGCTCGGCGCTGGCCTGGAAGTTGAGGCGCAGGGGCCGTTCGATAACGATTTTGCGATAGCCGAAATCGCTGGTCGAGAAGATTTTCGAGTGCTCGTCCTCGGCGAAGGCGAGATAGAGTTCGGTGATCTGCCTGATGTGCTCGCGCGAGATCTCGCGCCGCTTGTTGCCCAGGCTCTTGCGCGCCGGCGCCCAGAAATCGGCGGCGTTGATGAGCTGCACCTTGCCGCGCCGCCGCTCCTCCTTGCGATTGGTGAGCAGCCAGATGTAGGTGGTGATGCCGGTGTTGTAGAAGATCTGCTCCGGCAGGGCCACGATGGCTTCGAGCCAGTCGTTTTCCAGAATCCAGCGCCGGATCTCGCTCTCGCCGCTTTCGGCGTCGCCGGTAAAGAGCGGCGAGCCGTTCATCACGATTGCCACGCGCCCGCCGCCATCCTCCGGCGCCTTCATGCGCGCTATCATGTGCTGGAGGAAGAGCAGTTGACCATCGCTCACGCGCGGCAGCCCGGCGCCGAAGCGTCCGGCGTCCTTGCGCTCATATTCGGCCTCGATTGTCGTCTGGAACGCCTTCCAGTCCTTGCCATAGGGCGGATTGGCGAACTGGTAGTCGAAGGTCATCTGAGCGTGCGAGTCGCTGGTCAGGCAGTTGCTCAGCGCGATATGCTCTGCGTCTCTGCCGTCGGCGCTCTGCATGTAGAGGTCGGATTTGCAAATGGCGTAGGTTTCGGGATTGACCTCCTGCCCGAAGAGACGAATATCCGCGCGCGGATTGATCTCCAGGAAGCGCTCTCGGGCCGTTATCAGCATGCCGCCGGTGCCACAGCAGGGATCGCTGATCGTCAGGGTGAGGTATGGCGTCTCCTTGATTTTCCTGCTATCGAGGGCCAGCGAGAGCGAGACCATCAGGCGGATGACCTCGCGCGGCGTGAAGTGCTCGCCGGGGTTCTCGTTCAGCGCCTCATTATACCTGCGGATCAGTTCCTCGAAGATGTAGCCCATCTCATGGTTAGAAACCTTGTCGGGGTGCAGATCGATGTTTTTGAAGCGCTCCATGACCGGATAGAGCAATTTCGCACTGTTGAGCTTCGCGATAGTGTTGGGGAAGCCGAAGTTGTCGAGCACCTCGCGCATATTCTCGCTGAATCCGTTGATGTAGCTTTGCAGGTTGGCGGCGAGATGCGTATGGTCTTCGAGCAGGCGTTTGAAGTCGTAGGGGGAAAGGTTGTAGAAGGCGTAGCCGGAGGCGCTGCTGAGATGGCGTTCCATATTTTGCAACTGCGTCTTTTGCTCGCGCTGCAAGCGTTGTAGCATCTCGTACTGTTCCAGCACCTTCTGTCTGGTCGGCTCCAGCACGCAATCGATACGCCGTAAGACAGTAAAGGGCAGGATCACGTCTTTATAATCGCTGCGATTGAAGGTGTCGCGGATAATTTCGGCGATGCTCCACAGGAAGTTGACCTTCTCGCTGAAATTGTTGATGCTGGAATAGCTCATTGCGCCTCCCTACGGCTCTCATCTGCTTACACCTGCGGCCCTCCCTCATTGAATAAGTGATGTGAACACATGCGCTTTGCGCATGTGTTCACATCACTTACACGGTAAAGCGCCGCAGGCGCATGAACGCTGGCGGTAATTGCGCGTCACGATGTGATTTTACAGGGATGAGGCGGAAGAGTCAATCAGCGGGCAAAGTTTGTTCCTCCTCCAGATCTCTCTGCGCTTATTCAAGATGACATCCCCGGTGTAGACTGTTATGGTATACTCTAACGGTGATGTTTTGCGCCTGAAAGTGTGTCTGCTTCCCGACACCCTCGCTGACC
>Ga0070739_10003536_pt1 | contig 19335 bp, 14 predicted proteins | sample Coa_R1_7_FD_66445 | JGI IMG/M metagenome (GOLD analysis project Ga0070739, IMG submission 66445) | Surface soil microbial communities from Centralia Pennsylvania, which are recovering from an underground coalmine fire - Coalmine... | ecosystem: Environmental > Terrestrial > Soil > Unclassified ... | reverse complement strand
GCCTTGCTTCGCGCCCGGGTGAAGCGTTCAGACAAGGACTCCAAAAAAGATAACAGCGCCACGGTCGATCCGGTGGAGAGCCATGTCCAGGCATTGAAGCTGGAATTGGAGTATATTCGCAAGACAGCGGATACTCTGGACAAAATGCTCGTGAAGGCGCACGAGGAAGCGAAACCTCTGCACAGTCTCGAGATAAAGAATGAATCGTACCGCACAGATATTGCCCGCAGCCAGCAACTCTTCGACGCCATCGCCAAACGTCTGGACGAGGTAAGCATCCTCAAGAACGTCGAGGGCGGCTATGAAGCCGAAATCATCAACCCACCGGCCACGGGTGCAAAAGTGGCGCCCAAAGCACTTTCGGTATTTGCCTCTGCCCTTCTGCTGGGTCTTCTCGTTGGCGTGGGTCTGGCCTACCTGGCGGAGATATCCGATCAGAGTTTCCGCACGCCCGAAGAGATCCGTCGGAAACTCGGCCTGCCGGTCGTGGGGCACATCCCGTTGTTCGCGCCGCAACAGAAGGAAGAGCTTTTGCACAGGGATGGGCCTCAGCTTGATCCCGTCCTCTGTACGGTGTATCGCCCAAAGTCGCGTGATGCCGAAGCAATCCGAGGCGTGCGAACCGCCCTCTTTTTCAATCGGCAGGGACGCCACTCTCTCATCCATATAACCAGCCCGGACAAGAGCGATGGCAAATCGACCCTCAGCGCCAACCTGGCCGTTTCCATCGCGCAGGCAGAAAAGAAAGTGATCCTGATCGACGCCGACTTCCGCCGCCCCCGCGTCCACAAATTGTTTAATCTCAGCTCCGAGAAGGGGCTGGCCTCTGTGATGACCGGGGAAGCACAGCTGACCGAGGCGATTCAACCCACACCCATTCCCGGCCTGTCCGTCTTACCCTGCGGGCCGATTCCTTCCAATCCTGCGGAATTGCTCACCTTGCCTCTCTTCCAGGAGATGCTCGCTTCTCTGCGCGAGAAATACGACTATGTCTTGATCGACACGCCGCCGCTCTTGGCGGTGACCGATCCTTGCACGGTTGCCCCCTATGTGGATGGCGTGCTTCTGACCATTCGGATCTCCAAGAATGCACGCCCGAACGCTTCGCGAGCCAAGGAAATTCTCTCGACATTGGGAACACGTGTGATTGGGGTGGTGGTAAACGGGGTGAGGACAGATGCGAATGGCTACGGTTATGGAGGCTACGGCTACTACTACAGGTACTATCACACCTACAGCAACTATGGAAGCGACGGTTCTTCGTCTTCGGATGCGGAGAGAAAAGCGGACATGCACACAGATGGGGGAGTGGACCTGCCGAGGCGAAAGCTGTCTGTTTCAGAGCACTCTTCCCGGAAAAAGACAGGATTCTTCACTTGGTTATTCGGCCTCTGACGAGAATTAGTGTTCCATTGCAGCTGAGGTATTCGGTAGTAGGCGAGCGGGGGGCGTAAGCCCCCTGTTGGTGCGCAACAGGGGGCTTACGCCCCCCGCTCGCCGGGAACGAAAGCTCTGGTAGGGCTACGCCTCCGCGGCATCTGTTACGGATAAGGAGGTGTCGGCCCCGTGTACCCGGCGTTGAAGCCAATCGATCCAAAGCCGCGCGGGCCATTCCATAAGTTGTAGTGGAAGGGGAAGGTCAAGATCTCGTACATGTAACGCCCGAACGCCTCCTGCGGGGTCTCCTGCAAAATGAGCAAGTCCCTGGGTTGAATCAGGACCCGTTCGCGCGGCTCGCGGAGAGCGCGCTCCAGGTCCACGCGAATCACAAACTGTTTGCCGCCCGGGGTCGGCCGGACGATGCTCACAAGGGTCGGGCGGGGCAAGCTGAGTCCGGGGAGCATGATATTTCCGGAAATGTTCGTCAGGCCAAGACCGGAGATCCAGACAGGACCGCCGATGCGCAGAATGGCGTCCACGACGTTGAGGTCGGTGTCGCGCGGAAGGGGATATTCGCCTGCAGGCAGTAGACCGGCTGCGTAGAAGACTTCAGACTCGCGCGACTCGATAAAAACGATGTCCCCGGTCCTGAGAATGACATCTTCCGGCCGGACAGGCGGACACTGACCCGGCCGGTAGCGAAGCGGAATGCGAATCCGTTGTGTACCGGGCGCCAGGGAATGCAGGTCGCTGCCGGGGCAAGCCAACAGCGAATTGACGAGGTTCTGTCGTCCCTGCTCCCCCTCGAAGGAGCCGCGCTCGATGATGATTTCGTCGGCGGCATCGGTTCCGGGCAGGCCTCCGGTCAGAGCCAGAGCATTGAGGACATCATTTTTGTAAGCAGGCAGGTTGATCGAATGTCCCGTTCCTTGACGAGCTCCGCGCGCGCCGCCGCCGAGGGAGAGTAGGAAGCCGACCGATCGCGCGTTGGTCGCACCGCCGCCGGCTGCCGCGTTTTGCGTCACTCCACCCGTACCGTCCTGACGAATTACCAGGATGTGGTATTCGCGGGGACGCTGGAGCGTTACGATGATGGACTCTCGACCGGGTTGGAGAATTTCCTTGGTTTGCGTGTAAGCCTTGCGGATCTCCTCCTCGGCCTGCTCAAGCGTCAGGCCATCGACCTTGATCGGTGGCACCAACGGCAACTTGATGGTGCCGTTGGCACGGATAGGGATGGGAAAGCCGATGGCCGTGGTTTCTTCGTTGGTTCCCGAAGAACCCGGCGGCGGAGTCGTCGTCGCCTTCCGCTCGAGGACAATCGGCGGCTTGCCCTTCTCGCCCAAGACGCCTTCCACCCAGACGCCCAGCACGTCCCCGGCAGCGAGCCTGTAAGCCGGCGGCTGTAGTTGACGCAACAGCGACAGAGGGAGCCGTTCCAATCCCTCCTTGGACTCGCCGAGCAATTCGGGCGGGACACGCCTCGCCGGGACGCCGTTGGCTATCGGGTTGCTCAAGGATGCACAGCCCTGTCCGGCCGCCCACAGCGCGAACAGGAGCAAAGGGGCCGCCAGCCTTGTCATCCTCCTTCGTCGTAGCGCGAGAAAGAAGGAGGGTTCCGGATTATGCCGTGCGGCTTCGGCCACAGCTTACCTCGATAGCTTCTATTCGATTCACAATGTTGGTCCTGGTGCGGATTGTTTTGTGACGCTTCTGCGAAGTCGCTTGCAACCAATAGGGATGTCCGCACCTCAGCGTAGACCGCGATTGTCCTCAAGCGCACTCGACTCCGGCATATTTTGCAGGCTCGGCATCAAGGAGATTTTCCCAGTCCCCGGTGGCGCTGAACTGGGAGCGCTCGTACGGTTGGTTTTCTTCAGCGCTGGGACAGAATCGTCGGGACCACTATTGGGAGCCGGCGGGGGCGGCAGCCGTTCGATCTTCTGCGGGCCGGGGACCGACGGGTCATCCTGACCTGGCACCGGCTTGGGCGGCGGAAGCATCTCTTCCGTCTGGGAAGCCGAGTTCGGCAGTGTGCCCGGAACAGCCGGCGGAGATGGGGGCGGAACTTGGGGCGGCTGTGTAGACGACGCCAGACAGGTCGAAGCCGGCACCAAGACCAGCTTCCGGTAGCCGCTTTCCCGTGCGCTTTCGGCCCCTGCCCGGAAACCCGCGAACCAATTCTGAGCCGCCTTTTGGCCCTCAGGAGTTTCGTACTTGTAGTTCCAGTAACAGCGCGGCGGCACGGGCGGCGGGGCGCCGGTTCCACCCCAGAAGAGAAAGTCCTCGAATCCTTCCTTGAATCCGCATTCGAAATCCTCAGAGTATTCCATCTTTGGGTGCTTACTGAAGTAGGTTCCCCAAGCCGCCTCGGCTAGCTCGCGATTTCGATGACACTCGCGAATATCGGTCAGATTTCGCCGGTAGAGAACGGGTTGAACCAGGGAGGTCCGGGCAGATTGCCATAACGGCGCGCATCCCTGGCAGGCAAGACCGAGTCCCACGAGGTATAGCGCCATCCTGGCTCGCATGACCCTGTCCTACTTTAAGAAGACGCGGATTACCACTCTCCACCCTCCGCGGCGGTTTTCTCCATAATCGTCTCGGACACTGGGGAGGATTTAATGCTTTTATCGGATTTTCGTGCGCGGAAAGAAAAAAGGAGCGGCCGCTGGAGATCTACAATCTAGAGCGCGTTTGAAGTGGATGTAGCGGTTGGGGGTGCCGCTCGGCTCGCGGCACCTACCGGTAGGTCCGGCGAGCCGAGCCGGACCCGCTACAACAGCCTGATAGGCGCTCTAGCCGCTTGGCGTTTTTTTGAGCTAGACCGGGCAAGATAGAGCGAATATGCTCAGAATGAGTAAATAGAGACCTTAGAGGAGGTTCACCATGTGTTTCATGACCGGGATCGGGCAGAGATGGAAGCGGGCTCTCGGGGCCTCCTTGGCTCTCGTTTCCCTGTCGGCCGTAGCCGTCGTCGGATTTACCCTGCTCGGCTCGAAGGTGCTTGCCGCGTGGAAGGCGCCGGGGAACGCCGAACAGGCGCTTACCTCTCGCGCTTTCGACGGCCTTTTGAACTTTGAGGCTCCCGAAGCGACGGTGGCGCGGCTTGCCGCCCAGAAGGAGCAGTTTGAAAAGGACAACCGAAGGGTCGGCAATTCCTCCCTGCTTGTCAACAACTGGAGGTTCACGCAAATCTCCTTCGGCGAATCCTTGATGGGGCAATTGCTAGAGTTTTCGATCCTGAACCCTGGCCAGTCCCTTAACCTCCCAAGCCTGATAACGCAGTCAAATCAAGTGTATAGTTTAGGGCTTCTCCTCATATATTTCGACTACTATATCGATTTCATTAATCCACAACTCAACTTTCTGGATCGATTATTCGCGACGTATTATAACTTTATCCAGGCATGGCTGGTAACTTACAACAATTTGTTCAACGCGCTTGGCCTGGAGATCTTGGTCAAGCCCCTGCTGCCTCCGCTCCCTTCGCCTGCCTCGCCTTATTTTTGATCGAAGCCGGGACGCTGCCCCGAAACCTCAACATTTGAGTCACCCATGACCAGCAAGCCGCTCGTAGCGCGTGTTGATAAGGAAGCTCCGTCTTCACGCCCTACGGCCTATTCGCCTCTCATCGCTTGTGTCGTTTGGGCGATGGAAGCCGTCCTTCTTGCCTTGATATGCCTTTCGCCGTGGGCTTACGGGGCGGTTCACCCGGGTTTTGAATTCCTTTTGGATGCTGGCATCGCCGTACTGTTGGCGCTCTGGGCAGCGCGGATGCTACTGGAAGGGCAAATTACCTGGAAGAATAGTGCGGTGGCTATCTGTCTAGCCTGGCTGTTTCTCCTCGGGATCTGGCAAAGCACACCGTTGCCGCGGCACATACTGGACTGGCTAGCGCCCGGCACCGCGCGATGCTATGACCAACTGTTGCCCCAGCAGCCGGAAATGTTGGCCAACGATGCGGCCCCTTATGATGCGAGCATCGATCCGGGTTTGACCCTGAGCCTTTACCCCGGTGCGACACAGCGGGAAGCGACACGTCTCTTGGCAGTGCTGTTGGTCTTCGTGGTCGTCTACAACAACCTTACTTCTCAGGGAGCCTTGCTTCGGCTCAGCTGGCTCGCTCTGCTAAACGGAGCGGTCCTGTCGCTTTTCGCCTTGTTCCAGTTTTTCGCCGCGCCGCGAAACACCATTTACTGGATTTTTTCCTCGCAGAGGACGCCGTTCGGTCCGTTCATTTGTCACAATCACTTTCCCGATTACGTCAACATGTGCATCGGACTGGGAATCGGACTGCTGGCAAGCCAAAGGAGGCGCGGCCAATATTCCACCACGGAGGAAGATGTCTCGCTGGTGCAGATGCTACGCAATCCCCGTGTGCTGTGGATTTGCAGCGCTCTGGGTTTAATGCTCACTGCGGTGGCCTTCAGCGGTTCCCGCGGAGGTCTACTGGCACTGGTGGGCGCGGCTGCGCTTTGCGGCGTACTTGGCCGAATGCGCCTGGGCAGCTCTTTCCGTCTCGGTCCCAGCTTGGTGGTAGCAGCGGTGGTAATGGCGTTGTTCGCCTGGTTCGGGACGGACTTGATCAAGGATCGTCTGGCTACGCTTGAGAGCGGCGAAGCTTTCGAGAGCCGTTTGCCGTTGTGGCTTCGCTCGCTACCGATCGTAGCGAACTTTCCCATTTGGGGAACGGGCTACGGGACGTTCGGCTACATCGAGCCGATGTACCGCCCGGACGCTCCTTCTACAGTGGAGCTGGAATCGGTTCGATTCGATCACGCCCACAACGATTACCTCGAAATTCTTGTGGAAGGCGGCGTGGTGGGCTTTGGCTTGATCGTGCTGGCGCTCGTCGCTGTATTTCGACGCGGCTATCTCGCCTTGACCCTGAACCGTGACCGTCGCCGTGCGGGCCTCGCGCTGGGAGCGCTGTTCGCCTTCACCGCTTTGGCTCTGCACAGCTTCGGTGAGTTCGGAACACACATTCCCGCCATCGCGCTGTTGGCGACCGTCGTTTGCGCACACCTCTATGCCCTGGGACAGCCAAAAGCTCACAAAGCGCCAAGCGTTAACACGAATGAAAGTCTTCGCCTTGCTTCTACTGCGAGTTTTGGGAGCCATGAACTCGACGCGGAGAGTGACACGTATCGCCTCCGCCTCGGCGGGATGGCTCCTATGTTCGGGGCGATTGCAGCTTTCGGTCTCGGGCTGGTGCTTTGCGCCGACAGCTGGAAGGCCCATCGGATTGATCGGCTGAAAGAGGCCGCTTTTCGAGCGGGCAACGTCGAGACGGATCAGCTCCGTGCGCGCATCGCTTGCCTGACCGAGGCAGTCTCGTTGGGTCCACTGGACGCTCAACTTCATTATGAGCTTGGTTTGGCCCATGAGCGACTCGCCGGTCTGCTCCGTGGCGGCAACTCCGCGGACCGCCGTGCCGCGCTCGAACAATTCCCGTTGGCACTAGGCGAACACTTGCATGCACGCGACGCTTGCCCTCTTTTGAGTGGACCACAGGCGGGGATAGCATCCTATGCATCCCTGCTCAAACGAGGGGACCGGGCCGAGGACTACATGCGCCGTGCCAAGCTCCTCAGTCCGGGACAGGTCCAGATGTGGTATGCATGCGGCTTGCGGGAACTGACGTTGAACCGCCGTCAGGATGCCTGGGCCACCTGGCGACATTGCCTGGAATTGTCCGACCAGTATCTCGGGCAAATCCTCGGCCAAACGTCGTACCTCAAAACCAGTCAGCTCGTGGAAAAAGTTCTGCCGGACAAGCCCGATGTGCTGCTCGCTGCGGCGCTCCACCTTTATCCCGACTTCGGGTCGGTCCAGCGCCGGCGTCCGTTCCTGGAGAAAGCGCTGCGTTCGCTGGAAGCAAAAGATGAGGGAACGGGACCACGAGACTCACTTGTAAAGGCACGGATTTACAAGGCACTCGATCAACCGGATCAAGCGATCCTAGCGTACCGCGAGTTCCTCAATCGAGACGCATCTCAGATGCGTGTTCGTTACGAATTCGCCAGCTACCTACATGAGGTGCGCAAACTGGAAGATTCGCAACATGAGCTGATGGTGATTCTGGCTCAAGAATCCAAAAACAGTGCAGCGAGAAGTCTCCTCGATGCGGTCGTGCATGACATGCTTCAAGAGAAAACCCTCGAGCGCAAGCGTCAGCGGGACGACTGGTGGTCGCGCCATCGTCAGCGCTGATACTTCATTTCCAAGATTGTCTCTCTGATATTTCGCATTACTTGGTATCGCCCACAGCACTCAACAGTGTTGTTCGAGGCTCTGTGACCAACATGACCCGTTTCTTCTGCGACCCCGAAGCATTTAATGTGCTCGCTGCCAGGGCCCTTGCCCCCCTGGTGCAGCACAAAGAAGGCAATGCCGTCATTCGCGCGTGGGTGCCCTGTTGCGCGACCGGCGAAGAACCGTACTCCATTGCTATGCTCCTTCTGGAGCAGCTGGAAATGGCCCACAAGAGTTGCGGCGTACAAATCATTGCCAGCGATGGCGATGCAGACGCGCTCGCTGTGGCCCGCAAAGGTCTCTATCCGGACAGCATCTCGGCCGACGTGTCGCCAGGACGCCTGACCCACTTCTTCAGCCGGGTAGACGCACACACCTACCAGGCCAATAGGACCTTGCGGGAACCGATGTTATTCGCAGTTCATAACCTGCTCACCGACGCCCCGTACTCAAGGCTCGACCTTATTTCCTGCCGAAACCTCGTCCATCTCGAAGCGGACCAACAAAAGAAAGTTCTCTCCCTATTTCATTTCATCCTCAAGGAGGGAGGTTTCTTGTTTCTAGGCCGCTCCCGGACCATAAGAGGGCTAAACGATCTATTTGAACCGGTGTCAAAAAAGTGGCGGCTATACCGGCGCATCGGTCCTTCGCGGCCGGATCGCATCATCTATCCAATCGCCGCCAGGACCAGGGTGACTGAGATAGATCAACGCCTCTCCAGGATAGATGGAGTTCAGTCAATTAATATCTCTAAGGTGGCTCAACAACTTCTAATGGAGCAGTTTGTCCCGGCCTCCGTTATCATCAATCGCAAATACGAGATCTGCTATTTCTTCGGACAGTGTTCGCACTACCTTGAATTTCCCACCGGCGAACCGACCCGCGATCTGATGCAGATGGTCCCCAACGAGTTGCAAACCAAACTCCAGGGGGCAATTGACCGAACCATCGTCGCAAACAAATCCGAGGTGGTAAAAGACTTGCGCCTGAAGCGGAATGGCGGCAATCACCCGGTTCGCGTGACAGTCTGGCCGGTCCTGGCGCCCACCTCCGCCGAGGAGTTGTTGCTGATTACCTTCGAGGAAGAACTTTGCTCCGCGCAACCGTCCGATTCCCCAAGCTCATCCATTCAAATAGACACGGGCGACGAATCTAAAATTCGACAATTAGAAAACGAATTGAAGGTGACTCGTGAACAATTGGAATGTACAATCAAAGAGTTAGAATGTTCTAACGAGAAACTGAGAGCCGCCAACGAAGAAGTTATGTCGATAAACGAACAACTTCAATCCACCAATGGGAAACTAGCGACCTCTAAGGAAGAGCTACAGGCACTCAACGAGGAGCTGAACACAGTCATTAGTCATCTAAGGGATAAAGTCGAAGAGTTGGAGACGGCAAATAACGATATTTCCAATCTGCTCAATTGCACGGACATGGCCACTGTTTTCCTCGATAGAGATTTTCGCATCAAGTTGTTCACACCGGCTGCCGCCAGACTGTTCCATCTCGTCTCCTCGGACGTTGGCCGTTCCCTCGGCGACATCAAGCTCCGCTTCGATGACCCGGACCTCCTCGACGATGCCCAAGAGACCCTGCATCAGCTGGTTCTGCGTGAAAAAGAGGTTCCGAGCACCGAGGGCGAGTGGTGGCTGCGCCGCATCATGCCCTACCGGACCCAGGACAGTCGAGTTGAGGGGTTGGTGATTGTCTTCATGTACATCACCCAGCGCAAAAAGGCCGACGACGAAGCTGTCCTCCGTCTTGCCTCTATCGTCGAGAATTCGGTAGACGCCATTTTTAGCAAAAATCTCGAAGGCATCATCCAAACCTGGAATCATGGGGCCGAACATCTTTTCGGCTACACGGCTGAGGAGGCAGTGGGCCGCTCGGTCACGATGCTCGTGCCGGAAGATCGCATCGAAGAATGGGATTCAATGACGGCACAGCTCCGACGTGGCGAGAGCATCGAGGCGATTGAGACGGAGCGCCTTCGCAAGAACGGGCAGCGCATTCCCGTTCGGCTCACCGTTTCGCCGCTCCGCGACAGCAGCGGCATGGTCGTGGGCGCTTCGACCATCGCGCGGGACATCAGCGAATCCAAGCGCGCGGAGCAGAACCTTCGCGAGAGCGAGGAACGTCTACGCGCCATTTTGACCACGGCGGTGGATGCTATCCTCACCATCAACCCGAACGGCGTCATCCAGTCCGCCAACCCGGCCGCCGAACGGATGTTCGGCTACACCACCGCCGAGATGATTGGTCAAAATGTGAAAATGCTCATGCCGTCGCCTTACCGGGACGAGCATGACGACTATCTGGCAAGATATCTGCGAACTGGAAAAAAACACATCATTGGCATAGGCAAGGAAGTCCAGGGCCGCCGCAAGGATGGCAGCGTCTTTCCGGTGGAATTAGCGGTCAGTGAGATCAAGGAGCGGAAGCTCTTCACCGGCATTATCCGCGACATCACACAGCGCAAGGAGTTGGAGCGCGAGGTCGTGGAGATTGCCTCCGTGGAGCAACGGCGCATCGGGAACGACCTGCACGATACGATGGGCCAAGAGCTGACAGCACTCAATATGCTTGCCAAAGACCTTGCCGAGACCATCCCAACCGATGCCGAGAAAGCATCGCTCTTGAGCCAGCAGATGATTCAGGGATTGCATCGCAGTCAGCAACAGCTTCGAGCTGTCCTCCGCGGGTTGCTTCCCGTGGCGGTAGACAATGAAGGGCTGATGGCCGCACTGGAAGAACTTGCCGACCGCATGCAGCGCGAGTACCGAGTGTCCTGCGTGTTTGATTGCCCCACGCCCGTTTCGGTCGCGGACAATCTTACCGCGACCCACCTCTATCTCATCGCCTCGGAAGCCGTCAATAATGCGGTCAAACATGCACATGCCAAGAAGATTCGCATCACCCTTCAAGCGGAGGGCGGGTTAGCTCTCCATGTCCAAGACGATGGCATCGGCATCCGCTCCCGGCCGACGGAGAACCGGATTTCGGGCCTTCGCATCATGCAGGACCGCGCCGAGATTATCGGAGCCAAGCTGACCATTGAACCAACCAAACCGACCGGCACCCTTGTCCGTTGTTTGTTAGCGAGAAAGAGCAATGAGCAGCAAAGAAGCAAAAAAGAAAGCTCGCGTCCTCATCGTTGACGACCATCCCGCGGTGCGTGAGGCACTGTCTATTCGGATCGGGCGGCAAAACGACCTGGAAGTGTGCGGCGAAGCCGACGATACCAACGAAGCCTTACGTCTGGTCTCCGACACCCTACCGGACGTAGCTGTAATCGATATTTCCCTCAAGACAGGCAATGGAATCGACCTGATCAAGCGGATCAAGAATCGCGACGACAGGATTTCCATCGTCGTCTGGTCGATGCACAGCGAGTCCCTCTATTCAGAACGCGCATTGCGGGCCGGAGCGTTGGGTTACATCAGCAAGGACCAAGCGACCGACAAGATTGTGGAAGCCATCCGCCGCGTTCTCGAAGGCAAGATTTGGCTGAGTGAGGAGATGGCCGAGAGGATCTTACAGCGAACGGCCCGCGCTGGCCGGGAATCGGCCCTGTGCAGCCCCCCGGACGTTCTGGGTGATCGCGAGCTGGAGGTGTTCCTTCTGATCGGTCAAGGGGTGAAGACCGCGGACATTGCCGAACGGCTGCATCTGAGCATCAAGACAGTGGAAACCTACCGCGACCGCATTCGCCAGAAACTGGACTTGAGGGACGGCACGGCGCTTGTCCACTTCGCCACAAAGTGGGTGCTGGAGAACAGCTGAACCGCGTGGGCCGGCAACCGCCCTCTCCTCGCTGTGCTTCTCGATAGGGGAGTTTTTACCTCATGTCCATTCGATTGACATCACGCGCTTCGGTCCCACCGGACGTACTGATACAGGAGCTTCAGGGAGAATCCGTCCTTCTGAACCTCCGCACGGGGCGTTACTTCGGCCTGGATTCCGTGGGGACGCGAATGTGGATGGCTCTCACCACAGCAGAATCCTTGCAAGCTGCCTGCGATAGCTTGCTGGGCGAATACGAAGTGGAGCAGGAGCGGCTTCAGCAGGATCTCCGGGACTTGGTCGAGAAACTCGTGGAGCGCGGGCTAGTGGAGGTCAACGGTGCCTAACTGGCGACGGGTGTGGCGGCTTGCCTCGGCGGAGCGCTGGTTGTTAGTGCAGGCGCTGTTTCTGCTACCCCTGACAGCCTTGGCCCTGTGGGTGGTGGGGTTTCGCCGTTGGCAGGCCTTGCTCACCCGCCTGGCGCCTCTAGGATGCGTCTCCACCAGCAAGGACATGGCCGCCCTGATCCGGGAGGGCCGTTCAATGGCGCGACTGGTCGATGCGGCGGCTCGGCACGGTCCTTACCCCGCCGCCTGCCTGCCACGATCCCTGACCCTGTGGTGGTTACTGCGCCGCCGGGGAATTGATAGTTACCTCCGCATCGGTGTGCGGAAAGAAGCAGGCCGGCTTGAGGCCCACGCATGGGTGGAATTGCGGGGCTGGGTACTCAATGACGACAGTGACGTCCACAACCGCTTCGCCGCGTTCGATCACCGCTTCCTGTCCGTGGAGAAAGTACCTCAATGATCCAACTCCGCAAGGCCCCGCAACGACCGCCGTTGTTCCTGGAGGCTCTGGAAGATCGAATGCTGCTGACCACGGGGGGCGTGCAGCTTACACAGCTCTCCCTCGCGCCCAACTTCCTGGCCCAAACCGTGACGGAAACCCTGACTTGCCATGTCAGCAGCTCCACCCCAGTCCCTCAAGGTACTGTCACGTTCACCGTGTCCAACTTTTCGGTCTCGGCCAACGTCGATGCCAACGGCAATGCCACCGCCAGCCTGACCTTGCCGATGCTGGGGCTGGAGCTGGAACTTGGCGGCTTCTTGACAAGCAACAATGTCCTCGCCAGCCTTGCCTTGCCCATGCTGGGGCTGATCGTTCCGCAAGTCATCGGCATCAGCTTCCAGGATCCTGGCAACAATCCGACGGCCAGCACGGAGACGGAAGCGGCGTTGTGGAGTCCGATCAATGTTGTGTTGCCTAGCACGGCTACGTTCGGCCCCAGTGGTCAGATCGTGACGGCCAACCTATACGGTGTGGGGCGATTCAGCTGCAATTATGACGTGGAAGGACTTTTGCAGGAGATCGACTTTGCAGTATTTCAGTTCAACTTCCGCTATATACCCTCCAAGGAGCTGATTCAGATGCTCCATTCGTAATGTTCGACCGCTGCTTCGTGTCCGTGGAGAGAATGCCTCAATGAGTGGTATCGTCGGGATCGTTAATACAGACGGCAGCTGGATCGATCCAGAAGTGATCGAGCAGATGACCGGCTCCCTGGCCTTTCGTGGGCCGGATGCTCAGGTCGCCTGGGTGGATGGTTCGGTCGGCTTGGGCCATGCGCTGCTGCGCACAACCGAGGAATCCGAACGGGAGCGGCAGCCGTGCAGCCTGGACGGTCAGGTGTGGATCACCGCCGACGCGCGCATTGACGACCGGGAAAACCTCGTCGGCAACCTGGCGGGTTGCGGCCGAGATGCAACCCTAGATGTGCCGGACGTGGAGCTGATCCTGCATGCGTACCACGCCTGGGGTGAGCGCTGCGTTGACCATCTGCTGGGCGATTTCGCCTTTGCCATCTGGGACGGCCGGGAGCGGCGGCTGTTCTGCGCCCGCGATCACTTCGGCGTCAAGCCGTTCTTTTACACCGTGGTGGGCGACTCGCTGATCTTCAGCAACACGCTTAATTGCGTCCGCCAGCACCCGGCCGTTTCGGCTCGGTTGAATGAGCGGGCCATCGGTGACTTCCTGCTGTTCGGCTGGATTCAGGATCCCGCCATCAGTGTGTTCGCGGATGTGCAACGCCTCCCGGCCGCCCACGTGCTGACGTGGTCGGCGCAGGGTCTGCGTCTGAGGCGCTACTGGACCCTGCCGACCGATGGAGACATTCGCTACCGGCGGGAGTCCGAGTACGTCGAGCACTTCAAGGACTTGCTTCGCCGCGCGGTGGAGGATCGCCTGCGAACGAGCCGGGTGGCCATCTACATGAGTGGTGGGCTGGATTCCTCGGCCGTCGCGGCGGTCGCTCGCAAACTGACGCCCGGAGGTTCCGGACTGGACCTGCGGGCCTACACGACCGTCTTCGACGAGTTGATCCCGGACGTGGAGCGCCACTATACTGCAATCGTGGGCCGCGCCCTTGGTATTCCGATCACTTTCCTCGCCGGAGATGGTTATGAGTTGTACGAAGGCCAGGATCAGGAGGAGTGGAACACCCCGGAGCCACGGAATCACCCGTTGAATATGGCCTACGATGCCGTCCAGTACCGGCAGATCACGGCCCATGCCCGTGTCGCTTTGACCGGACGTGGCGGCGACCCCGCGTTTCTCGGCTCTGCAGATTACGCACTGAGCCTGCTCAAGAGCGGTCGCCTGGGCCGGCTGGCTATTGACCTGTGGCGTTGCCTGGCGCATGGACGACTGCCCAAGGTCGGTTGCCGGGCACGGCTGCGGCGCTGGCTGCGGAAGACCTGGGTTCCTCCCTACCCAACCTGGCTGAACAAGGACTTCGAGGAGAAGCTAGGGCTGCGCGCGCGCTGGCAGGAAATGAACGCGCCTGTCCCCTGTGAGCATCCCTGCAGGAAGGAGTCATATCGGGATCTTACTTCCTCCTACTGGTCCTATGTTTTTGAGCTATCCGACCCGGGGGACACGCGCTATTCCTTTGAAATTCGGCATCCGTTCTTTGATGTTCGATTGCTCACATACGTCCTGGCGATCCCTGCTTTGCCGTGGTGCGATCAAAAGGAACTGCTTCGCTGCGCCCTGACCGGCCTGGTCCCGGAAACGATTCGGCTCCGGCCCAAAACGCCTCTTCAGGGAGATCCCATCGGCGCCCGGATCTGCCGCGAAGACTGTGGCTGGCTTGACCGGTTCGAGTCTTGCTCCGAGCTGGACCGGTTCGTAGACCGACAGCAACTTCCTCGGTTGGCCGGTGAAACGGACTCGGAACGGTTCATGCTGAACACTCGCCCGTACTGCCTGAACAACTGGCTTCGGCTGGCGGTTCGTTCGCCCTCCCGCGCCAAGGTCGCGGGTGCAATAATAAATCGCGAACAGAAAACGGTTACGCGATTTTGATTGAGAGTTGGTTTGAAAACCCTTCCTGAGGTACTTTTCTCCAGGTGAATTTCATGAATGTTGACCACAAAGATCCCGTGAGTGAGAAAACCCCGCTCCAAACCAAACGGCCGTACGCGGCACCGATACTGTCCGAGTATGGCGATATCCGCCAGATCACACAGCAGAGCATGAATGGGCAGAAAAATGATGGTGGTGGGGGCTTAGCTAACATGACCTTTTGACCATCGACTGACATAACTGTCAGAAGGAGGAACCATCACGGGAGCATTCGCTTATTCCTCGGCGATCGGCTTGCGACTCCGGTCGGATTTACCGATCCCGGGGCTAGTAAACCACTGCACCGGCACCGACGTGGACGTGGAGGTTCGGGTCGCGGAGGTTCCGCAGCTGCTCCGCGATGCGCGGCCGCTCTTGGGTCTGGCGCAGTACGTCAGCCCGCACCGGGACGCCAAAGGCGACCCGAGCCTGGTAGTGTGGGAAGTCTGCGACAGATCTTTCTTCCGGCTACGGTACGCGGATGGGACGGAGTTCCTGGTTGCTCGCTCCGGTGCCGAGATCTGGGCGACATGGCCCGAGCCGCTGACGCTGGACGACACCGCGACTTACCTCTTGGGTCCGGTTCTGGGCTTCATCCTTCGGTTGCGAGGGGCCGTCTGCCTGCACGCTAGTGCCGTCGCGCTAGGAGGTCGTGCGGTCGTCTTGGTCGGCCCCGCCGGCGCGGGTAAATCGACTACGGCCGCGGCGTTTGCTCGCCGCGGTGTCCCCGTGCTGTCAGACGATGTGGCATGCCTGGACGACCGGAGCGGCAGCCTTCTTGTTCAGCCGGGCAACCCACGCCTCCGTCTTTGGTCCGATTCGGCTCAGGTTCTTTTCGGCGCTCCGGACGCCCTCCCTCGCATGACGCCGAATTGGGACAAGCTATACCTGGACCTGGGGGGATGCGACTGCCCGTTTCAGGAGACTCCACTGCCTCTGGGTGCTATTTACCTTTTGGGGGAACGCAGCAGAGACATCCAGGCTCCCTTCGTGGAGCCGGTTTCGCCGCAGGAAGGTTTGATCGAACTGGTCGCAAACACCTACGTTAATTATTTGTTGGACCGTGCCATGCGCGCACGGGAATTCGAGTTGCTCGGCCGGCTCATCCGCCGTATTCCCGTGCGCCGAGTGGTTCCCCATGAGGACCCGACCCGCTTCCCCGCGCTGTGCCAGGCGATCGTCGATGACTTTGAGAGAATCCTTCCCAGAGCGGAATTGTCCGCTGTTAGTGACGAGCCTCCACCCATGGCAACTCCGATCACGCTTCCTGCCATCACTCACTGCGAGAAAGCCTCCGGTTGCTAAATCTCTGTTAGCCTTTCCCTATCAAATGCTGTCAAAACGTCATACTTGGGGGGTAGAGCTGCGGCTGTAAAGACGCGAGTAAGAGTAAGATGAAGATTAAGATTAGGAAGAGGATGAGGAGAAGGAGCTGGAGTAAGATTAGGACTTGTGCTGCGCGACGCCGCAAGAGCGCTCCATCCTCCTCTTACTCTTGCTCTTTCTCTTACTCCTCTTCCTAATCCTCATCTTCATCTTACTCCTACTCTTCTGCTTTCTCCTTTCCTCCATCCCTTTTCCCATACCAAGGGTTCTGTCAGAGCCTGTATGTACACTCTTTCCGACTACAGTTCCATGATTGCCGACCGCGTGCGAACCGATGCCTACGCGCTCGCTCTGCGACAGGCGATCCGGCCCGATTGTGTCTGTCTCGACATCGGCACCGGCACCGGCTTCTTCGCCATTCTCGCCTGCCGCCTCGGCGCGCGGAAGGTCATAGCCGTCGAACCGGACGACGCTATCCAGGTGGCGCATGAGGTAGCAGCGGCGAACGGTTGCGCGGAGCGGATCACGTTCCTTCAGGATGTCTCGACACGGATACAACTTGAGGAGCGGGCCGACGTGATCGTTTCCGACTTGCGAGGCGTTCTACCCCTGCTGGGGAATCACCTTCCCAGCCTGATCGACGCTCGGCATCGCCTGCTGGCACCCGGAGGCGCCTTGATCCCGCGGAAGGACATCTTATGGTCGGCTGTGGTAGAGGCGCCGGAGGAATACGCCCGCGCAGTCCCCCTTGGTGATGAATGCGTTCACGGCGTCAACATGGAGGCGGCACGGTCCCGGATCGTGAATTCCTGGTGCAAGTCCCATCTGAAACCGGAGAATCTCTTGACCCAGCCACGTTCATGGACTGCCCTCGACTACACCAACCTAGAGGGAGCGAATGTTCGTGGCGAAGCAGCTTGGACTGTAGAGCGACCGGGGATGGGCCACGGCCTGCTGCTCTGGTTTGATGCTACTCTCGGTGAGGGCATCGGCTTCTCGAACGCGCCAGGGCAGCCCAAGCTTGTCTACGGCCAAGGGTTCTTCCCGTGGGTTCATCCGGTGCCGCTTGCGGCCGGGGATGTGGTTGACGTTACCCTGCGGGCGGACTTAGTTGGTGCGGATTACATCTGGGGTTGGGACAGCCGCGTTCGAACGAGCGAATCGGCCGGCCGCATGAAGGTAAAGGCTGAATTCCACCAATCGACTTTCTTTGGTAGCAAGATTGCCGCCGCTCAACTGCGGAAGCGAGCAGCCGATCACCGCGCCGAATTGAACGAGGATGGGCAGATCGATCGCTACATCCTGAACCACATGGATGCGTCTACTTCGGCAGGCGACCTCGCTCACAAGCTGGCAAAGGAATTTCCTCACAACTTCCCGAAGTGGCAGGATGCACTGACCCGTGTCGGGGATCTCGCGGAAAAGTACAGCCTCTAAGCCAGAGGCAAATGTTCCTTGCAGCTGCGTATATCTCAAGTGCCCACTCTCATCACAAAAAAACGCTTCCGAAAAAAAGCCCTTCTGTCAGAGCCTTTAAGCCCTGAAATCCAGTTGCTGTTTCGTACGGCCCACCCCGGCGCGGAGCCAGCCAACGACTCCCACATCCGGGAGTTGCTGCACCAAAGCTTGGACTGGGATTTTGTGCTCCGCTCTGCGCGGGCCCACGCGACTTTACCGCTGCTGCACTGGCATCTCCAGCGTCAGGAATGGACGGCGGTGCCCGCCACCCACCGAGATTCCCTGCGAGACGACTTCCGCCGAAACGCCGTCCTCAACCTGGTGCGGACGCGCGAGCTGCTCAGCCTCCTCAAGAAGTTCCAGGCACGAGGCATCCCCGTCCTGCCGTTCAAGGGGCCAACCCTTGCAGCTTACGCTTACGGCGACCTATCCCTGCGTCAATTCAACGACCTCGACCTGCTGCTCCGACCCGAGGATCTGTCTACCGGAAAGGAGCTTCTCCTCGCGGAAGGTTACAGGTCCGGCCTGAACCTGCCCGCGGCTCGCCAGTCGGACTATCTTCGGGCGCTCGGTCAGGTGCCGTTCTACCACCAGCGGGATGCCAGTCTGGTCGAATTGCACAGCCGAGTGATGCCGCATCACTTCTTCTTTCCACTCGACCTGGAAGAACTCTGGAGTCGAGCCGAGTTGCTTTCCCTGCAGGGCGAGGTAGTGCGCGTTCTGTCGGCGGAAGATCTGCTGCTTGTGCTGTCGGCCCACGGCGCCAAGCATCGATTCGCCTCCCTGGGATGGGTGAGCGACCTAGCTGCACTGATCCGGAGCCGTCCCACACTGGACGTAGAGCGGGCACTGGATCGTGCCCGAGAACTGCGATCGGAACGAGTCCTGCTCCTGGGCCTGCGTCTGGGATACGGTTTACTAAACGAATCGCCGCCGACGTTTGTGGAGAGGCGGATGCGCGCGGATCCCGTGTCTGGGATCCTGGCAGTTCAGGTGTGGCGTGGGCTCACACATGGCTCCCCGCTGAGCGAACCCCAGGGAGCCATGTTCCAAATCCGGCTGCGCGAGCACTTCACAGATGGGCTTGTTTACAGCCTGAGCCTGGCGCTGCAGCCAATCGTCGCCGACTGGAAGTTCCTCTCCCTGCCGTCGGCCGTGTCCTTGCTTTATTTCGGTCTTCGCCCGCTGCGCCTGGCCTTCAAGTATGGAGTGCCTTTGCTAAGCCGCTTCCTGCCTCGCTAATACGATTTTAAGACTCTTTAATAACTCTGGCCGTTGGCCCTTCGCTTACGCCAGCCGTACAAGCCGACGAAAGGAAAGGCCAGGCAAGCCAGCGTCAGCCCGGTCGGTTCCGGAGTTCCGGAGCCGTGGCCTCCGCCTCCGCCCCCGCCGCTGGCCGGAGCCACGGTCACGAAGGCATTGAGACTGCCGGCGTTGACAGCGCCCGGCGGTCCCGGCGGCGTGTAGTTGCCCAACGTCACCGTGTAGTTGTTTGCTCCCAGAGTCACTGTCTCGGACATCGGCGACGTTGACGCGAATTGGACATTGGAGTAGTTGCCGCTGATGATCCCGGAAAAGGTGCCGGAGAACTTGACGGTGTCGGTTGCCTTGGAGGCGGGATCCTGCAATTGCAAGGAGAAGGAAACGGGGGCCTTGTTGAAGATGTCCGGGGTGTTGAAGGGGGCGGTGCTGACCGCCTGAATGTTGGTGGCAACGGTATTAGAC
>Ga0070739_10003534_pt1 | contig 19339 bp, 12 predicted proteins | sample Coa_R1_7_FD_66445 | JGI IMG/M metagenome (GOLD analysis project Ga0070739, IMG submission 66445) | Surface soil microbial communities from Centralia Pennsylvania, which are recovering from an underground coalmine fire - Coalmine... | ecosystem: Environmental > Terrestrial > Soil > Unclassified ... | reverse complement strand
CCCGGCTGGCTGCCGACGGTATCGACGAAGCACTTCATATTCACCTGCCCGACCAATACGAGGGGCAAGCGCCGCACGGCCGCGGTGAAACCTATCACTTCCATTGCAGCGACGTCGAAGGGGAGTGGCTGGTGCGCTTCGAGGTCGACACCATCGACATCACGCGCGAACATGCCAAAGGCGAACTGGCGTTCACGGGGCCGGCGTCCGATCTGCTGCTCTTCATTTGGCGGCGCCTCGGACCGGATCAGGTCACGGTCCATGGAGATCGGGCGGCTCTTGAACGCTACTACGACCTACTCCGCGTGGACTCCTAAGGACGGACGGTCCGCCGGCACCATCCACCGGACCGAGCCACGATCACATGAAAGGCAGACCCGAGAACTTATGTTTAGCTCGCGACCGAGCTGCACCGACGCTCGAACGGGAACTCCAGACCCGGAAATCGAAACTTCTGCGGCCTATCCCTTGACCGCTCCGGCGGTCATGCCGGCGATGATGCGTCGCTGGAAGATCAGCACCAGCGCGACCAACGGAATCGTGACGAGGACGGTCGCCGCCATGATGTCCCCCCAGGGAACCGAGTAGGAACTCCCGGATTGCGACACGAAGGTGAACATGGCAAGCGGCACGGTGAAGTTTTGGGGACTGAACTCAAATGACACTGCGAAGAGGAACTCGTTCCAGGCGGCAATAAGGGCGAGCAGCCCCGTGGTCACCATGCCGGGTGTGGCCAGGGGCAGCATGATCTTATAAAAGGTTTGGAATGGATTCGCGCCGTCGACGTAGGCGGCCTGTTCGAGTTCCGAGGGCAAAGTGCGGAAAAAGCTCGAGAGTACCCAGACCGTGAAGGGAAGGGTGAAGAGCAGATAAGTGAGAATCAACGCTCCGAGGCTGTCGTACAGGCCGAACTCGTTCACCATCTGGTAGAGAGCGCTCAGAATTGCGATCTGAGGAAACATCGTCATCGACAAGATGAGGTACATCATGAAGCCGCGGCCCCGGAAGTTGAACCGTGCCAGGGCGTAGGCTGCGCTGGCTCCAATTACGAGCGATAGGACGGTTACCGATATGCCCACGATCGCTGAGTTGAGCAGGGCCCGCAGGAACGTGCCGTTGGCGAACGCGTCGCCGTAGTGCGAAAGGGTGGGGTGCGCCGGGAAGTACTGCACCGGTGTGACGTACATTTGGGAATCGGGCGTGATCGAGGAGCGGACCGCCCAATAGAACGGAAACAAGAGATATACCGCGATCAGCAGAATCACTAAGCCGAACAGGATCTTGCCGATTGTGATTTTGCCTCGCCGTCCGATGGCTGAAGGTCGAGGCAGGTGGCCTTGTGCAAGCGCCGTCATGACCGCTCCAATGGAAGCACTTTGACGTAGATGGCGACGACGACCGCAAGAATGATGAATATGCCCACGCTTATGGCGGAACCGTAGCCAATCCCGCCATAATGCGTGGCTGCGATCCGAGTCGAAGCGTCAACCACCACGTTCTCTTGCGCATAGACTGCCATGGACTTGAGGCAGTTTCCAGGAATGCATGGCGCCGACCCAAACAAGACATAGAACAGATCAAAGACGCGGAGCGCATCCATAGTCCGAAAGATCAGGGTGACGAGGATCGCCGGTCTCAACAGTGGAAGGGTGATCCGCCAGAACTGATTCCAGGCGCTGGCCCCGTCCACTCGGGCGGCCTCGTAGACGTCGCCCGGGATAACTTGCAGCCCGGCCAGCAGGAGTAGAGCCACAAATGGCGTCGTTTTCCAGATGTCAATCACCGACACCGCGCCGAGACCCAGTGTGGCATCACTGGTAAAGGCGAAGGGGGCGCCCGGCCAGTGCAGCCTCTCCAGGATGTCGTTGAACACGCCGTAGGTGTCGTTGTACATGAGATTCCACATCTCGGCATTGACGACAGTGATAACCGCCCAGGGAACCAGCATGGCCGCCCGCATCATGCCGCGGCCGGGGAACCGCGAGTTGACGACAAGCGCGATCCCCATGCCCAGCACGAACTCGCAGGGGACGGTGATAAAGGCAAACTTGAAGGTTTCGAAGACAGTTTCGCGGAACTCCACGTCCCTGAGAAGGTTGAAGTAGTTGGTCCAACCGATGAAGTGCGTGGAGTAATTGAACGCCGCGTCGGTGAAGCTGTTGTAGACGGTGCGCCCCAACGGGTAGGCGGCGATGAAGATGACGAGCGCAATCGACGGCGCCAAGAGGATCCAAGCAAGCATCGTCTGCTTGTTTTGAAGAGCCGTTCGCGAAGGCTTGGTTGGGGGCGCCGCGACGACGGGGGCTTGCCCGGCCTCTACCACAGCCATGCGACTCTTCCTCCGCTAGCGCTGTGCCTCAATTCTACCGGCGGGACCGCGACTCAGGCTGCCTTGGAGGCGAACCGGAGGAAAGGTTGAGGCGGGGACAATGTCCCCGCCTCGTTACGTCGTTACGGGTGAAGAGACTCCAGCTGAGCTTTCAGGGCTGAAAGCGTGCTGCTGACATTCGCGCCGCTCAGGATGCTGTTGAGCGCCTGGAAGATATACGTTGAGCCCTTAGGGTAGTTGCTGCCCAGGATCGTCGAGGGCCGCACCACGTGCTTGGTGTGATTGCCGACCGGGCCGAGGAAGGGCTGCGCCCTCTTGACCGAGCCAACCGAGGCTACGCTGGGCATCGTGGGAACGATGCCGGCGTACGTGGCACGCCAGATCTGCACGGCCTTGCTGGCATAGTAGCGCGCCCAAGCCTCCGCTGCACCCTTGTGCTTGCTGAACTTGCTGACGCCGACCTGCCAACCACCGACCGTCGCCGAGGACTTCCCGTGAGGGCCGTGAGGTAGAGGCGCCACGCCGACCTTGCCGTCGACCTTGGTGCCCTTGAGGATGGCCTGGCTATCCATGTACGGCCAGTTGCGGGCGAAGGCGGAGTTCCCACCGGTGAAGGAATTGGCCACGGCGCCTTCATCGTATGACGTCACGCCTCTGGGCGAGATGCTTCCGACCCACTTCTGAGCCTGAGTGAAGGCGGCCTTGGCGTTGCCGTTATCGACCGTCACCTTTCCCTTGGAGCTGATGAACGACCCGCCACCGAAGGACTGCAGCCACTCCAGCCCATCACAGGTCAGGCCCTCGTAAGACTTGCCCTGGAAGACGAAACCCCAGAAGTTCTTGTTCTTCTTTCGTTCGCCCTTCTGGATCTTCTTGGCATCCGAGGTGAGCTGCGACCAGGTTGTCGGAGGCTTGGAGATCTTGTACTTCTTCAGCAGATCCTTACGGTAGTACAGCATCCCGAAGTCGCCCTGGTAGGGCATGGCGATCAGCTTGCCGCCGACGGTATCGTTCTTCAACAGCGTCTTGTACTCGAGTTTGGCATCCGCCGCGAGCGACTTCTTTACATTGACCAGATAGCGGCCGAACACGCCCGGCCAGACCACGTCGAGCCGAGTTACGTCGATAGAGCTCGATTTCGAGCCAAACACCTGCTGTAGGTGGGCGATGGTGTCGGTCGAGCCCGACGGCTGCTCGACGATGTTGATCTTGATGCCGGTGCTCTTTGTGAAAGCCTTGGCCAGTGGAACATCGGCGAGGTGGTCCGTTCCGACCGAGCCACCGTAGTACGTAATGGTCTGGCCCCTATACTTCCTGTCCTGCTTTGCGAACGGATCGGCCGGACCGGCCGGCAGGCTCGCTCGCGTCCCAATCTTGGTTGCGTGGCCCGCGGCCGACCTGGCCGAGACGCCCATTGCCGAGGGCATGACGAAGGCGAACACGAGTCCTAGAGCTGCAACAGCGGCGAATCGTCGCTTCATGCGAGGTTTCCTCCGAAAATATTCAGATAGCGATGGGTCAATGCGGCCCCCATCCCGTCACCGGGCATGGAGTCGCTGAGATCTTTGCTCTCCTCCTTCACCCCCTTTCCGGCTCTCACCGAGAGCAGTACACATTAGCTTGAGATCGGTAAAGCCGGTCTGCTCGCCTCCGCGACGTCGACTCCCGCGACACGGACCCGGCCAGCATCCCCCCTTCGGCGCTTCTGCAGTCGAGACGACCGACAGAGCCCGCTGGCCGAGTTAACCAGTCAGGCTGCCGCCTGAGCTTGGCAATTCGTCCATTAGCACTATATCAATCCAACATGATTTCCAGGTGAAAGACTGACGTGAGCGTCGACCACGACGAGGGTCCGGACTCGCCTCTAGACCCGCCTCAGAGTCGTCGCGCGGGCCCTCACGCAGCGCCCGCGGAGCTCTCGGTCGGGGTCTCGCGCAGCGCCTCGGCCACGAGGGGGTGCTGGCGGTTCAGCTCCAGCGTATCCAGCTCCATCGGCTCGCCCGTGGTGTGCCGCTTGACCTCCCGGCTGCTTTCCCTCAAGACCCCCTGACTCTGAGCGTCGCGCAACAGCGACTTGAGCTGTGCCCGCGAAAGCGAGGGCAGGATGCTGCGACTGCGCAGGTTTGCCACCACGTAGGGCATGCGCAGATACTTCGACTTGTCCTCGAGGTTGGCTATGTACCGTAGGAAGCCATAAAGGTCGTCCCGGTCGAGATCGGTCAGCTTGACGGAGTTGTCCACATCCTCCTCGACCTGTCGCGGCGTACCCTCCTCTTCCTCCTCCCGCTCCATCCGCTCCACGTCCTCGGGCAGGAAGGCCCAGTCCTGCATGCCCTCGGTGACGATCTTGATGGCGCCCTCATTCTCCGCTTGGCGCATGAACTGCTTGAAGCCGGACACTCCAAATCGCCGCGGCTGGAAGTCGTAGCGGTGGCGCAGCTCGTTGGCAATGACCGAGAACAGAGCGCCCTGACCGTTGCGCGACTCGCGTTTCACGACGCTGACGAGGTTGTTGAGCATCCGCTGCATCGCCCGCTTCTCCTGGACGCCCTGCCGTGCCGGCTGACGGGACGGCGCCGTGCTGGCAGGCTCGATGTCGATGTCATACAGGAGAAACTCGTCCACACTGTCGGCAAGGTGCGTCGAGCTGGCGCCTGAGATCCCGATGGCCACCACATACTTGCCCTGCATGCGCAGATAGGTCGCCAGGTGCACCAGGTCGGCGTCGCCGGAGACGATGACGAAGGTCTTGACATGCCGGAATGAGTTGGCGTAGTCGATAGTATCGACGGCCAGCTTTACGTCGGCGCTGTTCTTGAGCACCTTTCCCTCCCCGCCCATGCGGGATGGGATGTACACGGGTGAGATGCCCGCGCGATAGAGGTTCGGCGGGTCGAGATGGTGACCACCCTGCTGCCAATCGGCGTAGGCACGGGCCACCACGACGCGTCCCCGCTCACGGGCGGCGTCGAGGATCGAGGAGATGTTGGGCACCCGTCCGATGTCACGCAGGCTCCATTTCAGGTTCTCCCAGTCGATGAAGAGAGCTGCATCCTCAGACTGAGGGCGCCCGTTGGCCTGGTGCTCCTCCGGCTGATCGCCGTTCTCCGCAACTGCATCGGGCGCCGCTTGGGCTTTCTTGGTGGGCATATTCGCTCAGATCCCTCCCCGCTTGAGTCTACTAGGGTGGACCCCGAGGTTGGCAGGTGTCGTGACCTCTAGAATCGGAAGAAGGCCCGGGGAGCCCATTCGATGCATCTGGTCGACCCGTCATTTGCCGGGCTGATCGTCGTCAGCCCGCTCGGCGCACTCATCGTGTGGGTGCTGGTAGGCCTGTTAGCCGGCTGGCTGGCGGGCCTCGTGACGCGCGGCCGCGGTTACGGCTGTTGCGGCGATGTCCTGCTGGGCTGGGTCGGATCCATCCTGGGTGGATTCATCGTCATTCAATTGCTCGGAATGCACCTCCGAGGCTTCCTGGGCAGCATCGCCGTCGCCTTCGTCGGCGCGCTCATCCTACTGCTGGCCGTTCGGCTTTTATCACGAAGCTGACACCTGGCGCCAAAGAGCAATAGCGAGCGCATCGTACTGGAGTCGTCGCTCCGGCGGCGCTATCCTGAGGAAAGTATCCACGGAGTCCATCATGAGTTACCTGGTGGCGGCGATCCTGATAGTTATGTTTCTCGTGCTGGTGCTCTTCGCGCTAGCGGTGCTGGCGGCAGTTGTGTGCACCATAGCCTTCGGCCTGGGAGCGGCCTGGTTACTGTGGCGCGTGCTTCCCCTGGGCAGGCAGGTACGGCAGGCATTGAGCCGTTCGCCGGTCGACCGGCTGACGGACCACTACGTCGCCGGCCATATCGACATTCGGGAGTTCGAACAGCGACTGGCGCACGTCCTCTCGCATCGCGTTCCCCAGCCCTAAGCTCACCGGTCCACCCGGCCGACTGATCGCCCCTCTTACCCTGATCTAGTCCTGTCTTAGGTCCGAAGCTCGGAGGGGAGGATGCGCATCTGCGACCGGTACTTCGCCACGGTGCGCCGAGCGACCTGATACCCACGCTGCGCCAGCAGGTCTGAGATCTCTCGGTCGGTGAGGTGCAGCCCGCCTTCGTGCTCGATGATCTCGCGCATGACGTCCTGGACCGGAAGTGCAGCCTTGAAGAAGTCCGACAGAGGAACCACCTTCCCCGACGGCACCAGCACAAATTTCTCTGCCGCCGCCCGGCTGACCGTCGACTCATGGACGCCGACGGCCGCCGCGGTCTCCGCGCGGGTCAGCGGTCGGAGGTGGCGGATGCCCTGTTTGAGAAAGTCCCCCTGACGCTCGATCAGGAAGTCTGCCAGAAGCTGCATCGTTCGGCGCCGCTGCTGGATGCTGTTGATGAACTGGCGCGCTCTTTGCACGTAAGCTCGAACGTGCTCGCGCTCCTCCTCCGTCAAGGCGCCGGAGCTTACCCGCACCTGGCGTAGGACACTCTCGTACGGCCGGCTGACGCGAAGCTGGTACCGCTTAGATTCAATGACCTCGGCCTTCAAATCACCCTTGGAGTCTATGGTGACGACGATGTCCGGGGTGATGGCCTGACCCGACTGGGTACGGCTTGAGCGACCGACCGGCAGCCGGTCCTCAAACATATAGGCGGGATACGGGCTGAGCTGAGACTTGATGAATTCCCATGCCTTCTCAACCCGCGTGACCGGTACTCGCAGATGCCGAGCCACCACTTGGAACCGGTGCTTGCCGATCTCCTCGAGATGGTCGCGGATGATGGGCTCGACGAGCGGGTTCACGTCCTCTCCGGCCTCCGAGAGGCGCTTCACCTGGATCAGCATGCACTCACGGATGTCGCGGGCTCCAACACCCGGAGGGTCCAGAGACTGCAAGGCTTCCAGGACACGCTCGACGGTTTCGTATGCCGCTTGAAAGTGCCACACCACTTCGTCGATGGAGGTCCGAAGGTAGCCGGTCTCGTCGAGGGCGCCGACGAGGTACTCGGCAATGGGCATGTCTTCAGGGTCGAGCATTGCGCCCAAATCCTGGAGCAGCCGCTCCGCCAGCGTCACCTCGGCGGCGACCACGGTCAGTGGGTCGAACTCATCCTCCTCGAGCTGCGCCGGCTGCCGGAACGCCTCCTCCTCGAGGAACTGCTCGGTCGGATCGCGTTCGGCGGTGCCTTCGCCACAGGTGAGGCAGATCGAGCCCTCGAGCTTGTCACCGCAGCGGGGGCAGATGGAGACCTCATCCACTTCGAGGGCGGGATTCTCCTGCGCCTCTTGACTTATGGCCTGCTGCAAGGCCGTTGAGGACATGGCCAGGATGGAGCTTGCCTGCACCATGCGAGGCGAAACCGTCTGGCGCATGTCCTGGAACTCTTGCTGCAGCATATCCATGGACACGCGAGACCTTCCTGATGAACCGGCTGCTTCAACATACCAGTGACCTCTGCCACAACGGCAATATGGGCCAAGGGCCGCTTCAAACTCACAGGGCAAAAGGCATTGTCGGGTCCGTGGGCTACGATGTGGCAGTGATCAAGGCCCGCCCACACCACACAAAGCTGCACTTTGCTATGAGGATGCAGCCCTGAGCGGACCACGGTCTGCCGTCTCACACACCCTGGGAAGAAGCGAGTGACTATACCTTCTGGAGCCAAAGCCATGGACCCGGCCATCGTCACTTCCGATCTCACCAAGAGGTACGGGCGAATCGTCGCCGTCGACCGTCTGACCATCGAGGTCGAGCGTGGCGAGATATTCGGCTTCCTAGGCCCGAATGGAGCCGGAAAGACGACCACCATGCGGATGCTGCTCGGGCTCGTCAAGCCCACGTCCGGCGGTGCGAGGATGCTGGGCCTGGATGTCGCCAGAGAGTTGCCGCGCATTCTCTCCAAGACGTCGGCGATCATCGAGAACCCGACGTTCTACCCATTTCTCTCCGGTTTCGAGAATCTCAGGCTCGTAGCTCGCCTCACGGACACGTCCGACAGTCGGATCGCCGAGGTCTTGGACCTCGTCGACCTCTCCGGCGACGCCAACCGCGCCTTCAAGAAGTACTCCTTGGGTATGAAGCAGCGGCTGGCCGTTGCTTCGTGCCTGCTCTCGAACCCCGATCTGCTGATTCTCGACGAGCCTGCCAACGGATTGGATCCAGCCGGCATCGTCGAGATGCGCACGCTCATGAAGCAGTTGAAAGAGCAGGGCCATACCGTCTTCGTTTCCAGTCACGTGCTGCATGAGATCGAACAAATATGTGATCGGGTGGCGATTCTCAATCACGGCAAGGTGGTGGTACAGGGGCGCGTCGACGTTCTCCTGGGCTCCCAAGCACAGATCGAGGTGGCGGTTGCTCCCGAGGACCGCGCACGAGAGGTGCTGGCGGCTCTCAGCTGGGTCGGTGGAGTGACGTCTCGGGATGGGAAGCTCGTCGTGTCGGCGCCTGTCGACCGCTCCGCCGATGTAAATCGGGCCCTGGCCGAGGCCGGGTTGTACGCGTCCGAGGTAAGACCCGGGATGGAAAGCCTCGAGCGTTACTTCCTGGATGTCACCGGAGGAGCAGCGGCGTGAGGGAGCTTCTGGCAGCCGAGTTCGTCAAGATGCGCTTCCGCTGGATGCCGCGAATTATCGTCTTGATCATGTTGGCCATCATCGGGCTGATCTTTTGGGGGGTCGGGACCGGCGACCAGAGGGCAAACCTCTTCTTTCCTCGCGGGCTGCTGGCCGGTCTCGTCTTCTCCGGCTTCTTCGCGCCCTTTCTCTGGCCGGTTCTCGCAGGGGCCTGGGCCGGCAACGAGTATAGCTGGGGGACGCTGCGTCTGGTGCTCACAAGGAGGCCCAGCCGCATACAGTACGCGGTCTCCAGTCTGATCATCCTCGCCGTCACTGCAATAGTGGCCCTCGTGCTGGCACTCATCCTCTCGGCGATTCTGGGAGCGCTGATCGGTTCGCTAACGGGTCACGGCGGCATAGTCACCGGAGGCCTCCCGTCCGACTTCGTGGTCATTCTGATCAAGACATTTGTCGCCATCGTCTACGTCGTCTGCTACTACCTGATCCTGGCGTTCACAGCCGCCACCATCTTTCAATCTCCGGCGGCCGGCATCGGCATCGGCATAGGCGTGTGGATCGCTGAGCAGGTGGTTACTGGGATCTTCACCGGGCTCGGCTCACCGTGGACCGACATCTCCGACCGCTTCCCCATTCGCTACAGCAGCTCCCTCGTCGAACGGGTCGTCGGCAATGCACTTTCCGGACGGTTCGTGCACGGTGCACCAACAGCGGGCCTTGGGGAGGCCATCATCGGCCTGGCCATCTACATGGCTATTTTTCTGGCGCTCACGCTGTTCGTACTTCGGGAACGCGACGTCACGGCCTGAGCGCTCCTAGCCCCGCCCCCGGCGGCGCTTGCCCTCCGCGCTCCTGAAACCTCGCAACTTCCTGCCCTCTGCTGCAAACAGCTCATCGGCTCTTGAAGTCACGGCTGAGTTCCCGCGCCCCGCTTCTTGTCCTCGTGTCGAAAGGATCGATGGCGCTTCAGCGCGTGCGATCCCAATGTGGCGCCGAGAACTGTATTCCTCCTCAGATCGATGGAGAGGGTAGCTGCGACTCGGCCGGCTTCAGCTGGGTCACTTCAAGAATTTGCATCGTCGGTTGCGATTTGGTTAATCTTGCAACAGTGCCTTCCGGATGACGACATGGAAATTTGGATCCGTTAGCACGGCCGCGACCCAATTCAGTTCGAGACGCCAATTTGAGTGGAGGAAGAGTGTGAAGGTTCGAGGAGAAGTTGGCGGCTTAGTGCGTGTGTCCCGCATAGGAGTAGCTGTTGCGATCATTGCCGTGTTGTGCACGGCTTTGGTTCCATCAGGCCTCGTAAGCGCGGCTGCGACGCCTACGCTCATCACTGGATCTGTCAAGACTTTCAGTGGAACGCCCGTATCCGGCGAGTGCGTGGCTGCCGAGAAGCAGCCGCTTGGCGCCGCCGTGGCACAGACGCGAACCGGTCCGACTGGAGCCTACGTTCTAGACGGTCTTGGCTCGGGACTGTTCTACGTACGGTTCACCGACTGCTCAGGCAATGGCCTGGCATCGACATGGTACGGCCCCCAGAACACGCGGGTGCCGGTCAGTGTCAGCACGAAGACGGGAGCTACGACGGCTCACGTCGACGTTCTCCTCGGACCGGCCGGCTCGATCAGCGGTCATGTCAAGAACCTCCAGACGGGTGCGCCGGTCGCCGGTGCCTGTGTCGTCGTCGACAACACATCTCAGGGGATTCTGGCCAGAACCGTAACGGGAAGGGCCGGGTTCTACCACCTCTCCGGCCTGCCGACGACCTCTGTCTATGTGCAATTCATGGGATGCCGGAACGCCGCTCTCGGTCCAGCGTGGTACAGCAGTCACGGGGCCCGGAGCAGCGTGCTGGTGACTCCAGGTCACACCGTCACCGGAGTCGACGGGGCACTGGTCCCTGGAGCTGCGGTTTCCGGTCGCCTCACAGACGAGGTCACGGGACGGCCGGTCGCGAATGTGTGCGTCCAGGCAATCAATGCGACCAGCGGGCATACGTTGGGGTCGGTCACGACCAATGCCCGAGGCCAATGGACCATCTTTGGGCTGTCGGACAAGGAAGCAAAGTTGCGCGCATACGACTGCCACAACACCGGCCGCCCGCTCGTTGCGTGGTACGGCGGTGATAGCCAGAAGGGCGCCAAGCCGGTGTTGCTCTGGAAGGGTGCCGTCGTCTCCAACCTGCAGCTCAGGGTCCTACCGGCCAGCACCGGCGCGATTGCAGGCACCGCGACCGCCGGCGGCAAACCACTAGGCGGCGAGTGCGTCGGCGCCGTTAACGTTCCCGGGGGCCACTACCTGGCCATCACCCGCACCGCTTCCGACGGGAGCTTCACGCTCACTCGGGTGCCGCAGGGCACGGTGGCTCTTCGATACTGGGACTGCTCGGGTAACCATCTGGCGCCGATCTGGGTGACGGGGATTGCGGTCACCAAGGGCCAAACGACCACCTTGCCTGCCCAGGCACTGTCGCCCGGAGGCTCTATCTCCGGAACGGTAACATCGAAGCTCACCGGCCAGCCCATCAACGGAGCGTGTGTCGAGGTGTTCGACGCTCAGGGCAGGCCGGCGATCAGCACCGCAACGAAGGCCGACGGCACCTACACAGCTCACAACGTGCCCACCGGTCAGGTGACGGTGAAGTTCGTGGGCTGCGCGCAGTCGGCCTACACCACCGAGTTCTACAACGACAGGCCCTCGGGCAATCCCGATCAGGTCCAGGTAAACAGCGGACAGACGACCTCGCAGATCGACGCCCACCTGGTCAAGGGGGCGGCCATCTCGGGCAAGGTCACCGACGTGAAGACCGGTAACGGAGTAGCTGGTGAGCTTGTCTCGGCTGTCGACCCAACGACCGGCGCTGCCTTCGGCACGGCAACGACGGCAGCAGACGGGTCATTTTCTATCGAAGGCATCACCACCAGCACCGCCAAGATCATGGTGCACGACGCTACCACAAATCCGACGTTGGGCTATGCCGATACCTGGCTCGGCGGCACCGATCTCAGCAGCGCGACCGCCGTGACCGTCACGCCCGGCGTCGTGACGCAACTCCAGAGCGCCATTGCGATCGGACCGGCAGCCGCGCTCAAAGCGTCCGTACCGGCCGGCGAGTCGGTTGGAACCGATCAAAGCGTCAAGGGCCTTCAGGGAGGCGCCACCGGAGGCATCAAGCCCTATACCTTTAGCTGGAGCGTGACCAACAACACCACCGGGCAGACTGACCCCTCACTGACGCAGCCGGGCGACGGCAGCGTCAGCTTCTCCGCTCCCAGCGCCTCCGGCTCCATCTCGCTCAGCCTCAAGGTGACCGATGCCGAGGGCAGCTCGGACACAGGAACAGTCGTCATCACGGTCGGTTCCGGTTCGTCCTGCTCAACTGCATTCGGCAATGTCTGGAGCGACGCTCAGAACGGGACGCAGCAGCAGATGACGTTCAACATCGGCAGCCCGACTACCTACGGGTCTCTGCAGGTGGGCGGCAGCACCGGCTCCTTCGGCACCACTAGTGGCGCCTGTGACCCCGGCGGAAGCGTGAGCTTCTCTGGGGCCACCCTCAACCTTCTGACGGCAGGCAGCAACGACGGGAGCCTCCAGGCGACAGATGCTGCCGGCATCGTGACGCAAAACGGCGTCTGTCTGACTCAGGCGACGCTCAGCGACAGCAGCGGTTGGACTCTCGGGACGTTCACTCCCGACTACCCCAGCCAGCCCTGCTTCGGCCTGGACGGAACCGGATCGAAAGGGCAATTTGATTCGTTTGCGACCAATGGTCCCAACCCGCCAAATGGTCTCCAGCTCTCGAATCTCACCCTCACGCTCGGCGATGCCGGTGCTGTGCTTGGCGGCTCTGCGACAGTCGGAGTCTATCCGAACACGCTCTCACTGACGATCGGTGCACCCGACACGAACTGTCCGGCGATCACCGATGTACAGAACTGGTGTGCCAACATCTCAGGGCCCAATGCCACCTACACGCCGAACATTTCGCCTTCGACGGCCGCGCTGTCGCTGGCTATTGCTCCCACCGGAACGCTCAACGCGTCCTCCGGCGCCCTGACATTCGACGTGATCGGGGGTCCGCAGAGTGGGTCGACAACGATCGGCGATTGGACGCCGGGCGCCAGCCTCGACCTCACGCCCGGTCAGGTTGAGATCACCGACAAGGCGCCTCCATCTGTGTGCTCCGCCAACCAGGTTGGATCGGGCGATCCCTGGATTCAACTCACCGGCGGCGGGGGCAGCTGGGCCGATCCCACCAACACCTTCGCACTCGGAACGGTGCAGCTCACGGGTGGCTGCGCCGATCTCGTAAACGACACGTACAACTTCACCGTCACTCCCACCAACAACAGCGTTACGCTGTTCTCGCTGGGCAGCGACAGTCTCAGCGTTTCTAATCTGAGCCTCCAACTCGATGAGAGCACGGCCGGCGCCGGACTGAACAACATCAACTTCAAGGGCGTCGTCGGGGGCTCCATCGCGGGCCAGAGCCTGACCAACAGCTCCAACCTGACAGACAGCACGAATGTGCCGGCAGGGACGATCCTCGGCGCCTATAGTCAGGGCGAGTTCGTCTTCGGCGTGCAGGTGCAGGTCGGGAACTTCGTCGGGTCACAAGCCGGCAGCGCGGCGGGGACCCTTTACTGGGCGTCGGGCAACATCAACAACTACGACGCCTTCCAGTCGACGTTCAACACCTTCAACAACAACCCTCAGGTCCTCAGCCTGGACAAGGGTGTAACCTTCGTCTACCAGTACAACCTGCCCTCAGACGTCAATACCTGGCTTCAAAACCTCGGCCTAGTCCAGTCCGGTGGAACCGGCAATGTCTGGATGACAGTAAGCTACGACGGCAGCACCTTTAAGTTTCAGGCGGCGCTGGCATCCTCAAACGGCGCCATCCTTTACTGCGCTGAGCCCGACAGCTCTACCAACACCACTCCGACGCCCGGAACCGCCTGCAGCGGCGGCCAGCTCACGTCGGGACAGAACGGTCAGCCCGACCCCAACGCTACCTGGGTGCAGCTTACCGACGTGTACATCGGCTTCGACAGCTCGGCGAACATAACGCTGGGCGCTAACGCCCTGCTCAACATGCCGCCCGCGGAGGCGGGAGCAACGGGAAGCGCCGGTCAGAACTCTCAGCTCAGCCTCAACGCCCAGCTAACCTTCAATATCACGGAGGCGAAGCTCTCGGGCTACCTCCAGTCCTCAGGAACCTGGAACGACGCCTTCGGCATCTACGGAGCCGGGGGACCCAGCGACGGGCTCAATCTGAGCAACATGACGATCGGCGTCGGGTTCGACTTCGAGTCCGAAACGCCAAGCCTTAGTCTGGGGGCCACAGTGAGTCAGATGCCGACCGAGTGGGCCAACGTCATCGGCTACACCAACAATGGTCCGATCACCCTACAGTTTGCGCTCGATGCCGAGAACCCGTTCTTCGACTTCCAGATCGGAACCGCTAGCAGCTCGAGCGTGGTCCTTCAGCCCCTCACCTACTTCTGCTCGGCAGGCGGAACTGTGACCCCGGATCAGACGTGCCAGCAGGCGGTGCAGATCAACTATGCCCAGATCTACATTGCCCCCAACCCAGTGTCGTTCGGCAGCACGAACTACGCTCCGGGAATCTCCCTGGCCTTCGACGGCACGATACTCAACAACACGGTCGACTTCTCAGCTGTCTTCAACGACGGAACGTTACCGAGCCTCAACGTGAACGCCAACATCGGCTCCATGCCGCAAGGCTGGCAACAGGGGCAGCCGCTGGGGCCAATCGTCATCGGCCCATCCGGCGGCCCCAACATATCTATCAACAACACCACCCTTGCGCTTGCCGTGGGCGGCGTTCAGACGCAGAGCTTTGCGCTGTCGGGCGGATTCAGCATCGGGGATCCCAACGACACGGGGACGTCGTTCAGCCTGAACGGAAGCTTCTCGCTCAGCTCAGCCGGTACCATGAGCGTTAGCGCCACGCTGGATACCTCGGCCCTCTCGTTCATCTCCGTAACCGGAAACTTGAACGGAAACTTCGACCTCTCCGCGGGTACGTTCAACCTGACCGCAAGTGGATCGGTCACGGTTGTGGGTTTCACCTTCAACGTCAACTTCGCCATGAGCAACTCTGGCTTCCAAGCCACGGTAAGCCTGAACTGGAGCGACGACCCGAGCGGCGATACGAGTAGCGAAGACTGCTCTCTGGTGGTGGTGTGCATCTACGGCACCGCCGGCATCAGCGGCACGATCGGCATTGACGCCTCGGGCCCAAACTTCAACCTCAGCGCGAATTACGACATCAACATCTGCGACCCTCTGGTGGGCACCATCTGCACCGAGTTCGGACCGACCTCGATCGCTGTCGGGTACGACTCAACCGACGGGCTCTATCTGGGAATCGACGGCTACAACATCAGCTTCTGCGACCTCTTCGGCTGCAGCAGTACCTCCGCGCCGCCGCCAATCAGGGCGCGCACGCTTCCGCGTAGCTTCCGCCTTGGCTCCTGGAAGAGGTGGGAGCAGCTCCACAACCCAACTGCCATCCACTTCTACCTTGGAGCCGGCCGGGAACGTGTGCTTGCAACCTGCACCTTTGGACCCCGACGCGGGATGACTGTGGGCCGCTGCGCATCCCTGCCTTCACCGGGGCCACGGATGAGCCTACCGAAAGGCCACCATCTGCGCGTCAGTCCGAAGGGTTACGTCATCCAGACCAGGATGGCGTAGCCTCTACAAAGCGAGCGGGCGGCGGCATCGACCCCGATGCGGCCGCCCTGCTCCTCTGCTCTGTTCACCCGTCGAAATCAGTAACTTGGCCCCATGGGAGGAGAATCTTGCAAATGAAGAAGCGACTATTCGCAGTCGCTGCCGCCTCGACCCTGCTCGTAGTCATTCCGCTGGCCGCACTGCCCGCGGACGCTCTTGCATCCGGATCGACCCTGTACGTCAACGGTAGCGGCACAGCAACGACGGGGTGCACTCAGGCGAGTCCCTGCGAAACCATCGGTGAGGCGCTGTCCGAAGCCCACACCCAGAATGCTTCGACGCCCGGCAGCGTCACGACAATCAGCATCGCCGGCTCCAATGGTTCCTTCAACGGCATTTACTGTGAGCAGCTGACCGTCGACGATAACCTGACCCTGATTGCCGCCGACCCAACGAATCAGCCCGTCGTCGACGGCGGCGGGTCGGGAAGCTCTTGTACAGGCGAGACGGCGGGGACGTCGGTGGTCACCATTGGCGCGGATGGAAACGCCTACACGGTTACCATCCAAAGTCTGACAATCCAGAACGGCGATGCGTCTACCGATAGCAACAATCAAGGTGAGGGCGGCGGAGCGGCCATCCTAAACGGATCCACTCTCACGCTGAACAGCTCCACCGTTACCACCAGCGTCGGCTGTTCCGCCGCGGGCTGCGCGACATCCGGGGGATCGGGAGGCGGCATCTACGTCGGCGTCGGCTCGACTCTCGTTCTCGATGGTTCGACCGTCAGCCACAATTCGGGCTGCGCAGGAGCGGTCTGCACGTCGGGCTACGGTGGCGGAATCTACAGCGACTACTCCGGGGTCGTCGACGCCACGAACTCCACCATCGCCAACAACATCGCCTGCGATACCACGGCCGCCTGCGCCGGCACGAATCCAGCAGAGGGAGGAGGCCTGTACTTCTTCCAGAGCTATGGCTCCATGGTGAACGCGACAGTGAGTGCCAACACGGCCTGTGGAACGGGAACTTGCTCAGGTCAGGGAGGTGGCTTCTTCACGGATGCCGGCAACCTCACTCTCTCCAACTCAATACTGGACGGGAACGGGACCAGCGACAGCTCGGGGAACTGCTCACCGTCCAATTCGGTGAGCGATGGTCAGCCTAACGGCACCGATGTGGTCGGCAACAACGTGGTCGGAAGTGGGTGTGGACTGACAAACGGCACCAACGGGGACAAGGTCGGCGTGAACGCGGGGTTGGCTCGCCTCGGCCGCTACGGAGGCCCGACTCCGACGATGGGGGTGCACACGGGCACACCGGCTGTCGATGCCGGCGACGCCACTACGTGCCAGTACGCCACCGTCTTCGACTTCGCCGACAGTCCCTTTCCCGGGCCGAACGGTGTCGATCAACGTGGAGTTGACCGGAACGCTACGACCCGAGGAACCTGCGATGCCGGCGCATACGACGCCGGCTCTGACACGGTGACCGCCTCGACATACTCCCACCTCACAGTCCGACGAGCCCATGGAGAGACCATCATCCGCTGGCGGTCCAAGACGCGCCAGGCCGGGTTCAACGTCTTCAAGCACGCTCACAGGCTCAATCGACGGCTCGTGACCAGTAAAGACGGAAAGTACCGATTCATCACCAAGGTGAAGGTCAAGCACCCGCACCTGATGCCCGTTGGACTTCACGGCTAAGAGGCCCAAAGCGCTGAGAAGTTCACGAACTCGACGATTAACCAGCCATGATAGTGATCCGGGCGGCCCGCGTCAGCTGCCCGGATCACTACCACTTCGCCGATTGTTCTCAGGGATGCGGACCGAACGGTTTCGGTAGACACTCATTGGCTCCTTAGCTCCAGGAGAGAGCAGGAACCGTGATTAGCGCCGTCTCTACAAGGCCTCAGGAGGCGTCGTTGGTTCGTGCCAGCTCTTGGTAGCCGGGTCCGCGATCGATCAGGGGTACCTGTTCGATTTCTCGGCTGAGCCACGCACGCCGGTTTGCAGTCTCCGCCTCGTCGACCCGCCGAGCCAAGCCCTCGCCGACCAGCGCCACTCCATAGTCCTCCAGAGCGGAATGATCTGAAACCTTCCCCTGGGTCACGTCTTGAAGGACCAGCTCCGGCTCTCGATGCAGTGGATCCCCCCAGCCACCACCTCCCGTCGTTCGCAGCCTCAGCAGGTCGCCGGCTTTCAGTGGGTAGTTGTCAACCATTCCCGGTAGGTGCACCTCGCGATCTGTCCCGGGATTGACGATCGCCCCATACGGAAGCCCCGCCCTGCCGCCCTTTACTCCGTAGCAGCTGAGAATCGAGCGGTCCGCGGTGGAGATGAACTCGGCGTCCTGAAGCAACCGCACGTCCTTCTCGTACCCAAGACCACCCCGCCGGTAGCCCGCGCCGCCTGAGTCCGTGGCCAGAGCGAGACGTTCGACGAGGATCGGAAAGCGCGTTTCGGCGAACTCGGCCGGCAAGTTCTTGGAATCCGGGACGATGTGGATGCAGTCGCTGCCGTCGGCGTAGTACCTGCCTCCCGACCCTCCACCCAGGACCTCTCGTAGAAGGAAGAAGTCGCCGGTGCCGGTGTCGAAGCCGTGTAGGCCCCAGTAGCGGATGGTCTCCTGATCTGCGGGCATCATGCCGTCGACGGCGTGGGCCAGCACACCAACAAACAGCCCGATCAACCTGAGAATGGTAAACGAGCGGGCATTTGTCGGCGCCGGAAACCGGGGGGACACAATGGTCGCTTCTTCCGGGAAGATGATGTCGATGACGTCGCAGATGCCTTCGTTGATGTCCAGCTTGGCCATGCGCTCGGGCGTTTCAGCCAGATTGCGCAAGGCAACAGCGATCCACTTCTTGAGAAACCGGCCATCACAGTAATTTCCAGGCCAGTTGATCGGCCCCTTGGTCTGCGAAGCCGTTCCTCGCAGGTCGAGGACGACCTTGTCCCGGCTCTTGGTCATGGTCATCTTGAGTGGATGCAGCCGCGGAGGCTCGATGCCGTCGTGCTCGATGTAGTCCTCCCAGGCATAGGTGCCGTCCGGAATTCGGGGCAGAATCTCCCGCCGGAAGTTCTCCGCGCAGCGCCGGAGAATGGCCTCAAAACACGCCTCGACCGTCGCCCGTCCGTAACGCTCAAACAGCTCAGCCAGCCTGATCGCACCCATCTGGCAGGCTGCGATTTCTCCGTCGATGTCGCCCTGGAGACTGTGTGGGAGCCGCGTGTTGCGAAAGATGATGGCGTAGGCCGCCTCATTTCGTACTCCGCCGTCATAGAGGCGGATGGGAGGTATCATCAGCCCTTCCTGGAAGATGCTGGTGGCCTTGGCCGGCATGCTTCCGGGCACCATTCCTCCGATGTCGTCATGATGTCCGAAGGCCTGGATGAACGCCACCACCTGCCCCTCAAAGAACACCGGTACCGTGGAGCACAGGTCGGGCAGGTGGCCGATGCCGCCCTCCGACAGGTAGACGTCGTTGTGCACATACACATCGCCCGGGCGCATGGTATCCACGGGGAAATCACGGATGATGGGATTCACCAACGCACTGTAAGACCTGCCGGTCAACTTCCGTGCATGCCGGTCATGGATGCCGGCACGGTAGTCGTGTTGGTCGCGGATCATGGGCGACCTGGCTGTGCGTTCGATTGCCGCCTCGACCTCGGCCTCGATCGATCCCAGTGTTCCCTCGACGATCTGAGTGACGATCGGATCAGGAACGGCGACATC
>Ga0070739_10003532_pt1 | contig 19363 bp, 15 predicted proteins | sample Coa_R1_7_FD_66445 | JGI IMG/M metagenome (GOLD analysis project Ga0070739, IMG submission 66445) | Surface soil microbial communities from Centralia Pennsylvania, which are recovering from an underground coalmine fire - Coalmine... | ecosystem: Environmental > Terrestrial > Soil > Unclassified ... | reverse complement strand
TTTGAAGTGACGCGTTTGCACTCTTGAAGCTGCACAGGCTACACGCGCACGAGGACGAAGTTGGAGATCAACCGGGCATTGACCAATCAGCATCCTACAGCAGAAAACTAATCCACCAACATTAGCCCCTGTCAGCGTTTTTAGAAAAGATATGCTGTATTCTATGATGTCTGTTCATGATACCATTGTTCTCAGGAGGGAACATATGCGCTGTTTCATCACAGGTGTGGCAGGCTTTGTGGGTTCGCATCTCGCCGAGCGTTTGCTGGCTGACGGACATGAGGTCTGCGGCCTCGACGCCTTTACCAGCTACTACCCACGAAAGTTTAAGGAATGGAATCTGGAAGGGCCGCGCTCCTGGCAGCGTTTTCGTTTTGTCGAGGCCAATATCCTCACCGCTGATCTGCCGGAACTGCTGGAGGGTGTGGATTGGGTTTTCCACCAGGCCGCCCAGCCCGGAGTGCGCACCAGCTGGGGCAACGAGTTTGGTCAACATATTGATTGCAATTTGATAGCGACGAGAGCCTTGCTGGAAGCTGCCCTGCGCTCCAGCAACGTGAAACGCTTCGTTTATGCCTCATCTTCATCCGTTTACGGCAACACCACCCTGCCCGCACAGGAAGATGCGCCGCTGCACCCTGCCTCACCCTATGGCATCACCAAGCTGGCCGCGGAGCAGCTTTGCACGCTCTACCATCGCAACTTCGGGCTGCCCTCTGTATCGCTGCGCTACTTCACGGTCTACGGGCCGCGCCAGCGCCCCGATATGGCCTTTCACCGCTTCTGCACGTCGATACTGGAGCGCCGGCCCATCGTTATCTATGGCGACGGGGAGCAGACACGCGACTACACCTACATTTCCGATATAGTCGAGGCCAACATTCTCGCCGCTACCAGCGAGCAGATAACCGGAGAGGTCATGAATATCGGGGGCGGGACGCGGGCAAGTTTACACGACGTAATCCGGCTTCTGCAAGAGATCAGCGAGGTTCCCGTGTCTGTAGATTTCGCCTTACAGCAGCCCGGGGATGTGCTTCATACTTTCGCTGATACCGGGCGAGCGCGCAGGTTAATAGGCTATCAGCCAAGCGTTGCTTTGCGCGAAGGACTGGCCCGGCAGTTCGAGTACTTCTCGCGTCACCATCGCCCCCTGCTCATCGATTGAACCCCAATCCTCATTCTCTTTGACCGGGCGTTCTCACGCCTGTGGCGCTCGCTTTAGAAGTATGTGCTGTGGCAAATGCGCTTTGCGCATTTGCCACAGCACATACTTCCTCTCTTTCGCATGCACGCCCCGCGCTCGATCTTTGGACAATGTGTTGCAGGGAAAAGCTCGAAGCGCATTTTTCCACAGCTACCATCCATTCCTCGCGCGGCGAAAGAGTAAGGCGCTCCCGGGAAGTGGAGTCTGCGGGCAGAACGCCTGCGGCGTTCTGCCCGCAGACTCCACTTCCCGGGCGAACCGCGCAGCGGTGAGCAGTCAGGAAAACATGCATTCGGTGTTAAATAAGAAGAAGATAAGAAGCCTATAAGTCGCTGATAAGAAGACTTAGATCTCTGAAACTTTCTTCTTATGCTATCCGTACTAATCGCAGAGATGCAAGGAGATGATAAGAGCAGCATAAGAGGGAGTATTTATGAGATATATGTCTGAAAATCTCTTCTCGGATGAAGTGTCTGATCTGTCCCTGGACGAGATTGATGATCTCTTCTGCCAGTTGGAGCCAATAGAGCCGCCCCCCACACTGATCGAGAACATTCTCACGGCCGTGGCGAGGCTGCCCCGCCTGGCTTATACTCATCCACAGTGTTATACAGAGGCAGAGCCGCCCGCTCCACCGGAATCCGTTGAAGGGCTTGTGGTACGCTACGATCATCTCCAGCCATCTTAAAGGAAGTGGGAGGGGCAGGAGGACATGCGGCCCTTCTGCCCCTCCCACTTCCTTATGCTATCTGATCGCTGAGCTTGCCGGTTGTTACCAGCCAGCGAATAAATTCAAGACGGCGGTGCATTATGGCCGCCTGGTGTCTTTCCTGCTCATGGTAGTATGTACGGAGCTTGCTAAGTTGATTCATTTCCCTCTCGCCAAACCCGACTTTGCGTAAGATCTCGCGATCCTCTTTGCGATCCATAATGAACCTCCTTTGAAACTGAACTACCATTTTCAAATCATATCAGATCCGTTTAAATGATGAGTATCCGGGAACACCCTCGCCTCCCCGCCAGGGAACACCCTGGACCCCTCCCGGTCATCCTCCAAGCGGATTTGATATCACCCCGTTGCTGTAGACAACAGGCGCTTCACGCGCTTGAGAAATGTCTGCATCGGGTATGGCTTCGGTAAGTGATCCAGTGTAAGCCTCGTCTCGCCACGGCTATGTATATACTTTCGCACCTCCCCTGTCGAACTCGTGGTAAGCAGGACCGGTATGGCGCTGCTGGTACGCAGCATCAGCAAAACGTCCCAGCCGTTGATATCACCGGTCAGTTCAAGATCAAGCACTACGAGATCGGGAATCGAGCGACGGAGCGTTGCAATGGCGAGTTCTCCACTGTTTACTGTAACGACACTATAGCCATGAGCCGTTAAGATTTCAGCCTCCAGGGTGGCAAGCGTGGGATCATCTTCGACCACCAGGATTCGTTGCAGGATTTGCTGTCCCTCAAGCTGTTCCTGGAAAGAGTGGGCCAGCGCATCTGTCTCACGCGCCAGCTTCCCTTCTGACCAGCTCATGCTGCCGCTGCCCGGCGCCGGATCCGCATCATCGCTGTTATGCATAATTGATACCCTGTGCTGACTATATGCAGCCTGGTTCTGCTTAACGTGATTATGCGTAGCTTGTCTATTGTTGTGCGGTAGCGCAGCGGGCGCAACACAGAGAAGACGGACTTTCATCTCTACTATAGAGAATACCTCATATACAGTGATAATGGCGTGAAAATCGGACCTCGCGCGTGAAGATTGCGTGAAGATTGACGGCTTAAATTTGATCTCGATCAGTAACGCGAAGGAGGGTCAGGCGAAGTCGTTACAGGTCATCTGCGTCGGGAGGTGGGACAAAGTAGCCCACGCCCAGTTCGTTGCGCAGGAAGCGCGGCTGCGCGGGATCTGGTTCGAGCTTGCGGCGCAGATGACGGATGAACGTGCGCAGGTAGGTATTTTCGGCACTGTATTCTGGCCCCCAGACACGCTGGAGCAGTTCGCGATGCGTCAATACTTTGCCAGCATTGCGCGTGAGTTCGCAGAGCAGATCGTACTCAGTCGGGGTAAGGTGGACCTCACGGCCTCCAGAACGCACGCTGCGATGAGCGAAGTCTACCACCAGACCATTTTCGCCTCCGCTGCGATAGATCGGGCGCTGCGCATCGGTTCCTCCGATGCTGCTGCGCAGGCGGGCCGTCTCGTCGGCACGGCGCAGCGCGACGCGAACGCGGGCCAGCAGTTCATTGAGACTGAACGGCTTGGTAAGATAGTCGTCGGCTCCAAGATCGAGGGCCTTGATTTTTACCGGCTCCTCGTCATGAGCTGAAAGGACGATTACCGGCGCGGAACTCCACTCGCGCAGGCGGCGCAGGAAGGTCAGCCCATCCAGCGAAGGCAGAGAGAGATCAAGCAGGACGATCTGCGGCTGAAAGATCGCTGCCTGGTCGATAGCCTGTGCCCCATCGCGCACCGCCTGGAGCTGGAAGCCGCGCGCCTTCAACTGAGCAACCAGGAAGGCGCGCATCTGGGGATCGTCCTCGACGCACAGGATGCGCACCTTCTTATCGACAGTGGACATAACGCTTGCTCCCGATATATTTCTTAAACCAGCCTGAGACGAGGGCCTGCCTGCCTGAGACGAGGGCAAGCCTCGTCTCTACATGTAGAGACGAGGCTTGCCCTCGTCTGGCCTGCCCCCATCTGGCCTGCCCTCGTCTGGTACCACAAATTCCTCTCCGCGATTGCCGGCAACGGGCAGCGTAAAGGCAAAACTCGCGCCCTTGCCCGGACTGCTTTTGAGCGTGAGCTTGCTGCCGTGGGCCTCCACAATGCCCCGGCTGATATACAAGCCCAGCCCCGTGCCCGGACTCCAGCGCGCTGTACCGCGCTGGCGTTCCAGGGCTGGCTGGCCCGGTCGGTCCGCCGCCGGGCGATTCAGCGCGGCAAAAGTGCTGAAGCGCATGAATAGCTCCGATTGCTGCTCGCTGGTCAGGCCCGGGCCGTTGTCGGAGACGCGCAGCGTCACGCCCACCGGCTGCTGGCTTCGCCGGTCAAGGACAGGCTCGACATCGAGCAGCACCACGTCCCCCTCCGGCGCGTAGCGGAACGCGTTGCTGAGCAAGTTGGTAAGCACGCTCATAATCAATTCGTAGTCGGCCAGCACAGCTGGCAACTGCGGCGGCTGATTGATCTGCAAACGGCGCTGCGATGAGTTGATGAGCGCTTCCAGGCGATCCTGCAAATCCTCCAGCATCTCAGGAATGAGGATTGGCTCCAGTTCAAGGCGCAGCGCTCCAGCCTCGACGCGAGAGGCATCGAGGAAGTGATTGACCATGCCGACAAGACGCTCGACCTGCTCATCGGCGGTCCGCAAAAATTCGTACTGGTCCCTGCCCGACCATTGCATGTCCTCGGCAAGCAGCGCGCTCAGATGGGCGCGAATATTCGCCAGCGGCGTTTTGAGTTCGTGGGCCATCGTGGTGAAGAAATCTTCACGCACGCGCTCCAACTCCTTGATCGTCGTAATATCATGTATGACGAGGATCGCCCCCGTCACGGCCCCATCGGGCGAGCGCAGCGGCGCGGCGTTGAAGAGCAGATGAATGGTCTGGCCGTCCTCGCCGCTCGCGTGCAGCTCGGCCTCTCCGGCCTCTCCTTTCAGCAGCGCGCGCGTGAGGGGACGCTCCTCGTATGGAATAAGCGCGCCCGACGTTCCATAGAGATTGATCTGACGCAGCAGCGCCTCGCTATTGAGGCCGACGGCTCTCTTTGCCGCCTCGTCGGGATCGTCGCGCGGCTCCAGCGACAGCCCCATATGTTGCAGCAGTTGCACCGCGCGGCGGTTGATAATGCTCAGCGAGCCATCGTCAGCCGAGACGAGCAGGACGCCGGAAGGCAGGCGCTCCAGCAGCAGTCCCATGCGCGCGCTCGCCAGTTCCTGGGCTGCCTTTGCCTGCTGGAGCGCGGCGTTGCGCTGCGCCAGTTCCGCCGTGCGCGCCACAACCTCCGCCTCGATCCGTTCACGCGCCCGCTCGGCGCTGCGGAAGAGGCGAGCATTCTGGATCGCCAGTCCCGCCTGCAACGAGAACTGTTCCAGCAGCGCGACCTCTTCGGCGGGGAATCCGCGCGCCCGAATGTGATAGACCTCGATGGCACCCAGGGCGAGTCGCGCGCCGGCAGGGTAGGGATCAAAGATGGGTACGCAGAGCACCGAGCCGGGTCGTACCGCTCCACCCTGGTCATCAAGATACGGCAACTCGATGTCGGGAGCGGTGCGCGTGTCGGTAATCATCAACGTGCGACCACTATGCATGACGCGGCCCAGCGGCAGATGTACATCGACCCGCGGATGCCAGTCGAGCGAACAGGGATGGATCCCTTTTTGCGCCGCGATCATTACAGTACCGGGCCGCGTGCGCTCCCCCTCATACGCCGGATCCGACTCTGATTGATCGATGAGCAGGATGGCACAGCGCCTGGAGCCTACCATGTCGTTCAGAGCTTGCAGGATGCGATCAAGCACCTCTGGCAGAGCCGATGCGCTGGCGATGGCCGAGGAGATATGATGGATGGCGTTAAGGTGTAGTCGCGAGCGCACGGCGCTTGTAACATCCTCAATGGTGACAAGCAGAGGTGCGGCGGTATCCGGGCTGCCCTGCACGGCAAGCGCAACATGAACAGGCATGCGTTCAACCGTTACGCGCCAGTAGGTGCGCCCCCTGGCCTCAAGAAATCCCTCATAGGGTATTTCGCTGAAATGCATGCGTCGCCCCGTCGTCGCAACTTCCCGCAGCACCGCCAGCGCGCCATCCTGCGTTATCTCTGGAATGACTTCCGCAACGAGACGCCCGGCTATCCCCTGCTGGCGCCGCGCTTCGTCGAAAAGCGAGAGCAGGTAGGGATTCACATACTGGATATGGAAATCGGCGGAGTCGAGGATAGCAACGCCAACTGACACACGCCCAAGAATATACTCCAGTTGTACCGCCTGGTTTATCTCCATCATTGATCTATCTTCTAGCCACCCGCGAAAGGCACGGATGCGCGTAATCTGTCAGGCTTTATGCCGATGGGTACCCGCTTCTTGAAGGGAACCGATATATCCTATACTTACGGACGTTCGTTAGGAATTATGCCCCTATATTTTACCATGAATCCTGCTCATCTACTCTTTGCGATGAGTGCAGCCTGGAGTATGCCCGATTTGCAACACCCGCACTTGCTCGCGCCTGCGGCGCTCGCCGGAGAGGATAGAGTGTGGAACACACTCTATCCTCTCCTGTGCGGTTCCGCCTCATGGGATCCCGGCCAGGAGGCAAGGATTGTGAACACCAGGCACACTCGCTCCCTGCCATCCATGGCGCTTGCCCTGGGAAAACCGCAGGGCTATGTAATGCTCGCCAGAAGCGGGGGTCAAGGGGCAGCCGCCCCCTTGCGGGGTGCGGGGATACCTCCCCACTGGGGAGGGTGCCCTGCCTGGGGGCAGGTCATCCCCGCCCAAACTCTTCCAGAGCAGTGATATTATATGAACATTGAATACTCTGGAAGCGAGGAAGAGTTTTATGAACTTGCGTGGCAAGCGTGTACTGGTGATGGGCCTGGGCCTGCAAGGCTCAGGGATGGCGGCGGCACGCTACGCGGCCCGGCAGGGAGCGCTTGTGCGCGTAACGGATATGAAACCCGCCGAGACGCTGGCAGCAAGCGTACAGGCTTTATCCGGGCTGCCGATAGAATTTGTGCTCGGCGAGCATCGCGAGCAGGATTTCCTCTGGGCCGAGATCGTGATTCGCAATCCGGGCGTCCCTCGCTCATCGCCCTACCTGCGACTGGCGCAGGAGCACGGCGCGCGTATCGAAATGGAGATCGCGCTTTTCTTTCTTGCCTGCCCTGGCCGCATCATTGGCATTACCGGCACACGCGGCAAAACTACTACGACCACGCTCATTTACGAGATCCTGCGCGACAACGGCGCCCGTACCGTGCTGGGCGGCAACGTGGCTGGAGTGGAAACGCTCTCGCTGCTGCCCCAGATTACGGCGGAGACGCTGGTAGTGCTGGAATTGTCGAGCTGGCAGCTTGAGGGCCTGGCCCCGCACCGCATCAGCCCGCCGGTTGCCGTGATGACCAACGTCTATCCCGATCACCTCAATACCTACAGCGGCATGGAGGAGTACGCGGAGGCGAAGGCCAACATCTTCCGCCATCAATCCTCCAACGACCTGGCAATCTTCAACTACGACAATCCGTGGACGCGGCGCTTCGGCGAGGAGGCGCCTGGCCGCACCTGGTTTACCAGCCTGGAACGCGGCGGTAGTTTCGCGCGCGGCTCCGAACGAATCGAGCCGTTCATCTTCCGTGAGACACCGCTGGCAGGTAAACATAACCTGGAGAATATCCTGCTTGCGACGACGGCGGCACGGCTGCTCGGCGTCTCCGATGAGCGCATCGCCGGGACCGTGCGGCGTTTCCACGGCGTCGCTCATAGGCTGGAGGAGGTACGCACGGTCAACGGCGTGCGCTTCATCAACGATAGCGCCAGTACAACGCCGGTAGCGGGACGGGTCGCCCTGGAAGCCTTCGATGCGCCGATTGTGCTGGTCGCGGGCGGCAATACGAAACATCTTCCCCTGGAGCACTGGCCCGCGACGATTGTCGAACGTTGTCGCTCTGTCGTCCTGCTCGCTGGCAGCGGCACCGATGAACTGCTCCCCGTGCTGCACGAGGAGGCACGACGGCATGGAGTGACCGATCCTGTGCAGGGTGTCTTTGACGACTTCACACAGGCAATGGACACAGCGGTAGCCCTGGCCCGGCCCGGCGATATCCTCCTCTTCTCACCAGGCTTTACCAGCTTCGGCATGTTCCTCAACGAATTCGACAGAGGCGATCACTTCACCGCATACGTGCATGCTTTATAAGAGCATCTCTGCTCCCCGGCACGCTCCCTTGCTCGCGCCGCCCGCGCCCGGCTCAGAGGATGTACGGTGAGGGGAAAATGCGCTGCGCGCATTTTCCCCTCACCGTACATCCTCTCTTTTGCGCGGCGAAGCCGCGCGGATTCTGTCCCTTTGTTCAGCAAAATTTCAGGATCGCAAGCTACACTACCAAAGGGTATGGAGAAAGCAAAACTCTACAATAATCTGTCATGCCCGTTTCCACCTTTCCCTTAGGATATGAGCAATGAAACTCTTAAACAGGAATAGCCCGCTCCAACCTTTTCTATGTTCTAACGTAACTATAGCAGCGGGTTAAAATGAAATTAAACACAATGCAAATGACGTGATCCGACTCCCTTATTTCACAAGGGCCGCTGGACGCTTTCTGAGTAAAGAAAGGACATGCATGAAACTGCTTGTTATCGACAGCGACCGCCACATGGTCGAAATGCTAACCGCATGGCTTCGAACGCTAGGATATGATGTGTCGCGCGCTTACACAGGGGCGCAGGCCAGAACCGAATGGCAGGAGCAAGAACCCGATATCGTTGTGATAGATACCGCGCTCAAAGACGTGGACGCACTGGAATTATGCCGCGACATGCAGCGCATCCACGACGCGCTGATCCTGGTCCTCACGAGCAGTGGCGATGTACAGCACGAGGTACGCTACCTGGAAACGGTGGCCGATGACTATATGCACAAGCCGTTCTTCCCGGCCCAACTGATCGCGCGGCTGCGTGCAATGAGCCGGCGGACGCGCAGCACTTTGCAGCAGCGCCCGGCCTCGCGTGTCACTGCTGGCCCCATCTCTGTCGACGTATTGAGCCACGAAGCGCGCATATTTGACAAAACCATTCGCCTTACGCCAACGGAAAGCAAGCTGCTGCACCTGCTTGCTACCAACGCGAACCATGTCTGCACGCAAGATCAGATCGTGAGCTACGTCTGGGGCTACGGCGAGGCAGGTGAGAGCAGTTTGATCAAAGCTCACATTCGCCACCTGCGCCAGAAAATCGAGCCGGACCCCGGCTCTCCGTGCTATCTGCTGACCATTCCGGGCGTCGGTTATACACTGGTCTCCTCGCCCAGAATCGAGCAAGATGGCCGCGGTCAGTTCCGCGAGCTGCAAGCGGCCTCTCGATAATTGTGACATAGAACGCAGGACCAACCGGCGGCACTGCCGCCGGTTGGTCCTGCGTTCTATGGAATCTGTACCACAACCACGCTCACGTTATCCGCGCCGCCGCCTCGTAGAGCCGCCTGCACCAGTGCATCGCTCGCTCGCGTCGCATCGCCTGCGTTCGCCAGAATGCGGCTGATTTCGGGATCGCGCACCATCTCCCATAGCCCATCCGAGCAGAGCAGCAAACGATCACGCGAACAGAGATCCACGACAAACCAATCTATATCCACATGCTCTTTCATACCAAGACTGCGGTAGACCTTATTGCGTTCTGGGTGTGTATATATTTCATCGGCAGTAATTTCACCAAATGAGACCAGCGTGGCGACGAGAGAATGATCGCGCGTGATCTGCGTCAGGCCCACGCCGTTGCGATAGAGATAGGTCCGACTGTCGCCCACATTGACCACGTAGGCTTTCGCCCCGAAGATCAGCGCGGCGGTCAGCGTCGTTCCCATCTCGACTCCCCGCTCCTGCCCACGCTGATAGATGGCCTGGTTCGCCCATTCTACTCCACCAATCAGCATGTCGGTCAGAAACTCGTCGCTCAATTCATTGCTCATAATAATATTTTGCAAAACCGTATGCATCATGCTCTGTATGGCGATTCGGCTGGCCTCCTGCCCGCCTGCATGCCCGCCCATGCCATCGGCAACCACGAACAGGCCGAAGGGAATGAGCTGCGCCTGATAGGTGCAGGTACTTTGCACCGCTACCACACTATCCTCGTTCGGGCTGCGCCTCCGTTTGATCCCCACATGCCAGCCGACGCCCACTCCCAGCGGAGGAAGCGGATGCGGTCCCGTCAGGGCCGTGATCGGGATGGCAGTGCTGGTCGTGTGCTCCGACATTTCGCGCAGCGTGCGAAATCCTCCTGTATCGGGAACCGGCGGCGTGGTCAGCGCGGGCGGCGATGCTCGCTGCGGCCTCTGCGGCAGTCGCAGTCTGGGCATGGTCGTATCGAAATTTATATCCATGAGTGCGTAGCTTTCTGATTGAGCAAGCGTCAGTGGAGCACTATAAGGATACGCATAGGAAGTCACCCACCACATCAGATCCTGCTGTCGCCTGTTGAGTTGCTGCTGCATATCATGCTGGAGCAGTCGCAGACAAACCCAGGCCAGCGCCCACCAGACCATCAGCCACACCAGTGAGAGCAGCAGTAATCCCACCAGCGGCAGCAGGATCGCAGCACCCTGTTCGCTCCACATTTGCGGAAACTCGCAGATGAACTGGAGCAAGAGCAGCCACGCCTGCGGAGGAAATCCACCCGAAGCCCATAGGAGGAATAGAGCGATGGTCGAGAGTCCTATCCAGCTTGTGTAGCGCAGCCAGCGGCGGTTGGAATAGCTGTATTTGAACTCCTCCAGCATTGCTCCTTCTTACTTATTCTTTTTCCATAGTCTGCATATAGAGCTTGCAAACGATCTGAGTAGCGTTCGCTTCGCCGACATGGATGGCTAGCCTGTCCTGGAAGACTCCAATGCGTTCCATACGTGCCTGGATGAACGCGTGACGAGCGGTGCCCAGCGTCAGGCCGTTCATCCCGCTCCGCATTGCCTCCAGCTCCAGTTCGATCTGCCGGCGAACCTCGGCAATCTCACTACCCATCGTAGCAATTCCCTTCTCGCTCTCAAAAGCGCGCTAAAATCTTATCGTCCTACAATTGTCTGTTCTCCTTCCAAAAAACGCTATTCCTGCTGGCAATTATATGTCCGAACGCTTCGAGCCATCTCCTAGCGCCCTTCTCGCCTGGCCTACCAACGCGTCACATATATGCGGCTCTTCCAAAGAATCACTGATCAGAGGATGCTTGATTTTCAGCGGCTTCGTCCTCTCTGAGTGGGCGTTCGCGCGGTTCCGCCGCGCCAGGAGAGGGTAGTGTGTGGCCCAGGCGCGAAGGTGTGAGTACGCGATGGTAGTTGAGGATTATGCGGAAGAAGATCTTTTCTATCTTATACGAGGTCTTATAATGCCAGTTTGTATAACCACCGCGAGGCAATCGACGCTCACCATTAGCAAAGCTTACTCAGACCTCAAGCTTCGCTGAAGTAGCGCTATTCGACGCGCGGTGGCCCCTACTTGATGCGCATGCGCATACCCTCCAGCCCACCCTGTGTCTCTGGAGCAGCCCACACGGTTTCCAGCCACCACGTCAGACCGGCCTGCACATAGGGAAGGATGATGGCGACAGCCTTCTCGTGATCGTCTCCTGGTGCATGCGTGAGGGGCTTTTTCTAACCATCTCCCCGGCCTGTGCAGAGGTAATCTTATCGGGCTGCAAAATGACCCCAAAATAGTTCATGCCCCATACCGGCTTCACGCGATAGTAGACAATCTCCTGACCGATGAAATCACTCTCCCCAGGATAGCTGTCATGGTAGGCCCAATCATGCTCTGAGAATTGCAGATCTTTTGATCCCAGACGATAGGGGGGAGTTCTTGTGCACTTCCAACGTAGGTATTGCGCTCTGCGCGAACGATAAACTGCTCCAGTGTCTCCAGATCGAACTCTGCCATAACCTGCCTCCTTACAGCGAGCATGAAATCTTACACTCCCAACGGGCATAGGATTAATATACACGGAGCTTCATGACACCTTCTGTCATGTTCGACCTGTCTATCTGGGAGAGGCGAAACGCAGAGCGGCTACAATTCGAGCATGCGCTCGATGGTGGCTAAAAAATCGTCCAGTTCAAATGGCTTCTTCATGAAGGGTATTCCCCGCTGCTCCGCCTCGCGGGTGGGTAAAGCAGCGCTGACCATCAGGACGGGAAGATCATGCAGCTTTTTGCTGGCGCGAATTTTGTCATAGAGTTCCAGACCATTCATACGGGGGAGCAGATAATCGAGGAGCAACAGATGTGGCTTGATTTGCTGGAGGAAGCGCCAGGCTGTCTCACCATCGGAAGTATAGTACACATGGTGAGGAGTCTCTTCCCTCAAGATCTGATAGAGTATTGATGCGTGGGCTGCATCATCTTCTACCAGCAATATCAGTTTCCTCTCGGTTTGCCCTCTTTCTTGCTGGTTATCCAGCATACCTTAACCTCCTGATCTACAAAGCGGATACACCGGTTCTGTTGCCTCATCGTAGTACGATACATAACGCTAAAGAGTTTCGGTTCATGGCGAAGCTAGTACCCTCAGGGGAGAGGCACCATCCAGAGCAAGGCATTGTAGAGCTGACTCTGCCATACGCTCCACGCATGATAGCCTGGCTGTACATCGAGGCGGTAGGTCATATGCAACTTCCGCAGTTCCTGGACAAACTGGAGCGAGTCTTTGTAGAGCTTATCTTTTGTTGCCGTTCCGATGTACATGCGCAGTCTCCATGCCTGCGGATCGTGCGGCAAGATGTCGGCGGGGCTATTGGCCCGCAGGTAGGCAGGGTTATGGCCCCAGATGCTGCCGGTAGCATGGAAGTAGCCGCCCAGCGAGATCACAACGCCAAAAATATCGGGATGATGCACAGCGATATTGGTAGCCCCGAATGCTCCCATCGAATTGCCACCGATGCCCCGGTGGGCCGCATCGGTGAGTGTGCGGTATTTATGATCGACATAAGGGACCAGATCATCGACGATGAAATTCTCCATAAGCTGGCGACCATCGCCGCTATTCCCCCACTCGCTCGACTCGCCGGGCCGCCCATTCCCATCCGGCATCACAAGAATCAGTTCGGCGATCTTGCCCTCTGCGATGAGTGTATCAACGCTTTCATTGGCCTTGCCGCCGACGATCCAATCGCTATCCTTGCCAGGAGAGCCGTGCAGCAGATAGAGCGTCGGATAACGACGGTGCAGGCCCTGTGGCGTATTGTAAGAGGGTGGTAGATAGACCAGGAATGGCCGCCTCTGGCCCCCAAGAGCGCGGCTGACAACTGTATCCGCCACAACGGTACCGTGAGTGGGCAACTGACTATGCCTGAGAATGCCAGGGGCCTGATACAGATTCAGATCAGGAGCATAGATAAAAAGATTTGTTGAGCCACTGGCAAGCGCCAGAGCCGCGATCATTACAATCGCGCCCACTATCATCATTACAGTACGAGATAGCGAACCCGCTCCCGCCTGACTCATTGCCATCTGCTGGCGTTTTGCAGACATCTGTCGACGCTGAAAGAGACCTGGCAGGTAGAGGAGCGGATCGAAGAACACCTGAGAGAGTGCTGCGCCAACGGCGGCGCCGATGAAGGCACAGAGGAGCGCGAGGGCGATCATCATGGCTACAGTATGAGCCAGTTCCCAGACATTGAGCGTTTCCAACTGGCCCGCCGGGTCGCGGTGAGGTTGCAAGACCTGGCCGATGAAGCCGACCAGATAGGCCACGATGAAGGCCAGCATCGCCCCGCCACATGTCGCGGCCCTGCGCCTCCCCACAAAGCCTCCGCAGAAGCCAATCGCAGCCGTTATCAGCAGGGCAGCAATGAAACGCGCGCGCATCTCATCAATTTCGGCATTGATGATAAAAGAGACCAGCAACCCGATGACCTGAGGTGTAAAGAGCAACAGGCTGCTCACCAGCACGGCCAGCAGGGAGGCCAGCGCCCATAGGAGTGAGGCTTGCCTGGCTATGGGCAGAAACTGCCGCAGTGGCAGAGGATCTTTCACAGCTTCGGGGCCTCCTACGATTGATGCACGCGCAGCAGCGCAAGAGCTACTCTGGGCAAGGAGAGCGTATTACTGAGCACCATATAGCGGCTCTGCCATTCAGGGTGAAACTTCATTTTGAAATTCATGAGTGTGCGATGCGTCTCCAGAAAGTGAATATGCTGGGAGAGCGAACGGGCCACGTATTGTTGCACAGGCGTCATCTCTCGTTTCGTATCGGCCAGTGCGATTACCCCCAGGCTCAGCACGTCGGCGCCCATAGCGCGGAATCGCTCGATTGCGCGCACAAGCAGCAACTCCATGATCCCCGGCGGGGCAAAATGAGAGCGTCGCATGAGATCAACGCCCCATCCCCAGCCACGTCTTCTCGCATCTTTTGCTGAATCAGTCATCTGCTCACACAATACGCCATAGATGGGCGTGAAGGTAACAAATGCGCATACCCGCTCGCTTCGATCAAAAGCCACAGCGGTCAACAGCCGTGGAATAAAGTCACGCGGCCTTTCTCCGCCTGTTGTGGGAGTATTCGCGATAGCATCAGCGCGCTTTGCCGCTTCGTCCAGCTCACTGAGACGCCCCATGCTGAATCCCATTTCCGGGGTATGTTTGCTTACTCCCTTATCCTCCAGCCATTGCTGCGAGAGCAGTTGCATCTGCTTCAATATATGCGCAGGTACTACCCCCTCGTACCAGCGAATCTCTACCTGCTCACGCTCTGCCCGCCGCGCGCTCGTGCGCACATTCGCCATCGCCGAACCGCTGCATGTAAACGTCTGGGGGTTCAGCAATGCCTCTTCGCCGATTTTGAAGGCATGCAATCCCAGCCTGTAGTAAAGTGGCAGATATTCAGGATGCGCCATGTAGATTGTGACGAGCCAATCATGCAATGTACACAATTCGAGAAAATTACGCATAACATGCTCGCTGGCACCGGGGATACAGATGGGATCACCCAGGACCACCGCTACGCTGCCAGAGACGCGATAGTTCACGACACCTGTACCGCCAGGAGCGAGATAGCGCAGATTCTGGGGAGCCAGGGCAAAGAAGGAGAGCGTCTGCGCACCATTATCGCGCACCAGTTCCTGCGCCCTCTGCTGCACCTGTTCGAGCCGGCCTTTCTGAGCAGCAACCCACCAGCGAGCGCTCACCGGACGCAGCAGCATGACCATACCCGTAATCAGCGCGGTCACTGACAGGAAGGGAATAGAATCCAGAAACCATTCGGCGCGCCGCGTCAGGGGGATCAGTTCCTGAGCCGGCAGGTTCAGCGTGCGATTGAGCAGAGAGTGCGCCACACCGCGCAGCGCACCGGTAATGATAAACTCTCCACGCAACAAATAGAAGCCGCCTATGCTATAGAAGAGTAGTATGGTAAAGCCAAGCGCGAGAAAAAAGAAGCCCTGCCACATACTCCAGGGATCGCTCTTGACACGAAAATGGGAACGCTGTGTGAGCAACGCGCCCCACACCACCATCATGAAGACCGCTTCCTCGATATCCAGCCCCTTGATGAGATGGGCAACGGCAGAGAGTGGAAGCAAGATGGCAGCAAATTCCCATGCCCTCCGTTTCCCGCGAACCAGCCCTGATGCTACCAGGCACAAAAAGAAGCCGAGAATGAGGGCCAGGGTGCGACCACTGCCCAGAAAAGGCCAGATTGAGGGTGTGAAAGGCGCGAACTGATTGATGACGCCAACCAGGATTACCAGCCGCCCACGCCGCACAGGCAGCAGCACGGCCAGCGCATTCATGATACCCATGAGCGCAACAGCGAAGGCGATGATTACGCGCACTTCTTTTTTCGCGAAAGCCGCCTGCGCCAATTGAAGAAGTCGAGCCAGTCGTATTTCAATCATTCTGTCACCCCGAGCCGGTTCGCTAGAGGCTTCCTGGAGTCGGGGGAGCCATCTCTACGACTATATAAAATTATGATAGCATTGAGTAAGAAGACCAGGAATAAATCAGAATATAATACGATCTTTCTCGTCGCTCTTCTCACAGATATCATAAGCTCATATCCAATCCGTTTTAAAGAGGGGAGATAGAACATGGGGACACCCCCTGCCTCGCCAGGAGAACTGCCGCCCTCCTGCACCTCCCGCTTTCTCCACTCTTCTCCCGGATTGGATATCACCCGAGAAGGCGGGCAAATCTCTGCCGGCGATCATAGTACATGGCGCAAAAATGGCGTATGCCGGCGTATGCTTAGTGTAGTGAGAGACTCCAGGAGATGACGATGAAAACATCCCTTCACATTAGATTACTCGGCGATTTTAGCCTGATCTACGCTGATCGGCAGGTGACAGCCCTCAACGCCATGCGCCTGCAATCATTGCTTGCTTACCTTGTGCTGCATCGCGATATCCCTCAACCACGCCAGCACCTCGCTTTCCTCTTCTGGTCCGACACAACCGAGGCCCAGGCGCGCAATAATTTGCGTCAATTGCTCTACCAGTTGCGACAGGTATTTCCTCCAGTAGACCGCTTCCTCTCAGCCGATACGCATATGCTGCACTGGCAACCTGTCATACCTTTCCACTGCGATGTCGTCGATTTCGAAGAGGCGCTTGCCCGCGCCGATGCGGCAAGACAAGTTAATGACCAGCCTGCACTACAGGCCGCTCTTGAGCAGGCGGACAGCCTGTATCGCGGTGACTTGCTGCCCGGCTGCTATGATGAATGGATCTTGCCTGAGCGGGAGCGGCTTCGCCAGCGCCACCTGCAAGCACTTGAACAACTGCTGCGCCTTTTTGAAGCGCAGGGCGATATCGTCACTGCCATCGGCTATGCCCGGCGCCTGCTCACCCTCGATCCCCTCTCCGAAGATCTCTACCGCCGTTTGATGCACTTGCATACGCTCAATAATGATCGTGCCAGCGCGTTGCATGTGTACCACACCTGTGTTCTCACCCTTCAACGTGAAATGGGCGTTGATCCCGCTCCGGCGACTCGCGAAGCTTACGAGCGCATTATGCAGCAGGAGACGCCAGCCATCCAACTCATCGCCCATCAACCGCCGCCTACGGCTGCCCCGGCGCTCATCGGACGGGAGCGCGAGTGGGAGCAGTTGTACAATGCCTGGCAGTACTCTACAGATAGCGGTCCTCACTTCGTGCTCGTGACCGGGGAAGCGGGCGTAGGCAAATCACGGCTGGCCGAGGAATTTCTGCTGTGGGCAAGCCGGAAGGGCGCTGCTACCGCGAAGGCTCGTTCCTACGCCGCCGAAGGCCAGCTCTCGCTTGCCCCGGTGACGGAGTGGCTCAGGAGCGATGCTCTGCGAGCGTCACTGAGACAACTCGATGAGATCTGGCTGATTGAGGTCGCACGAATCTTGCCGGAACTCTTCGCTGAGCGGCCAGATTTACCCCATTATGAATCTGTGACCGAGTATGGTCAGCGCCAGCGCTTCTTTGAGGCCCTGGCACGCGCTATCCTCCTCGCGCCCCGGCCGGCCCTCCTGTTGCTCGATGACGTGCAATGGAGCGATCAGGAAACGCTGGCGTGGCTGCATTTTCTGTTGCGCTTCGATCCAGCTGCACGACTGCTCGTCATCGGGTGCGCCCGCGCGGAAGAACTGCCACCGCAGCATCCGCTATACTCCTTCTTGCTACACCTGCGCAACACTATGGGCATGACAGAAATCGCGCTCAAGCCATTAGACGCAGCGGAAACCGCGAAACTGGCAGCGCAGGTGGCGAAGCGTGAGCTGGCTCTAGACGAAGGGCTGCGCCTGTTTCACGAGACCGGGGGATATCCCCTGTTCGTGGTCGAGATGGTACGCGCCAACCTGTCTATTCCGGCTGACAACGAGCATTCCAGGGCTGCGCTTCGCGCCAGTCAGTTGGAAGGGAAGGACCAGGAACACCTGGCAGCTAACCCGCAAGAGGGCAGTGGCCTCCAGTGGCAAGCGCCGTTCGATGAAGGGAGAACGCTTCCGCCACGAGTGCAGGCGGTGCTCGCCGGACGCCTCCTGCAACTCTCGGATGCCGCGCGGCGGTTTGTTGAACTGGCCGCGACCATTGGCCGCGAATTTACGCTCGACCTCCTGATCGCTGCCGGCAATACCGACGTTGAGAGCGCCGTGCGTGCATTGGACGAACTATGGCACAAACGTATCATACGCGAACATGGCGCCAACGGCTACGACTTCACCCACGATAAACTGCGCGAGGTGGCGTATGGAGAGATCAGTGCGCCACAGCGCCGCCTGCTGCATCACCGCGTCGCGCAAGCGTTAGAAGCCATGTATGCTGAAGACCTCGACTCGATCAGCGGTCAGCTTGCATCACATTATGAGCGCGCAGGCATGATCGAGCAGGCGCTTCCATACTATCAGCGAGCGGCAGCCGTAGCGCAGCGTGTGTATGCGAACGAAGACGCCATCAGCCTGCTTTCGCGGAGCCTGGAGCTGCTCAATCTCATGCCCGCCGGAATGAAACGTGACAAACAGGAACTCGGCCTGCTTCTGGCGCTGGCGCCACTCTACCGCGTGACCAGAGGCTGGGCAGCGCCAGAACTGGAACGCTTGCTCAATCGCGCCCTGGCGTTGTGCGATATGGTCGGTAACGACGCACAGCGAGCACAGGCGCTCTATGGATTGCAATCGGTCTACGTGGTACAGGCCAGACTCGACCGCGTGCATATGCTCTCCGATGAACTGAATATCCTCTATCGGCGCTCTCTGGGCACAGCACCGCCAGCATTTGCCGACATGATGCTGGCCGGGGTGCGATTGCACCTGGGGAGAATAACCGACGCCAACGCGCAATTTGCAGAGGTTATTGCCGCGCACGACCCCGATCAAATCCTCCATATTCAGGAGTCGCAGGGATCGAATTATGCAGCGCACGCACGCGCCTGGCAGGCCCATGCGCTCTGGTGCCTGGGTTATCCGCAGCAGGCGCTCCAGCGAGCGCTTGAGGCGGTCAAACTCGTGCAGGACATGGGGCAGCCTTTCAACCAGGCACTGGTGTCCGCCTACCTGGCCCTGTTGCAACAGTTACGCGCCGATCAGGCAGTCGCCCGAGAGCATGCCGAGCACGCACATGAACTGACGAGCAGGTATCAGGCGCCATACTACCACGCCTGGGCAGATATCCTGCTCAGCTACTCACTGGCTCTGGAGCAGCCCGATGAGGAGCACATCCAGCGCCTGCGCGGCTCAATCACTGCCTTCAAAGCCTCAAGCGCCAGGCTGCGTCTGCCGTACTACCTTTCGCTGCTCGCGCGGGTCTATCAGAAGGCCGGGCGCGCTGAGGAGGGGCTGGCGTGCATTGACGAGGCGCTTTCCGAAGCGCGGACCTACAACGAGCGCTGGTGGGACGCGGAGCTACACCGTCTGCGCGGCGAATTACTGCTCATGCACGGCGCGGACGCGTCCGATGCCGAGGCGGCGCTCCTGCGCTCAATCGAGGTCGCGCG
>Ga0070739_10003531_pt1 | contig 19366 bp, 18 predicted proteins | sample Coa_R1_7_FD_66445 | JGI IMG/M metagenome (GOLD analysis project Ga0070739, IMG submission 66445) | Surface soil microbial communities from Centralia Pennsylvania, which are recovering from an underground coalmine fire - Coalmine... | ecosystem: Environmental > Terrestrial > Soil > Unclassified ... | reverse complement strand
ACTCGGTCCGGACGATGTGGCCCGTGATGCGGTGCAGGAGATTCGTAAGGCGGCCGAACGCGCTGCGGAACTGACACGGCAGCTCTTGGCCTTCAGTCGCCGACAAGTTTTGGCTCCGCGGGTGTTCGTGCTTAACAGCGTCATTCACGAGCTGGACAGAATGCTTCGCCGGCTGATCGGCGAGGACGTTCAGCTAACCAGCCGGCTGGCTCCGGATCTCGGCATGGTCAAGGCGGACCCCGGCCAAATCGAGCAAGTGTTGCTCAACCTGGCCGTCAATGCCCGCGATGCCATGCCGCGCGACGGACAGTTGACCATCGAAACCGCCAATGTCCAACTCGATGAAAACTATACTCGCACGCATCCGGAGGTGCAGCCAGGTCCATTCGTGATGCTGGCCGTGACGGACACCGGCTGCGGCATGGATGCAGCGACACAAGCCCGCATTTTCGAGCCGTTTTTCACAACCAAGGGACCGGACAAAGGCACCGGCCTGGGACTCGCCACCGTTTACGGCATCGTCAAACAATCGGGCGGCAGCATTTATGTTTACAGCGAGGTTGGCCGCGGCACTTCCTTCAAGGTGTATCTGCCGCGCCATGAGGAAGTGCCCGCTGCCTCGAAGGACACGAACTTCCTCCCACGCGCCGAGCGCGGTTCACAGGGTCAAGAAACTCTACTGATCGTCGAAGACGATAACTCTGTCCGCGCGTTGACGCGCACGGTGCTCCGCAGCTATTCCTACGACGTGATGGAGGCCGTCGATGCCGATGACGCGCTCCGCTGCGTTTCGCAGCAAGCTCGACCGATTCATCTTCTCGTTACGGATCTGGTCATGCCCGGTATGAGCGGCCGAGAGTTGGCCGAGCGTTTGAAGGCGTTGCGGCCGGAGATGAAGGTGCTGTACGTGTCCGGCTACACCGATGATGCCGTGGTCCGTCACGGACTGCTGGAGGCGGAGGTCGCCTTCTTGCAGAAGCCGTTCACTCCGAGCGCTCTGGCCTCCAAAGTTCGTGAAGTGCTCGATAATTGATGTGGCAATAAGATTCCTTTCCAAGCCGCGCACGCAGCGCAGCGGAGTAAGCGGCAGCCGCGCAACCGCTTACTCCGCTGCGCTGCGTGCGCGGCTCGGAAGAAACGCGCACTGCTTACGGGCGCATACGGGCGGCTTCCTGGAGTCCGCGCTGCCTCGCCTCACTTTCCGTGGCGGCCACGGCCTCGATGCGCCGCGTCAGGCCCGGACGGTCTCCTGGTATCCAGCACGTGAAGCGCGACCGTCCATCCGGAAGCGAATCGACATGAAAACCAAGAACGCCCAGTTCCTTCATGCGGGCATTGAGCGTGGTTCGCTCGGTGGTATTCTCTACGGGCCGAATGGCCACACCCAGCTGGTCCGGCGATGGCAGAGTCAATAGCGGTGGTCGGGCCGGCTTGGGTTCCTCCGGAGCTTGGGCGCGGATCAACGGTTTGGGCTGGGTCGGCGAGGCCGCCTGCACGACGGGCCGCCGTGGGACGTATGGCTGGGCCGGATACGTCGATTGAGGGGGAGCAGACAGGATCGGAGGAGCAAATATCGGCGAACCGCCGAAGAAGGGTGCAGGACACCCTTGCGGGCCTCACGGATAAGCGCCGCAGCGCGTCGGCACCGCGAAACCGCCCAGCAGGGCCGGCACCCACAAGAGAACCCAGCAAAGCGCTTCCTTGCGCATGGAAAATCCCTCCCGAACCCGGACATCCTTTTCCGGGTCGTTGGCGAATGGGCGGATGGGTCTTGAGCTTGCGAGTCGGACAGGGGCGGTTCGTCACGAAGCCGAGCCGGTATAGCAAAGCGCTTCTGCCGCGAAAAGGCCAACTTCACAATTCAGGCATTCTGCACAATTTACACATCGATTGGAAGTTATTACAAAGCGGCCTCGCTTGTTATAATAACAGGAGAGAATTTTTCCTCGCCGTGAGATGATGGGCCAGAGGTTACGCGCCACTATGACGACTTCGACTCGTTCCTGGGTCGCCGCGATGCTGCGGCAACGCTGTCCGCACTGCCACAAGGGACGTATTTTCGATGGACTTTTCTCGATGCATTCGCGCTGCCCGGTGTGCGAGCTGCCGTTTCGCCGCGAGGAAGGTTTCTGGTTGGGAGCGATGTATTTTAGCTACGCTTTCGCCGTGCTGATTCTCCTGCCGTTCTTTTTCTACTTTCAGTGGCTCTTCCCGAGTTGGCCGGGGTTACTGACGGCGACCGTTGCGGTTGTTCCCTACATCCCCTTGACGCCGCTGATCTTTCGCTATTCCCGCGTACTGTGGCTGTTCTTCGAGGATTATGTTGAACCCAGCGGATTATGCCAGCCGCGAAGGTAATTGACCCACCCTACTCCGCACAAGCCGCCAGAGCTAGTACGGCGAAGGCTGTGCCCGCATTGGTGATGTAGTGAGCGCGATCGGTGTTGAGTGAGCGCGTGAACCAGCGTCCGGAAGCTCTTTGATTGGTGCGTAGCCAGCGGATGCCCCGCTGAATCGCATCGTCCTTGACTTCCACGCCGGCTTGGCGTAGCACATAAACGATCAAGCCGGTCCCATACCCATCGCTTGGTGCGTTTTTGTCGTTAGCGCGGCCGTCATGTCCTTGCCAATCGCCCAGTGAAGGCAAGCTCCAGCCGCCATCATCGCGCTGGAGGGCCAGCAAATCCTTGATCGTTTGCTGACGTTCGGATGCTGTTAGAAATCCATCCAGCTTCGCCGAAACCCACAGCAGCCAGGCCTTGTGATGAAGGCTCGGGGGCTGCGTTTTGCGAAGATATTCCTTGAGCTTCTTCAGCCCCTGTTGGGCCGCTGTTGTTTGACTGTAGCCATCGGGTGCGATGCCCGTGCCCACGGCGGCGAAAACGGCCCCGTAATAGTCGTCGTGCTCCAAAGGCGGCCAGGCGCATTTTAACCAATTCCAAGAACCATCCGGTCGCTGTAGCGTCCACATGCGATCCAGCGCTTTGCGCGTCAGCGGATGCAGCTTGCCGCTGGTCTGGGCATCATGGAAGGCCAGGGAGACGGCAGTAACGACGACTTCGGCATCGAAGCGCGGCTTCGCCGCCTTGTCTTCGTCATCCCAGTGAGCGGCGCGGTCCTCGAAGAAACGTCGGACGATGGCTGCACCCTCGGAGGGAGCATCTTTAACTGCGCCGCGCGCGAACAGATAAGGAATGTTCGTGTGGCAAGTGGCGCATTTGCGTTCGCGCGTCCAGTTGACCGCCGCCGAGTCAAGAAAGCGTGCCGCGGCGGGCAGGGACAGGGATGCGGCGAGCGGCTCATCGGCGGAGTTTGCCGAGGGTTTGGGGAAATCGATGGGCGTCTCGGCGAAGGCGGTTGTCGCAAGGAGAGGAAATACCGTCCACACCGTCACCAAGGACGGAGCAAATCGCATGATGGTCGCCCTCTTTGGATGTCCTGATTCGGCGAGCGGGGGGCGTAAGCCCCCTGTTCCTTCCGAACAGGGGGCTTACGCCCCCCGCTCGCCAGCTTGGCAACCAAAATCGTACCACCTCTCGCTGCGGATAGCGAGTGCTTATTTGCCCAAAAGTGGCGATGGCGCCACTGCCGCATCCGATGGCGGAGTACCCTTGAAAAACAGCACGGCCAGCGGCGGCACAGTCAGCATCAGCGAATACGGCTGACCGTGGCAGGATACGGGTGCGGCCAGCAGTCCACCGCAATTACCGGCCCCGCTGCCCCCGTAGGGCGGCGCATCGCTGTTCAACACTTCCACCCAGAATCCGCCGAACGGCACGCCAACCGGATAGTTCGTCCGCAGCACCGGCGTGAAATTGCAGACGACGAGAATGTTGTCGCTGGTTAACGCGCCCTTGCGGATGAAACTGATGATACTGGAAGCGGCGTCGTTGCAGTCGATCCACTGGAAACCACGCGAGTCGCAATCCTGATCGTGCAGCGCTGGCTCAGTGCGGTACAGGCGGTTGAGATCGGCCACCCACTGCTGCACGCCGGCATGCAGCGGATATTCCAGCTGGTGCCAGGCCAAGCTCGATTCATGGCTCCATTCCGGCCCTTGGCCCCATTCATCGCCCATGAACAGCAGCTTCTTGCCCGGCTGGCCGAACATATAGCCGTAGAGCAAACGAAGGTTGGCGAATTTCTGCCAATCATCGCCGGGCATTTTCGCCAAGAGCGATCCTTTGCCGTGGACAACCTCGTCGTGCGACAACGATAGTACGAAGTTCTCCGAAAAGGCGTAGACCATACGGAACAGCAATTCGTTGTGATGATGCTGCCGGTGAATAGGATCGTGAGACATATAGCGCAGGGTGTCGTGCATCCAGCCCATGTCCCATTTCATGCCGAAGCCCAGTCCGCCCTGATACGTTGGCCGCGACACGCCTGCCCACGCCGTCGATTCCTCGGCGATAGTCTGGACATCGGGATAATTGCGATAGACCTCTTCGTTGAGCCGGCGCAAGAAATAAATAGCCCCCAGGTTCTCGTTGCCGCCGTGAATGTTCGGAACCCACTCGCCCGCCTTGCGCGAATAATCGAGATACAGCATCGAGGCTACGGCATCGACGCGCAGACCATCGATGTGATAGCGATCGAGCCAGAACAAGGCGCTCGATAACAGAAAGCCGCGCACCTCATGGCGGTCGTAGTTGAAAATCAAGCTGTTCCAATCGGGGTGATAGCCGAGTTGTGGATTGGCATGCTCGAACAGATGCGTGCCGTCGAAGAAGCCGAGGCCATGCTCGTCGCTGGGAAAGTGCGACGGCACCCAATCGAGCAGAACGCCGATGCCGCGCTGATGCAAGTGATCGATGAGGGCCATGAAATCCTGCGGCGTGCCATAACGGCTGGTCGGCGCGAAATACCCGGTCGTCTGATACCCCCACGAGCCGTAAAACGGATGTTCCGTCAACGGAAGAAACTCGACATGCGTGAACCCCATGCGCTGCACGTAATCGGCCAAGCGCGGCGCCAACTCACGATAGGTCAAAAAGCGGTTGTTCTCTTCTGCCACACGCATCCAGGAGCCGAGATGCACTTCATAAATCGACAAGGGCGCTGTCAGGCTGTTGCGCTGGCTGCGCTGCTGCATCCAGGCCCGATCGCGCCAGTGATAGTCGAGATCCCAGACGATGGAAGCGGTGCGCGGCGGCACTTCCTGATAGAAGGCGAATGGGTCGCTCTTATCGACCTGGTAGCCGTTAAACTGGGAAACAATGTGGTACTTGTAAGCCGTGCCGGGACCGATGCCGGGGAAGAATCCGCTCCAGATGCCGGAGCAGCCGCACGGATGGAGACGATGCTTGCCCTTGGTCCAACCGTTGAAATCACCGATGACAGAGACCTGCTCTGCTGCCGGCGCCCACACGGCGAAATGCGTGCCGGAGACACCGTTGCGCGTGCAGGGATGTGCGCCGAGCTTGCGGTATAGACGACAATGGCTGCCCTCGTTGAACAGGTACAAATCCTGTTCGGTCAGCAGTGTATCCCCTTCGAGAATCAACGTCGCCGGCAGGTATAGTTTTTCGATCATGAAGCGCTCTCGGTACTTTGACGAATTGGATAACCCTCCTTTCTTTTCGTCCAAGCGCTTCAGCGGAGATTAGCGGCCCGACACCGCCGGGCGCGGTTGGCGGCGCTGGCGGTCGGCAAGATTGATAGAAATGGGACGACGCCGCGCCGGGATAAGCTGGGTGGTGTTGGTCCCAGCGTTCGTTTCCGTCGGCAGGAAGTAATTGCGGGCGATGTAATCGGCGACGGCGCGGCCGGTGCGCAAGCCTTCCTGGTTATCGAACTCATAATGAATGCCCCCGTAGATGCGGCTGCGCCCTGCTTCTTGAGCGGCAGCCCAGAAACCCGCGTAACTGCGGGTTACTTCCGGCGTGCCTTCCGAGCCGATGCTGAAGCGGATTGCGTCATTGCCGAAGAAGCGAGCGAGTGCAGTCGCGGCAGCGCCGCTGAAGGTGCTATGGCCGGACGCATACGAGGGAAACGGCGGTGTCGTCAGTAACGATTGCCAAGTGCGGTCCGGAGCCGTATCGGGATTGCCGTCCAGATCCGCCTCGTGGATGGCCGTGATGGGACGCCAATAGCTGTAGCCGAATTTGCCTTCCCAGCAAACGATGCCGGCATCGGCCAAGCTCACGTTGAGCAGAGCAAACAGGCGAGCGTTGTCGGCCAGCGATAGATCCAGCTGCCGCGAAACTGTCTGGGCGATGCGGTACAAGTGCCCCGGAGGCGTCACGGTGCCGGCGTCATCGTTCCAGAAATGGGCGATGACGGTTTGATCCGGCGTTCGGATGCTACTATCAATTCGGCCCAGATCGCGGACTTCGCGGAACGCTTCGGTGTAGGCGGCGCTATTAAGCGCCGGTGGAATAGCGCATAGGAAGTCACGCGTTGATGGGATGGCGAATGGCGTCACGTAGCGCCAATGCGGCAGCAATCCTTGCCGAAACTCCGGCGGCGTCGGGCGCCAGAGTCCCGGGGTGTTGCTCGGCGTGTAACGGACGACCCGGCGCGAACCGTCTTCGGCCCGCCAGCTGAGGATCGCTTCGGCTACCCGCTGGCCCCAAGCGACGCTGCCCTCCTTGGCCGGGCCGTCCGGGATGTTCTCGAGCGCCCTATCCAGTGCCGAATCGCAGGTTTGCACCATGCGCGGATACAACTCCAACAGCACGCGATGGGCAGCGATGGCTGCGGCACACTCGGCGGAAACGCTGCCTTCCGGTCGAGCTGTGACGCGATAGGGACGGTAGCGGCCCTCAAGCGCGTTGATGGCGTCGTACATGGCGGCATGGAGAATGGCCAAATTACGCGCCGCTTGCGGCGGCGGCGTCCGATCGGTTCGGATGGCGTTCAGAGCGACCTCGTTCCAATACAAGACAGCATCGGAACGCGGCGCATTCACTGACAACGGCTTGTCAGCGACGTGAATTTGCGGCGCGGGTTGCGGAATGGGGACCAGGCGTTCCTGGATCGGCGCCTGGGCGGGAGCTTCCGCAACGGTAATCAGGGTCGTCAAGAGCAGGGTGCTGTACATGGCTTGACTCCGGCAACGATTCCGCCGACGATGCGTTCTGTTGGGATTATCCCTCCTGTTACTTTTGTAAGCCAAAGCCGTAGCCCTCACCACGTCTTCCGTCCGTAGATCGAGAAAAAACAGCGTGTTCCGATCTCCCTGTGCCGGTTGCACAGAGTTTGCGGGTTAGAGCATCTACACGGTCTCCGCGAGCGCTTGACCGGCGAGACGCCGGTCCCACCGCGCGGATAAACAAGGAACAGGTTATGCCGTTTATAGCGATTGCACCGACGCTCCCATTTGTCACGGCATTTTTTCATCCCAGCCGTGGTGACAGGCGTATAATGATGCGCGATAATTACAGGTGGAGAAAACGGGCCGGAACCCTGTTCTTCTCCAAGAAAGGAAGCAGAGAAGAGATGCGCCGATTGCTCTTGGTGAGTTTACTGCTGGCTGGTTGTGCGGGAACGGAAGGGCCGAGAATGCGTGATGCGAAACTGCAACGCGTCGATCCGCGCGGCCTGTCCATCCCCGAGCAACAAGAGCGAGCCAAGGCTACCCTGCCCTATGAGAATATCCAACCGGGACGGGATGCGCCCCGGACCTGGGCGGGGATTCCGGAAGAACAATATGGCCAGCGCTTTAGCTACTGAGGTACCCATGACACGCATCCTTCTCTGTGGAGCGCTTCTGCTGGCGCTAGGTTGCATCGCGCCAGCCGAGCGCGTGCCGTTGCGGCCGTTGCCTGAAAGCGGCCAAGTCCTGCCCTATGCCGAATTGCTCACGCGCATTCGCGCCCAAGCCAACGCCGCCAACGAAGCCTTCTATCTCGATCATTGGAGCGAGCTGGAAGACATGGCCAAAGGCATCGAACAAACCTCGCGTTTCCTGGCCAAGGCAGAGGAAGTGCCGCAGAAGAACCGGAAGATCCTCAAGGAAGTTACCGACGACTTGAGCAAGAGCGCCCAAAAACTCCGCGAAGCCTCGGCCGCGCACAACGTCAAGGACACCACCGACGCGCTGCAAAAGATCCTTACCAAGGTACGAGATCTGCGTCTGACGGACACGAGCAACGATCAGCAGAAAAAGGAGTGACCGTTGCTAGCCGATGGGAGACCCAGCATGCCTCCGACATTGCCCTTTTGGTTCAAACAGCGGCAGTGCAAGGCCGAGCCGGCCGGAAATGAAAATACCTTGAAGGTGAGCGGCCCCAATCTGGGCGAAGCGTTCATCGGCATCGTCCGAGAGAACAACAATAAATGGCGCGCCTTCCTGCGGTCGAGCGCAGACGGCCCCGATGTGGCGTCTAGCGAGCCGGAGATGGACAATCCAAACGATGCTTGGGAAGCTGCGTTTGAGCTATTCCGCACCAATACAGTTGTGTAATTCGTGGTTAGCGACGCTTCACTGAAGCGTCGCTAACCAGTGCATGTATGAACAAGAGTTGCTACTTCTTGATCTCAGCAGGCCCAGCCTTGCTTTTATCCTTGGTCGCTGTGGTCTTTTTCTTTTCCACAGTGACGGGCATGTCTTCGTCATCGGCGTCCTTCTTTGCGCTACGAATCTCCTGCAGTCGCGCTTTCTGAGCGGCGGTCAAAACATTTTCGTAAGCCAGCTTTTCCTGCTTTTTCAACTCTTTGATCTTCTGCTCAAGCTCCTGAATCTCCGCGGCATACTTAGCTCGGATTCTGTAGATCTCATTCTTCTGTTTCGCGGTCAGCCCCAGCTGTTTGTAGTTGGATGGCAGCGTTGCTCTCACGACGATCGGTTCTGGCTTGTCATCCCCCATAAGGAAACCACTCCAGACCATGCCCACGACAAGCAAAGGAGCGATACGCCACAAGCGAGACATTGGATACCTCCCCGAATCAAAGAGGGACAAGAAATATCATCAACCGACCCTGAAATTAAGAGTATCGTTGGGTTCGAGTGTAGGTTCAAGAAAAATCAAGGTTGATTTGCATTTTTTTCTTGCTTCTCAATACCACCCGGCGGGCTTTCCTGCTTTTCCTGGATGAGCAAGTGGAAGACTTTGCCGAAGGAATCAGCTGCTCGGCATGAAAAAAAAATGACGGAAAGTCGAAAACTTACTTGCTCTGCGCCGATTTACCGATATACTTTTCACACATCAAGGGATCCGTAAACAGTTCTTTTTGGGGCACGAGGACAAACGGTTATGTTAAGCAGTATCGCGGCGGAGGTAGACCTGATCGAAGAGTTGCGTTTGCGCCGCTGGGCGCGTGAACACTACGTCCCTCGCCATCAACGCGAAATCTCCTGGCATCCGGTGATTCTCGACGAGATGGACCGCAAAGATAGTGAAATGGCCGAAGTAGAACCGGTCTTCACCTGCGCGTAATCGGCGTCAAGAACGAATCAGGCCCCGCGAAAGCCGCGAAGCGCGGTTTTTGCGGGGTCGTGCTGTTTGCCGCAGCCATTTCTTTTCGCCCAAATCCAGTTGGTCCTTGCCCCTACGTTTATTCTGCGTTACTATCGAGGTAGCGCGAAAGCCCTTCATTCGCTGAGAACCGCATGCATGAGCAGCAATCCGGACAAACGCAGAGATAGCTCACCGAAGGACGTGGATACTTCGCGCACCACGGCCGACTCTACGCCGGCGCTGGCCGGCATCATCGAAAGCATGAGCGCGGGCGCGAAGCTGGAGCATCAGCTCAACCGGGCTTTCCAGCGGCTGGGGCAACCCTTCGATGCTGCGGGCGTATCGCTCAGTTGGACCGGGGCAGAACGGCTCGTCAAACGCCTGAACGCGCTGGGCTGCTATTTGGAACTTCAGGCACACGCCGACCATTGTAATTGCCGCGTACTTCATGTTCTGAAGGGTAACGCCGTGGCAAAACAGCTGGCCACTATGCGGGCGCCTTCGCTGCCGGAAGCCATCACGAAGGCCGCACTCTTGGCTCTGGTAGAGATGCAGCCTCCCTCCCCTTTGTCAAAATGACGGCGAACTCAGCCTGATCCCTCTCTCGCTTCTTCCGATTACTCTTCCTTTCCCTCTCTACTCTTTGACCATCTTCTTAGCATCCTTTGCTGACATTCCGGGCAAAACAGGGGTTTCGACGCATCCAGCAGAAAGAGACATATCTGCCGTAAGTATCTGAAGTATTTGCACTTCCGTCAGAAGTAACGGCGAAAGCTGTACCGGCATTTCGTTTGCCTTAGCGTGCATCAAAGTAGGCAATCCGCACCCCAAACACTGAGCTGGCCCCCTTGGCACGAAAGGATTAGTGGTAAGATGCGCTGGATGGCACCTCTTTTCGTTTCGTTGCTCTTTCTCTCTTCGGCTTCTGCTTCGCTGGATCGTAGGGAACGTCTCCCGAAAAGTGGTCTTATCCCGCTAGAGGCTTTTCTCTCGCCCTCCGGGCCCGCCGCGAAGAATGATGAGTACCGTATCACGAAGGATACGGAAGTTCTTCTCGATGGCCGGCCCTGTCGCTTCGAGCAGATTCCCAAAGACGCTACCATTGTTCTGCTCGAGACTGTTACCAACGAGAGCAAGGAAATATCCCGAATTCATTTTCGTTCCGCACGGCGAACAAAATCACCCACTGCGAAGTAGCAGTCTGAAATGATTTCATCGCGACGGTCTTAGCGAATTACGCCGAGGCAAGGGCATTGGAACAAGCCCTCATCTCGAATGCGCTTGACTACATCAGTTAAGGAAATACGACTGTTCGCAACAGGATACTATAAAATCGTTAAGCCGCGAGCCGCAGGCGAGCGCGACACGCTCGCCTGCGGCTCGCGGCTTAACGATTATCTTGCAGCACTTATGCTTCTTCCGTGTTGATCGACTGCATGACCCAGCGATTGATGTCGCGGAGCATATCGAGATGGATGCCGTGATTGACGGGATAGGTGTGCATTTGAATGGAGAGTCCGGCCGTATACAGCAGGCGGAAGTCCTGGCGGGCCAGCTCCAGCGGCACAACGGTGTTGTTAATGCCGTGGCCGATGAGCACGCGAAGATGCCGGACTTCGGGTAAGCGTAACAGTGGCCGACGCTCGCGCGCCATGGCGCCATTGAGAGAAATGATGCCGGCAAATCGCTCAGGATTCATCATGCCCAAACGATAGGCCAGCGTCGCCCCTTCGTGATAGCCGGCCAAATAGATGCGCTCCGAGTGGACATGATAATGGCGTCGTGTTTGCTCGATGGCCCGGAAAATGTATTCCTCAATGAGGGTGTCGCTCTGTTCCTCACCATGCCAACTGTAGGCCGGGAACCCATTGTCCCGCAATCCCAGGGAGCGTGGTCCCCGTAAGCCGATGCAGATATAGTTGCGCCGGCTCAACTGTGGAGCCAAGCGAAGAATCTGCTCCTCGCTGCCGCCGTGGCCGTGCAGAAAGACCAGCAGCGGATAAGGATAATTGGGTTCATAGCCGGTCGGCAAGAATGTTCGAAGCGGCCAAGCGCCGCCGCGATTTTCTTGCAAGGCCGGCACTTCCGAGGTGTAAAAGCCCTCGGCGGGACGGGAGAGAAAGGTGGGCATGTCGGTACGTGCCATAAGAAACCCGATTATTCCAGTTCTAGCGATTTCGCCGAACGCACACGTTGTAAGGCCTTGAGTACGAACCTTTTCGGGCGATTCTTCGCCATTCGCTCACGTGGACGGGGCAAGTTTACGATTGCTGCTCAAAGGTGTCAACGCTGCTCTGCACTCGACCCGGCGAAAAACAAAGTTTTTTAGCGTTTCGGCTACGGAATGCAACGGTTAGGCGAAGTAGGCGGCGCAAGCAAGGAAGAAGACCGCGCATTTAACCGTCCACTCAATGCAATCGTTCCGAGCCGCGCACGCAGCGCAGCGGAGTAAGCGGAAGTGTAGGACAGACGTTTACTCCGCTAGGCTGCGTGCGCGGCTCGGATTAGCCTTTAACGGTTGAAAATGAACTCCTTGGTATTGAGCAGCGCCCACAAGACATTTTCGTAGGCGATTTTTTTGTTGTTGGCGTTCTTGGTGATGTGTTCCAACGCCTTACTACGCTGCTCTTGGGTCGGCTTGCGGGCGAAGGCCCACAGGAACAGTTCCTCAACCTTTGCGGCGTCCGGACGCGGGTCTTTGGCCAACACGTCGGCCCGACCGCCGGGCCGTCCCACTTTGCCCTGAATCTCATCCGAGTTCAGAAGATGCAGAGCTTGCGCCAGATTGGCCTCGCTGACGCGCTCACATTCGCAGGCACTGATGCGCTGCGGCTTGCCGAACACGTCCAGGAAGTACGACCCAAACGATTCGTCCGGTAGCATAATGGCTCGGTTGGGTGCGTAGCGGTCTTGTGGCAGACCACCGAACGCTCCAGGGCTGGCGGTCACCTGGTTGACGGCATCCAACAGCACTTCCGCGCTGAGCCGGCGCGGATAGTAGCGAGCGTAGTTCTGTTTGTCGTGCTTGTTGAATTCGTTGGGCGTCGAGCTGAGCTGGTACGTCCGGCTCTTGCAGATGGTGGCGATCAAGTGTTTGAGGCTGTACTTGTGGTCCACGAGATCCTTGGCGAGAGCGTCGAGCAACTGGGGATTGCTCGGCGGATTGGTGACACGCATGTCGTCAAGCGGATCGACGATGCCGCGGCCGAAGAAATGTGCCCAATAGCGGTTCGCCACGGCGCGGGCGAAGAACGGATTGTGCCAATCGACCATCCAATCGACGAGCTTTTGGCGAGGATCTTCGTAGCTTCCTACCCCCATCGGCTTGCCATCGAGCGGCTTCATAACAGCTGCCTGCCCGGTACGTTTGTTGACCACGCCGCCGCCCGACCGATTGTAGATGACGACTCGTCCGCCCCCTGGCTGATTGACTTCGCCGGGTTCCTGGATGTTTTTGCGAGCGATGCGGCCAAAGAAAGCAGCGATGCCCCAATAATCATCCTGGCTCCACTTCTCGTAGGGGTGATGATGGCACTGGGCGCAGGCCAAGCGCAAACCGAGGAACACCTGGGCGGTGTCGTCCACAAACTGCTCCGGGTTTTGCAACTCCTTGTACCACACGGTCGGCGGATTGGACACTTCGTCGCCGGACGCGCCGAGAATGGCGCGGGCGAATTCGTCATAGGGCTTGTCTTGCGCGATGGCGTTGCGAATCCAGCTGTGGAAAGCGAAGGTGCCGCGCGCTCGATCCGGTTGGCCGCGCCGCTTGACACGCAGAACGTCCGCCCACTTATTGGCGAAATAGTAGCTGTACTCGTCCGAATCCAAGAGACGATCAACCAGCTTGTCGCGCTTGTGCGGATCTTTGTCGGCGACGAAAGCTGTTACCTGCGCCGGAGTCGGCAGCGTCGCCGTCAGGTCGATGCTTAGCCGGCGGATGAATTGCTCATCGCTGCACAACTCCGACGGCACCAAGCCAAGATCGTGCCATTTGTTCTGCGTGAACTTATCGACCAGAGTTTGCACCGGGAAGCTGTAGTTTGGCGTCTTGGCACCCAGCGGCACTGTGGCCCTGAAGACGGCGACGTGTTCCTGATAGCGGACCATGACAGCCGCCTCGCCGCTCAGACCCAGCGTGCGAACCAAGCCAGCCGAATCGACGATGGCGACCTCCTGGTCGTTGCTCTCGTATTGAGCGCGGCGGGTGATGTCCTCCGTGTGGCCATCACTGTAATGGGCATAGACGGCGAACTGCTGATGGTTGTTCCGCGTCAGGACGCGGTGTTCGGGGAAGACCGAAATGCGCGTGACGACCGGATCGCTTTTTTCTCCGTAGGGCATTCCAGCAGCGATCCAACGGCGGATGAGCCGGTACTCATCCGAGCCGACTTCCATGCGTTTGCCGCCCCCATGAGCGATGCCGCCCGATGCTTTGAGCAACAACAGGCTGCTGTCCGGTGCAGCGGGGAACAACCGCCGACCGCGTGCTTCTTTCACCAAGGCGTTGTAATCAACCTCCGGCTCAAAGCCCAAGAGCGAGATCTTGAAGCCGTTTTGGCCGCTGGCTTTGCCGTGGCAGCCGCCGGAATTGCAGCCGAGCTTGGTGAAAAGCGGCACAATCTGATTGGGAAAATTGATCGGCAGATTGACATCGCAGCTCTCGGCCGTGACCGGTACCTTGATCGATTTGTCGCCGTAAACAGCGGTGATCTCCGTTGTGCCGTTGGACAGTGGCAAAACCCGGCCGGTGCTGGTGACGCGGACGATTCTCTTATCGGTCGTCTCGTACTTCGCAGCGCCGCTCAAATCCTGAAGCTGCCCGCCTTGCAGCTCTGCGGTGAGGACCAACTGTTGAGCATCATCTATCCCCTTGAGGGTTATATGTTTCGGGTGTATATGGAGCGATTGGATTTCGCCGGGAGAAGGTAGGGCGACGCTTTCGAGCTTGGCAGCATCCTTGCCGGAGTAGAGATCGCCGGCACGGAGGGAGCCGCCTGCGTAGGTGAAGACTGCGAGAGTCAACAGCATTAGCAAGCGTGAGTGAGACATCCGAGATACCCTCCTAAAGTGGCGGGAAACAAGGCGGGAACGAAACGGCGGCCCCTGTGTCGTCCGGAGAGAACGACGCCGCACGTTTGAATGTAGGCAACTTCCGTATTGTCACATGCAGCAAGCCGGAATGCAATCGATTCTTTCCCTATAAGCCCGGAGCGCCAGCGACGGGCCGAAGAACCCGTCGCTGGCGCTCCGGGCTTATAGGGAAAGAATCGATCACCTGTTTTGCATTCCTACGCCCTGGGTTTGCGCTCCCTGGACGCGACGCTGCACATCCAGTTCAATGGGGCCAAACGACGCTTCGATTCGCTGCAGCGTCGCCACCAGCGCCCGGCACAGCCTCTTGGCCGTGAAGAAATTCACAATCAGACGCTGCGTGATTTTTACCTCATGCTTGCCCTGGACGAACGGATTAGGATTGAGGGCAAAGTCGATGATGACTTCCTCCGGCGTGGCGGTTACCCGCGCGAAGTTGGAGTACGCGCTATGGGCTCCGCTATCATTGAGGATGATCTCCGATTGTACTGTGCCGCTGGCAGGAGGGTTCGCTTCGCCTCCACCTGGCGTGGGATTGATGTCTGGCACGTGTTGATCCTCCAAAAAAGGTTCATGTGATCGAGTTGCTGCCCGCACAAAAGCCGACAACCGATGGCGGGTTTAGTATCTCGATCCGACGCCGACAAGGCAAGGGGCTACCAGGCGAGCGGGGGGTGTTAACCCCCCGGTAGAAGAAACCGGGGGGTTAACACCCCCCGCTCGCCTAAGGTGGCAATTTCACCACCGGCATCAAGTCCGGGATGCGCGGCACGCCCTCGGCGGGAAGGATCGTCAGGCGGACTTGTTCTTCCAGTGTGCCGCTCGTCGTTGCTTCCTTGATGCGATGCAATCGAGGCGGTCGCGTCAAACGCTCAAATTGATACATCAAGCTGTGGCAGCGCACCCAGGTGAACATCCAGTCATCGCGCAGCGGCAGCGTCGCCCACAAGGTATCGCCGGGACGATAGGTCAGCGTCTGCTGTTCCGGCAGGCGAAATTCATATCTCCAAACGCGGCGCTGCGGATCGCGTTCACCTTCGCCGGAGGGTTGCAAGATAACGGCCGGCTTCTCTCCCGCAGAAGCTGGATGATAAATCGAGAGAGGCGCGTCGGCGGCGGGTCTGCGTTCCATACTCTCGGGAATCTCCAATATCATTCGGCGGATGTTCACCGTAAAACTCGAGCGGTCGAGGAATTCCGCCAGTGCACTGACGGGATCAGCCGACTCGGGTGTATGCGGACTTGCAGGATCATGCAGGCGAATTAACACTCCGGCCAATACGCGCCAATCCTCCAATTCTTTCGGATCGCGCAGCCAGAGACGTACAGACTGCCAGCGAGCTTTCGTCTCTTCTCCACCACCGCCCTGTTGAAGCTGTTTGAGTACGATGGCCTGCCCCGGTTCCAGAAGATGCTCGTAGCTGGTATGCGCGGTCTGATCCACGAGGGGGCGAATGGTATCGGGAACTTCATCAAAGACAAAATCCTTCTTGTACTGTGGATACGACTGCTCCAATGTGTTTCGTCGCTCCCGCGCTTGCGAAAGCGTGAAACGCCGCGGGACAGCGAGAACAGCCGGCCGTTTCTCGCTTGCCATCGCCAGTCCCAGAACGGTGCAGAGATCGAGTACACGCTGCAAGCGGCTTTTCCTCGCCTCCCATTCGGTACGGGCCGCTGCTACTTCCTCGAAGCGCAGCACCGTGGCCTCGTAGGTCAATGTGGTGGCGGTGCCGGGTACGGGGTTAGGGCCGCTGAAAGGCGGACGATAATCGGGACGGAGCAGGGTTTCCGCATCGGTCGTCCAGCGGTCCCAGTTGACGCCGGCTGCGCCGCGTCCGGTTTGTTGTCCCGAAAAGGTTCGCAACTCCTCGGCCCTGGTTGCGTTGTCTCGATACCAGTCCTCGGCGCGCTTGGCGGCAAGAGTGAGCGCTTCCGCATCCTGTACGCGGTCGCTATACAGTCGGCCGGCCTCGGTGTCCTTCCACGCCTCATTGGGCAAAGCTAGCTCCGTTTTCAGCTCCTCCTTGATCTCACGCAGCGCTCCTGCGTTGTGAACGTCCCGTGGCCGAGGCGATTGAACCAAACGATCAAAGTAGCCCAGGTACGCCTCCAACTCATCGAGACGCTCGCCGACCAATCGTTGCTGCTCGCTGGAGAGGGCATCGAACTGCGGATCGTTGCGGATGGCACGCAGCTCGTCGGCGCGACGCCGCAGCTCGCGGATGGGCGCGTTCAGTCGCTCCGCCGCGGACGGCATGTCGGAGCTGAGTACGACTTGCACATGTTCGCGGAGAGCGTTGGTTGGCGTGTCGAGATTGTGGACCGTGAAACCGATGCCAAGCGCCGTCATGAGCGCGACGATCCCCCCGGCCGTGCCGACCGTCCAGACCAGCCTTCGCCCTGCTCTCCGGCGTCGGCTGCGGAAAGCAGCAGCCTGTTCGAGACATTGGCGAAACAGTTCGGCCACGCCATGCGGTTCGCGCGCCTTGGCGGGCATCCCGGCCAGTGCCGGCCGCTTTACCGCCGTTGCCCATAAGTGCAGATCGAGTCGGCCAAACGGCGATGCCCCCCCCTTCCCCCCCCCAATATTGGGGGGGGAAGGGGGGGAGCGCCGCGTCAGAAAACTGCGGAACCGCGAATCGAGATCGCGCTTGTGCTGTTCGATGCGCTCCATCCAGGCAGCGGCGGTATCGCCAGGCTGAGCGAGCAGATCGCACTTGGTCAGTACCAGAAACACCGGCAACCCGCCAACCTCGGTGCGTTGGCCGCGGCTCGTTTCCATCTGGCGCAAAAAGCGATCGAACTCGGTAAAGTCCGTTTCTACCTGTGCCGGCGGCGCGGAAGCGTCAACGACCAGCACAAGTGTATCGGCGTCGTTAACTTCGCGGGCCAGCGTGCCCTCCGGGCTATCTTCCGGGATAGCCTGTCGTCGCACGAGCAGATCGTTGGCAACCCGCCCGTCGCAATCAATGAAGACGGCGCCGACATGCCCAGGGATTGTCGAGTTGGGGCCGCCGGTTCTAAACGGCTCGAAATCTACGGGATATGGCACGACCTCTTCGGCAGTGCGTCGCGCGCCCTCCTCATAGAGTCGCCGTCGGAGTTCATCGAGTCCGTGCGAGACATCGATAAGATGGCCGTTGAGCAGATGTTCCTGCGCCTGCGCCGCTTGAGCCAATGCACCCAGCAGCGAGGACTTGCCGGCCCCCGGCAAGCCGAACAAGACAATGCTCAGATCATCCGCTCGGATAGACTCAGCGGCGGTCGGGTTGCTGGATTCGGTCATTCGTTTCACTCGTTTCGGGATTCCGGACGAAGTCTTCGCTAGGATGGAAACAAGCGTTGGGTATTCGTGTTCATGGTGTCTCAAATCGAAACGTCTTCATGCTGGCCTCAAAGATGGGAGCGAATTTATCGCCCTCCTCAGCCAGCGCTGAGCAAGTGACGGTGAATTTGGTATTTTTCTTACTGAAGATGTAAAAGGTCTGACGTAAGAGCTGGTTGTTCTGTTCGTCTTCGACCATCAAGCGCGCGAGCTTACAGCCGATGATTAGGAGGGTAGGTTGGACCAACAGAGCTACCCAAATCCAGCATCTCATGGTGTTGCACCTTCCGGTTGTACTTTGGATATCTTCGTTAGCACCGGCCCGTTTCCGCGGCAGATTCGATAAGGGTCACTCTGACTCAGGGGGCCGTTCGAGTACCGCGCGCCAGCGCCGCGGCACGCCGCGGTAGGCGGCCCGGTAGGTTGATTCCAGTGGCACATTGACGTAAATGTCTTCTTCCAAGAACAGCGGCATGTCAATCAGCTCTTGGCCCACCGCCGTTGGCTCGACGTAAGCGCGTTTGCGTAGACCGGCCGAGTATGCCGCCAGAGTTAACGGCTCGCCGACGGGAAGCTCGAACGAGTCATCGCTGAATTCGGCCCAGATTGCTCCGTGGATGCCATTGGGATCGCGCGGTCCCGGTGGGAACAGGTCGATGACGAGCAAGTGGTAGCCGCGATACAGCGCCTCGACCGCTTTCTCGACGAACGAGCGCAAAGCGTGCCGTGACGCTTTGTTGCCCGGAGAAACAATCTCCAGCAAGGCGACGATGCGGTCGCCGCTGGAATGGCGGATAATGAGGGTGCGGCGTTTCAGGACGTAGTCGTTCATCTCGGCCTCGGCAGTCATGCGCATTGGCGGTGGAGCGACACTGACCGCCACGCCGCCAGTGCTGGAAGGTAGGCCGGCCTCGCCGTTAACCGGTGTGTCGGGCATTTGGAGAGTCAGCACATCCGGTCCGAGCGGTCCAGCGATCTGTTCAGCCTGAGCGTAATAGTCCGGAGGCAAGATGCCGCCGTTGAGGGCGTTTCGTATTTCCGCAATCCAGGCCAGATGAAAGTCGTGCCAGGTCCCAGCACTCACGCGCGTCCAGTCGTGGATGGGCATGATGAGTCTCTCCTTACTTCCCCGGCATCTCTTGATCCGAGCGCAAGAGATCCACCTTCATCTTACCACCGTCGCGATCACCGGCCCATGTCCGCAACTGACTGACGATCGGCACGTGCTCATCGGGACTGTCTTTGTACAGCACGATTTCGATACGGCGGAGCGGTGGCTGTTCGCGCTGTCGATTTTGGATCGAGCGCTTGACCTCTTCAAATGTCAGCATGCGCGGTCCTTCTGCCGTTTCGATGCGATACCAACGCTCTGCTTTGATATCCGATTCCGACAAGTTGGCGCGGCCCAGCACAATGATCTGCATGGACTCTCCGCTCGGCGTCTCTGTCGTACCGCCGCTCTTCTTACCAGTATCGCCTGTCTTCTTGCCTTCGCCCTGACCTTCTCCCGAGCCGAATCCCAAGCCGCCCGTGCCGCCAATGCCCG
>Ga0070739_10003530_pt1 | contig 19367 bp, 15 predicted proteins | sample Coa_R1_7_FD_66445 | JGI IMG/M metagenome (GOLD analysis project Ga0070739, IMG submission 66445) | Surface soil microbial communities from Centralia Pennsylvania, which are recovering from an underground coalmine fire - Coalmine... | ecosystem: Environmental > Terrestrial > Soil > Unclassified ... | reverse complement strand
ACCTCCGGCGCAATCAGGCTAAAGGATACGACCTGTCCCGCACTGCATGCCGCCTTGCAAGCGGCTGAGAAGGGAGTGCCGTTCATGCCGTTGCGCGGGCTCATCGGCTCCGATGTGCTCGAATACCGGGACGACTGGAAAGTGATCGATAATCCGTTTGGAAATGAAGATCCGATCGTGCTCTTGCCGGCGATCCGGCCGAATATCGCGCTGTTTCACGCACCGATGGCCGATCGCTTCGGGAACGTCTGGATCGGACGCCAGCGCGAATTGGCGACCATGGCGCATGCCGCGGCGGCAACCATTGTAACGGTCGAGCGGCTCTGCGACGACAATCTGCTCGATGATCATTTGCTTGCGGCGGGTACTCTCCCCGCCCTCTATGTCGACAGCATTGCCGTGGCTGAACGCGGCGCCTGGCCGCTGGGATTGCCCGACCATTATGGGCCCGATTCCGAACACCTCGCCCTTTACGCGCGCATGGCGGCGAGCGCACAGGGCTTCGCCGATTACCTGGACGAATACGTTTATGGGCGTCGTGCGGCGTGATTTTCGTGACGAAGAACTGCTGGCGGACGTGATCGCGCGGCTGATCGGCGATGCGCGGCATGTCGCGGTCGGCAATGCCTCGCCCATCCCCGCCGCCGCAGCGCTATTGGCACGCGCGCAGAACGGCAATGCGCGCCCCTACGTTTCGCTGTTGCAGAGTCGCAAGCACAATTTCTTCACCGATGGCGCGCGCGAACTATTTGATTGCGCAGGTCAGGGGCGCGTCGACGTCTTCTTCCTTTCCGGCGGACAGATCGACGGTTGCGGCAATATCAACCTCGTCAGCATTGGCGACTATGCGCATCCCACCGTGCGCTTTCCCGGTTCGTTTGGATCATCCTATCTCTATTATGTGGTGCCGAAAGTGATTCTGTTTCGCACCGAACATTCGCGCCGAACGCTGGTCGCCAAGGTCGACTTCATCAGCGCGCCGGGTGTAAGCGAACGCAACGTTTATCGCACCGGCGGGCCGATCGCACTCGTCACAAACCGCTGCGTCTTCGCTTTCGCCGGCGGCCGTTTCAGACTGGCTAGCATACATCCCGGACATACTGCGGAGGAAGTGATGAAAAATACCGGCTTCGACTTCGTTATGCCACACGCTGTGCCCGAAACGCCGCCCCCGACCCCCGAGGCGCTCAGGCTGATGCGCGAGGTGGTGGCGCCACAACTCGCCGAGGTCTATCCCCGGTTTACGGCCGAGGTATTCGGCTTCGCCAAGCCCCCCGTTTAAGGCGGTGCCGGCCGGCACCTCTGGGCTTACGATACCGCGAAATAAAATGGCGTTCCCGCCGCGCGTTCTGGGCGGAATGCGGTGCGACCTCCCCCTTCCGGAACGAAGCAAAGTGAGGTTAATTGCCGACCGAAAAAACCAAAACGGGGAAATGCTACGTGAAACAGGTTGAAGCGGCGGTGATCGGCGTCGGCTGGGTCGGCGGCATTCGCGCGGATACTCTCTCGCGCACCGCGCTCGTCGACAAATTGCATCTCTGTGAAATCCGACCGGAGCGGCTGGCGGAAGTCAAAAGCTTATACAAGCCCGCAACGGCAACGCTCGATTACCGCGACATCATCAAGAACGACAATATATCGGTCGTCTACATCTCGACCACGCCTGAATCGAATCATTATCCGATTTGCCGCGACTGCCTCAAAGCCGGCAAGCATGTCATGCTGGAAAAGCCCATTGCGCTCGAGCTGTGGGAAGCGGACGAGCTCATACAGCTGGCCAAGCGCAATAACCTCAAATTCACCATCGGTTATTCGCAGCGGTTCAATCCAAAGATCGCCTACGCCAAGAAGAAAATCGCGGACGGCACCCTTGGAAAAGTGGTCTCCGTATTGGTGAGCCGTCATCTGTCGCGCAATCTTGGCAAGAAAATCGCAAGTCGTGTGCGGCTTTCTCCGGTCGTCATGGAGTCGACCCACGATCTTGATTTCGTCTTCTGGCTTCTCGAGCCGGCAAGGCCCGTTCGCGTCTATTCGCAGGGCGCTTTCGGCTACATGCAGCCGGTGAACGGATCGCATGACATCATGTTCACGACCATCACGATGGATAACGGGGTCGTGGTGATGATCGGCGGTGGCTGGAATCTTCCGCCGAGCTATCCGAACTATTGCGCCACATGGATCGAGATCACAGGCACAGAAGGCGCGCTGTTCCTCGACGACACGCAGCGCGACAACTGGCTCAACACCATGAAGGACGGACAGCAATTCACCATGTCCACGATGCCGGGTGAATGGGTGGATAACGTCTTTGCCGGCGGCATGGGACCTGAGACCATCCACTTTCTTGAGGCGTGCATCCGCGACACCCCGGTCATGGTGACGCCGGAATCGGCGCGCCGTGTCATGGAGGCCTATAGCGCTGCGGATTTGTCCGCCGATCGCAACGCTCCCGTCGATTTGCCCCTCACCAATGAAAGCATCTCCGCCATCGCGGAATTCAAGCAGAGGATTCGTGCCGGAGTTAATGCATGAGGGCGCAGGCGAAGCGGCTCGGCCTCGCCATTATCGGCGGGGGACGCGTCGGACTGTTCCGCGGCGAAGTCGCGGCGCGTCACCCCATGGTGGAATGGATCGGACTCGCGGAAAAGAACCCGAACCGCGCAGGTGAGGTGGCCGCGAAGATCGGCGCCGATTTTGTCACTCAAAGTCACGTCGAACTCGTCCGACGACCCGAGATCAATTGCGCGATCATCGCGACTGACGAACATCTTCACGTCGATCCCATCATGGCCTGCGTCGAGCGCGGCATTCCAATGTTGATCGAGAAGCCGCTTGCAACGAGGCTTGATGAATCCGAACGCGTGCTGAATGCCATCAGGGACGCGAAGCTTGACGCTGTTGTGGGCTATACGCAGCGCTTCCGCCGCCGCTGGCTGGCCGCCAAGGAGAAATGTCGCAGCGGAGCGCTCGGCGACGTGACACTCGTGACCTCACGTGCTTTCATGAATCGGTTGGTGGCGATCGACAATTACAAACGTACCGACGACCCGTCTACCATTTCACCAATGGTGATCTCCGGGACGCATGCACTCGACATCTGCATGTGGTGCCTGGAGCCCAAGAAGCCGGTCGAGGCCTATGCCCGTTCGATCGACAGCGTACTCGGACCCCTTTACAGGGGGATCGATGCAACGGCGGGGATGATCACATTCGAGGATGGCACGCTCTACCACCTCAGCATGTCATGGGCTCTGCCGATCAGCTGGCCGGCGGCGGTCTACTCGCTTGAGGTCGGTATCGTCGGCACCACGGGTGCGCTGACCATAGACGACACCCACCGTGACATCGTTCTCGCGGTCAGCAATCCGCAATCGGAGGGTTACAATCCGGATGCGTCACGCCTTGTCGATTTCATGGGCAGCTATCCGCCGGGAGACATGGCACTCGGCGCGTTGCGCGGGCCCATGGCACAGGAAACCGAGTCGTGGCTTAATCGCGTGTCGCTCGGCTTGCCGACCGCGGCGGCGACCGTAGAGGAGGCGCATCGCAATTTGATGCTGACCAAGGCGCTCGATCTGTCCGCAAGACGCAAGGCACCGGTGAAGCTCCCGCTCGATCCGGACGACGCGAGAGCAGCAGCGTGAGCAAGGCGTATCGCGGCGTGCGGCGGTCGAAGAGCGCCTTCATGAGAGGCCGCCGTAAATTTCCTCCCTCACCCTGAACGCGGACGCATGCATTTGCGTCGCCACCGCGACAGACGCAATCGTCCCACGGTCTTGTCGAACCCAGGTGCCGATCCAGGCACAACGCTCAGCGGTCCTTGAGCGGCCTGATTTCGAGCTCGGCAGCGAGCTTATCCAATTCGACATAAAGTTCCTCCGGCAGGATCAAGCCGTTCGCGATGCGCTCGGCGCGGCGCTTCGCACGCTGCTCGCCCGGCAGACGAACGCTCTCGCCGGGAAGCGCCCGCGACGCGCCCAGCTCTCGCTGATGGCGGTCGATTTCGGCCTTGAACTGCTCAAGGGGTCGAAACCGAGCAGGATCGAGCGCGACGATGAACTGGCCGGTGTTTGTCACGGCTTCAGGGTGCGCATTGAAATCGATACAATCGCGACCGAAAAGCGCGCCGTTGAGCACCCCGGCGAGTATGCCGAGCATAAGCGCGAGCCCGGCGCCCTTGTAGCCGCCCATGGGCATGAGCAACGCCTCTGCACTCCGTCGCGGATCGGTGACCGCGGCGCCGGTCTTGGGATCGATCATCCAGCCCGGCTGCAGGGGAATACCCTGCAGGCGATGATTTTTGATCGTGCCATATGAAACCACGGACGTGGCAATATCGAGGACGAGGGGCGGCTCTTCCCCGGACGGAATGGCAATGGCCAACGGGTTGGTGCCGAGCAGCGGTTCCGCTCCGCCGGCAAGTGGCATGTGGTTGGCGTTTGCGACAGCCGCGTAGATGCCGATCATGCCCGCCTTGAGCGGTAGCGCTGCATAGACGCCGGCCGCTCCGGCATGGTTCGACATGCGCACGCCGACCCAGCCGACGCCCGCCTCGCGCGCAAGCGCGACCGCGACATCGGCCGCCCGCGCCACGACGAGATGACCCATGCCGTTGTCGCCGTCGACCAGCGCGGTCGCCGATGCCGTGCGGGTCACTTTGATGTCCGGTCTGGGATTAACGGCACCAAGTTTCAGCCGCGCCACATATTGGGGCAGGCGAAAAACGCCATGGGCATCGGCGCCGACAAGATCCGCCTCCACCATCAATGCGGCACATCGGGCCGCGTCCGCCGCCGGCAGGCCGACCTTGACAAACGCTTCAACAATCAAGCTCTCAATCGCAGCAACGGAGGTTCGCCTCGGCGTCTTGGCATACATGTTCAGGCCTTGGTCGAAAGCAGAGTTTTCGCCCGAGCGCCAAGGATTGCTTCCTTGTCCGCTTCAGGAATTCCCAGTCGGCACACGCGTGCGATCCCATCCGTCATCCCCATGTCGTAGGGATAATCGCTGCCGAGAAGCACTCGATCCGCCCCCGCTCGTGCAACCAGGAAAGCAAGCGAATCATCGCAGTGGGCGATGCTGTCATAGAGAAACCGTTGGATAATACGGTTGGGTTCCCGTCTCAGCCTTGCCTTCGGCTCCGGCCGTACCCTCCAACCATGCAGCCAACGACCTGCCTGATAGGGCACGAATCCTCCGGCATGCGCAAGACAGATCTTGAGCTTCGGATGACGATCCATCACGCCGCCGAAGAACAGACAGGCTGCGGCGATCGTGGTATCAAGGGGATTACCGATAAGATTGACGAGATAATAGGCCTTGAGGCGTTCGGCGCCTGCCACGTTGGTCGGATGAATAAACATGAAGGCGTCGAGCGCCTCGGCTGCAGCCCACACCGGCTCGAAGTCCGGATCATCGAGGTTCCTGCCCGCAACGTTGGAGCCGAACATGGCGCCGCGCAGGCCGAGTTTGCGCACGGCACGAGTCAGCTCGTCGGCCGCCCGCAAAGGATCTTGCATCGGCAAGGTTGCAAGACCCATGAAGCGCTGGGGATAGGCGGCAACAAGCTTTGCGATCTGGTCGTTCTGGATGAGGGATACCGCGGCACCGAGCGCCGCGTCATGGCCATAAAGATAGGTCTGCGGCGTCGCGGACAGCACCTGCACATCGACGCCCATCCGGTCCATGTCTTGCAAACGCCGCGTGACATCGAAGCCACCGCGGGGGAAGGGCCGATAAGACGCGCCCGCCACGTCAAGCACGGCGTTGTCGTCATCGACCGGCCTGATAGCGACATGCGCCGCGGGCGCCTCCTTGCGCAACAGGGTCGCGGTTTCCTCGGTCAGCACATGGCTGTGAATGTCGATGGTGTGCATTTCGCCACCTGAAAACTCTGAGCGTGATAAGTGAGCGTGCTTCCCTGCCGTACCGGATTGGCGCTTGCAAGCCCTGTGTCCAATCCGCGTTTGCGCTATAAACGCCTTCCGCCTTGCTGATTGGGACCCCTGACATGGCTGCGATTCCTTCAAACCGCGAAAGACAAGAGCCGCGTGTCGAAGATGACAAACTGGTGCGCGGCGCCGGGTGTTTCAGCGACGATCTCCAACTCCCCGGACAGACCTTTGCGGTCTTCGTACGCTCCCCGTACGCACACGCACGGATCAGGTCAGTACGAACGGAAGCTGCGCTACGCGCGAACAAGGTTCTCGCGGTCATCACGGCCGTCGACATGAAAACGGCCAATGTGGGCAGCATGGTTCGCCATCCCCCTGTGATGGGACGCAATGGTGCGAAAATGGCCGCGCCTTTCCGTCCTGCACTGGCTGACGAAAAAGCGATGTACGTCGGCGAGGCAGTGGCCATGGTGATCGCCGAAACCTTCGGCGCCGCCATGGATGCGGCCGACCTTGTCGCGGTCGACTATGAGGAGCTCGCGCCTGTCGTCGACCTCGAAACCGCCATGAGAGGGACAATCCAGCTCTTTCCGGATGCGCCCGGCAATCTTTGCGTCGACTGGCCCGGACCGACGCCGAGTGAGGAAAACGAGCAGGAGATCGCACGGATCATTTCCAGCGCGCCGCGTGTCGCGAAAGTGCGGGTCGTCAACCAGCGCATGGTGGTCGCTTCAATGGAAACGCGTGGTGCAACCGGCGTCTACCACGATGAGAGCCGCGGTTACACACTCTATGCGTGCTCGCAGAGCGCCGAATCGCTGCGTAGCCAGGGCGCCGCGATCATGAACATCCCGCCTGAGAAACTCCGGGTGATCACGCACGAGGTCGGCGGCGCCTTCGGCATGAAGACGCCTTTCTATCCGGAATATGCGGCGCTGCTGGTCGGCGCACGCAAAGTCGGACGCCCGGTGCACTGGCAGTCGACCCGCTCCGAAGCTTTCGTCACCGACACCCAGGCCCGCGACACAATAACCGAAGCCGAACTCGCGTTGGACGGCAACGGAAAGTTTCTCGCATTGCGCATGCGACATCTATGCAATCAGGGCGCCTATGTTTCGACTGCAGGCGTTAATATCAATACCAACAATTTTGCACGCTGTCTTCCGGGCATGTATCGCATTCCGAAAATCTCGGTGTCCGTGGCCTGCTATTTCACCAATACCGTTCCGATCGGTCCCTATCGCGGTGCCGGGAGACCTGAAGCCAACTATGCGCTTGAGCGTGTCGTGGAGGAAGCCGCGCGTGTCGTCGGTATGGACCCGGTAAAGCTGCGACGCAAGAATCTGATTCCAAAATCCGCAATCCCGATCAGAACCGCGGTGGGCAACACCTACGACAGCGGCGATTTCCCCGGCATCGTCGACAAGGCGCTCGCACTCTCCGACTACAAGAATTTCAACAAGCGCAAACGCGAATCGGCGCGCCGCAAGAAGCTGCGTGGTATCGGCATTTCTTGCATGTTGGAGCATGCAGGAGCAATGCCGATGGAAGAGGCGTCGGTTGCCTTCGAAGACGACAAGCTCATCATCGGCTTCAATGTGCAGTCGACGGGGCAGAGCCATGCCACCGTGTTCGGTCGGCTCATTGCGTCGAAGCTCGGTATTGATCCGAAGCAGATCGAGCACCGGCACGGCGATACCGATATGGGTCTGACCGGCTTCGCCTCGGTGGGATCACGCTCGGCGATGTGCGCCGGTTCGGCGATCGTACGCGCCGCCGACATGATGTTGCAAAAAGGCAAGAAAGTTGCTGCCGGAATGCTGGAGGCCTCGGAAGAGGATATCCAGTACCGCGACGGCTGCTTCGAGGTCGTCGGGACCGATCGACGAATCTCGCTATTCGAAACCGCTCGCGTGGCAAGGGAAAAAGGGGAAAGCCTCGATACGAAAGGACGCGCTGAGGCTCCGCTTACCTTCCCAAATGGCTGTCATGTCGCGGAAGTTGAAATCGACCCGGATACCGGCCAAGTTGACATTGTGACCTACACGGCGGTCGACGATTGCGGCGTGCCGCTCGACATGAGGGTGGTCGAAGGTCAGGTGCAAGGTTCGATCGCCAACGGGCTCGGTCAGGCTCTGACCGAACAGGCGATTTACGATCCTGCGAACGGCCAACCGGTCGCCGGATCATTCATGGATTACGGCATGCCGCGCGCGCACAACATGCCCTTTGAGTTGCGCGAAACACTTCATTCCGTGCCGTCGACAACCAACCCTCTCGGCGTCAAAGGTACCGGCGAAGCAGGTACGACCGCGGCGATTGCGGCGATCATGAATGCCATCGCACACGCCATTCCGAACGGCGCCGCGGACCACATGGACATGCCCGCCACGCCCGCCAAAGTGTGGGAGGCATGCCGACGGGCATTTGCACAAAAGTAGCCTGGGCGCCGAGGCCGCCCGATCGCATGGCGTAAGCGTAAGCGCAACCGGTCCCGGCTGTCCCATCGCAGCATCGCGCCGGAAAGTCGCGCTACCGCAACCGGGCGGACGTCATGACGCTGCCGAAAACCGGCGCCCGGACCAATATCCGCGGGCGTGCTCTTCGCTGCGCCGGAAAGCGGCGCTATGCGCGCCTCAAGCCTGCGAAATGAATTTCACGTTGGTGTAGGCCTCGAGACCTTCGATGCCTCCTTCCGAACCGTAGCCGCTTTCCTTGACGCCTCCGAAGGGCGTCTCCGGCGTGGAGATCGCGACGCTGTTGATTCCGACCATGCCTGCCTGCAGAGCGTCGCCGATCGCGGTCGCCGTCGCACCGGACGAGGTAAAAGCATAGGCGGCAAGTCCATAGGGCAAGGAATTGGCGCGTTCGACCACTTCGTCGAAGGTCTTGAACGGGACGATCGGCGCCACCGGTCCGAACGGCTCCTCGGTCATGATCTTGGCGTCGTCGGGGACGTCGGTGATGACGGTGGGCTGGAAGAAAAAGCCCTGATTGCCGTGGCGTGAACCGCCCGTGACGATCTTTCCGCCGCGGCTCTTGGCATCGTTCACGAATACCTCCATGGCATCGAGCCGACGTGCATTGGCGAGCGGACCCATGGTGGTGCCCCGCTCCAAGCCATCTCCGAGCTTGATCGCTTTGGCATATTCGGTGAAGCGCGCAAGGAACTTGTTGTAGTTCTGCTCCTGCACATAGAACCGGGTGGGCGAGATGCAGACCTGCCCGGCGTTGCGATACTTGAAGGCCGCAATCGTATCGGCGGTCTTTTCCGCGTCCGCATCGGCGAAAACAACGACCGGCGAGTGGCCGCCAAGCTCCATGGTCACCTTCTTCATGCCTTTTGCGGCAAGACCGGCCAAATGCTTGCCTACCGGGATCGAGCCGGTGAAGGAGATTTTTTTGACTGCCTTGGACGGGATCAAGTGTTCCGATACTCTCGCCGGAACGCCGAACACAAGATTAAGCACGCCCGCCGGTAGTCCGGCATCGGCAAAGCATCTGACGAGCTCGATGCAGCCACCCGGTGTTTCTTCCGAAGCCTTGATGATGACGGAGCAGCCAGCCGCGAGCGCTCCCGCGATCTTGCGCACCGGCGTGAGCGTGGGGAAATTCCACGGCGTGAAGGCAGCCACCACGCCGACCGGCTCCTGCAGAACGAGCTGCCGCACGCCCTTCTGCCGCCCGGGCACGATCCGGCCGTAGGCCCTCCGACCCTCTTCCGCATACCAATCGATGATGTCGGCTGAGGTCAATACCTCGGCACGCGATTCCGCGTAAATCTTTCCTTGTTCCTGCGTCTGCACGCGCGAGATGTGCTCGTGTCGCTCGCGCAGCAGGTCGGCGGCCTTGCGCAGTATTTTAGAACGGTCGTAGGCCGAGGTGGATTTCCATACCGCAAAACCTTTTTCGGCTGCAGCCAAGGCGGCATCGAGATCGGCTGTCGTCGCGTGAGGAAGATGACCGAGCACCTTGCCGTTCGCAGGATTGATGACGTCCTCGCCCTCGCGACCCTGCCCGTCGAGCCACCTGCCGTCGATGAACAGCTTGAGATCGGTATACATTTGAACCTCCACGACATACGTGAGCGCTGGATTAGCATTTTCGCGACCGGCCCGTCACCGGAATTATACCGGTCATGCAATCCTAGGATCCATGATACGCGCCGCCATTAATATGGATCGTTTGTCCGGTAATGAAACGCCCTCCGGGGCCGGCCAGGAACCGCACCATGGCCGCGACGTCGCTGGGGCGACCCTGCGCGCCGAATAGCGCGCCATGGGTGAGATGATGGGCCGGTTTCGCCGCCCCCGCCGACCGCGCGGTGGCGACCGCACCGGGGACCACGCAATTAACGGTGATATTGTGGTGGGCGAGGTCGTGCGCGAGACCGCGCGTAAAGCCGACAATGCCAGCTTTGGCGGTCATGACGTGGACACGGCCGGAAGAGCCGATATGCGCGCTCATGCCGCCGATGTTTATGATCGCGCCGCCATTTTTTTTGAGCAACGGCAGGCATGCCTTGCTGCAGTGAAACGCGCCGTCCAAGGTTACCGCAAGCACGGCTCGCCATTCGGCGTAGCTCATTTCATCGATGGGTTTTTCGTTGCGTAGTGCGGCATTGTTGACGACGATGTCGATACGCTCGAAGCGTGACGACGCCAGTGCGGCGAGAGCTGCCGCCGTTCCGGGGTCGGCCACGTCTCCTATCTGCGTCACTGCGCAGCCGCCGCCCCTGACGATTTCCGCGACGACGGCGTCCGCCTCGGCCTGATTTGCGCGCGCATTGACTACCACAGCGGCACCGGCCTCCGCCAGCGCCAGGGCAATTGCGCGCCCGATATTGCGACCCGCGCCGGTCACGACGGCAACCTTGCCGGTAAGTTCCTTCTCGCTCATCCCCGTAGTTCCTTGAGGTCGATCCTGCCATCGAAGAGCGTCGCGAGATACGCGAGTACAGCCTCGCTACGACGATTGTCCCAACCGCCATGGCGCGCATTCAGTCTGAATTTCGACTCGATGTCGGCGCGTGTGAGCGGCTCATGTGCTCCGCCTCGGAAAAAAGGTTGCCGCTCCTCGAGCACAGCGCCATCGCGGAGCAAGGCCCGAATATGGCCGGTGAAGGCCTTGGGATAGGGATTGTCCGGATCAATGACGTAGCTCACCCTGGCGGCAAGCGCGAGTACTTCGGGATCTTGCACCGCGTCGTCGGTAAAGGAATCAAGCCCGACGTCGCCGCGCACGAACGCGCTGGCGATAAGATAGGGAGTCGAGAATTTCGCGGCATAGCCGTTGGGCGGCCGCTGCTTGATTGCCAAAGGCTCCCAAAGCCGATGCACCGTTCCCTCTCCGACCTCGCAGACGAGCGCCGTCACGTCGCTCGGCTTGATGCCGCGCGCGACGAGGCGCTTTGCGCAGTCGATGTAGGGATGGGCCATGGTTCCGCAGGGATAGGGTTTGAACGCCAGCGTCTCCACGACCCAGCTTGTGCCGAAATCTTCGAGCACCGCAAAATTGGCGGCCCGCATGCGTGCAAAGCCGTGGAAAAGCCCATGCGTGCCCTCGAGGACGGTACGCGGCCCGACGAACCCCGCGCGTGCGAGGCGGGCCGCACGGTAGCCCGATTGCGCCGCCCAGCCCGGATGCATTCGCTTCGTCCAGCTTCCTTCGGCAAGATATTCGATGATGCCGGATGCCATGCTGCCGGCAATCCCGAGCGCATCGACGATCTGCCTCGGGGGAAGAGCCAGCGCCGCACTGACGCCCGCGGCCGCGCCCAGGGCACCGAACACCGCCGTCGGGTGGAAGCCTGCCTGATGCACCGCCTTCGGGGCGACGGTGGAAAGCCGGCACATCACCTCGGCGCCCACTGCAATTCCAAGAAGCGCGGAGGTACCCTGTCGCTGTTCCCGCTCGCAGGCCGCGAGTACCGCCGGCACGATGACCGCTCCGGCGTGCACCGGACCCCCTTCAAAGGTGTCATCGAAGTCCTCGCCATGGGCCGCCGTGCCGTTGACGAAGGCAGCGCCGGCGGCGCTCATCCCGTCCGCATGACCGATCGCCGTGCAGGGTCCTGGCTCATCAAATCCGGCGAGTGCCGCCACGACATACTTCTCGCAACGCGCCGCCACGCAAAGTCCAGCCACGTCGATGAGAAGGTCTTCGCATTTGCGCCGCAGACGTTCGGTCACCGCCCTCGCGTCAAGTGCACCGATCCGCAGGGCCAAGCGTTCGGCGACGGGCAGTTCGCGACGATCATTATCCACGAGATTAACCCGCGCCTGGCACGCGGCGTCCGCCGAACCGAAGGCTGTTGGCAAGCGCCACGATGCAGAACGTAATGACGAGCATCAGCAGGCCCAGCACCGCGATTGCCGCGAGGTCGCCGCTTTCGTTGAGATCGTAGATCAGCACCGAAAGAACCTTCGTTTCGGACGTGAACAACATGATCGCCGCGGATAGTTCGCGAATCACGGCGACGAAAATGAAACACCATGTCGCGATTACATTGTTTCGGAGAAGCGGTGCGGTGATCTTCCGGAGCGTGCGCAGGCGTGTTGCGCCAAGGATGCGGCTTGCGTCCTCGAGCTCAGGATGCACGGCATGGAACGCAGACTGCAACTGTTGATAAGCTGCCGGCATGCTGAGCGTGAGGAAGGCAATGAGCAGGATCCACAGGGTTCCATAAAGCAGAAACGGTGGGCGCGCGTAGCTGAAGAAAAGTCCGACCCCCAGCACGATTCCGGGAATGGCCACCGGCGCCGTGGCAAGGAAACCAAGGAGGCGATGCCCGAGGACTGCCTGCCGTGCGACAACATAGGCAATGACCAGCGCGAGGATCGTGCCGATTGTTGCTGCGAGCGCACCGAGAACAAACGTGTTGCGTAATGCAAGCTGCGTCGCTGACAACTCGTAGAACACGAAACGAATATTCTGCAGCGTGAAGTTATCAATCCAGACAAGATGAGAAGCGACTCGTGAAAAGGACGCGTTGAGGAGTGCCAAATAGGGAAGGAAGACAGGGCATGTCAGCACCGCTAAGGCACATGCGAGCGACATCCAGCGCCAGCCGCCGAGGCGAATGATGCGCGGCTCGCTGTTGCGCGCACCGACCACCGCATAGCTGCGGCGGCCGAGCACGTAATTTTCGGCACGGAGCAGAATTACCGTGAGAATCAACAAAGGCAGCGATGCGGCGGCGGCAAGTTCCGGCCTCGGCGGGAACTGAAACAGGCTCCAGATTTTCGTGGTCATGGTATGAAACCCCGCCGGCATCGCCAGGATGGCCGGCGAGCCAAACAGCGTCATGGCCTGCAGGAAAGCAACCAGCGCGCCGGCAAGCATTGCCGGCAGGGCGAGCGGAACGGTAATGCGCCACGCCGTGTGCCAAGTGCTCGCCCCGAGAATGGCGGAAGCATCCTCGAGATCGCCCGGCGTGCGGTCGAGCGCGTTGGCAACCAGCACGAATACATATGGAAACGTGTAACAACTGACAACGAAAACGAGCCCCGGGAAGCTGTAAATATTGAGCAGATAGGCGTCCTCGGGCAGGCCGGTCAACTCGCGGTAAAGCTGGTTGAGCAATCCGCTGTTAGGCGCGGCGAGCAGTTCCCAGGCGATCGCGCCGAGAAAGGGAGGTGTGACGAACGAGGCAGTGACCAACAGACGCACGGCGCGGCGCATTGGCATGTCCGTGCGCGCGACGAGCCACGCCATCGGTGCAGCCACACCACACGCGATCAGTGCGGACAGCGACGCAAGCGCGAAGGTGACGAGAAGCGGATCCAGATAGGCGGCATCGGACAGGAGCCGACGGAAATTATCAAATGTGATGGCACCATTCTTGTCGCTGAATGCGTAGATGAGGAGCCACGACAATGGCAACGCGATCAGCAGACAGAGCACCGTCGCAAACAGCAGCAACACCGGCAACGACAGATCGATGGCGCCTCGTCGTTCGGCAGGCGCTGGCGATGCAACCGCGGTCATGGCATGGCGTCTCCCGTCCCATCAACCGATGCGTCGAGGCGACCCGGCTCGCGCCGCAACCGCGCGAGCCAGGCGCGAGAGAACATCCTTCCGCCACGCACAGGAACGCAAGGAATACGGGTCGCTATGGGGCATCAGACGTGGAAGATCTTGACGTACCGCGCCTTGATCTCCTCGCCGTGCTTGAGAACGGCCGTCGGGTCGTCCTTCATCAGCTTGATCTGACTAAGCGGTGTGCGACCGGGATGTTCCTTGGCCTGCGGATGCACTGAGCGGAGCCCGCCGACATCGATACAGAGTTGCTGACACTCCGGCGAGAAACAAAAGCTCTGGAACAGCCGCGCCGCATTCGGATTAGGCGCCGCCTTGAATATCCCGTTAGGTCCGACGATGATCGGCGTGCCCTCGGTCGCGTAAACCGGCTCGACCGGCTGACCGCTCTCCTTTTCCTTCAAGATCAGATATTCCACGCCGTCGGCCTGCACCGCGCGCTCGCCGAGCGCGAGCTTCTTGGGTGGGTCCGCGGCGGACTGCACCTGCAAGACGTTCTGCCGCGCAAGCTTCTCGAAATAGCCCCATCCGAGCTCATGCGAGATCTGGTAGGTCGCGGTCATAATGGTACCGCTGTAGCCGGGATGCGCCTTGACGATCTTACCCTTCCATTTCGGATCGAGCAGATCGGCAAAGCTTCTCGGCGCCTCCTCTTTCTTCACGAGATTGGTGTTGTAGGCGATAATGCTAAGGAACACCCGGAAGCTAGCGAACATGCCGTCCGGATCCTTATGCTCGGCCGGATAGAATTTTGCGACGTCTTCCGGCACGTAGGGCGCAAGCAGATTCTGCTCCTTCCAGTAGATAAGATGCGACGCGTCCGATGAATTGACGACATCAACGGCATGCACGTTGGCGGCATATTCCTGCCCGATCCGCTGCAGTAAGCGCTCCGCCCCCGTGCGCTCAACCTTGCAGGCAACGCCGGGATATTTGGCTTCGAAGGCCTTGCCGATCTGCTCCGAGAGCTTGAGGTCAACCGAAGTATACCAGACGACCTTGCCCTCCTTCTTGGCCGCTGCGATCAATTCCGGCGTGACCGGGCTCGCCGGCGGTGCCGCCGACAGCACCCGCGTGGCGAAGCTCCCGGCGATACCGAGCGCGCTCGCGCCGACCAGAACCTCTCGACGCGACAATCTCCTTCCTTTTCTTCGCATGGGCGTGTCCTCCCGTCGTGAGTTATCGTCGCCCCGACGACCCATCAGCCCGTCAATGCTAGGCATCGTTGCGGCGGCAGCCGTAGCCATACCGAGCTGCCCTCGGAAAGCCTGTCACCCGCCGAGGTGACCACCCGCAATTGCGTGCCGTCTTTTGTCTCCACCATATAGTCGCGATGGCCGCCGAGGAAGGCCCCGCGCACGACCGTCGCGCTCACCACGTTTTCATGCACTGCGGGCTCCGTCGCCGAGATTGCAATATCATGAGGCCGGATCGACACCGGGACCGACGCGCCCGGGCGAATCGGCTCTCCTGCGCACCTTAGCGGCACGCCCGAGAACTCGACGTGTTCCGCATCAAGTCCCGTACCTTTGATGACATTGCTCGAGCCGATGAAGCGCGCCACAAATTCCGAACGCGGGTGATTGTAGATCTCTTCTGGCGTACCCACCTGTTCGATCCGGCCCGCATTCATGACTGCGATGAGGTCGGCAGTCGTCATCGCCTCCGATTGGTCATGGGTGACATAGACCGTCGTGTAACGATAGGTGTCGTGTAAGCGACGGACTTCGAAACGCATCTCCTCGCGCAAATTCGCGTCGAGATTGGAAAGCGGCTCGTCGAGCAATAGCGTCTCAGGCTCGACAATGAGCGCGCGCGCGAGCGCCACACGCTGCTGCTGTCCGCCCGACAGTTCGCCAGGGTAACGTTCGGCGAGCGGGGCGAGTCGTGTGGTGGCGAGTATTGCCTCGAGCTTCTTGCCTATGGTGGCACGGTCCATCCTGCGCAGCTTCAGACCGTAGACGATGTTCTCCGCAACCGTCATGTGAGGCCACAAGGCGTAGCTCTGGAAGATCATCGACATGTTGCGTCGCTCGGGCGGTATTGTCTGCGCAGGCGAGGATAAGAGCCTGTCACCGACGCGTATCTCGCCCTCGCTCGGCTCGACGAACCCCGCGATCAACCGCAGCGTCGTGGTTTTGCCGCAACCAGAAGGACCCAGCAGACAGACGAGACGCCCATGCTCGACGACGAGCGATACGTTATCGACCACGGCCACACCACCATATCGCTTAGTCAAGCGCTGCAACGCCACCGACGCCACCCAGTCCTCCCTTCGTTCAACATGACGACGCTGCCGATCGCCCGCGATATTAACACCGCCGCCGGCACGCGTTGTTGCCGATTACGAACCTGTGAAACGAGGCTTGCGTTTTTCCATAAACGCTTGGCGGCCTTCCACATAGTCTTTGGAGGCGAAGCATTGCGTAACGAGATCGGCGCATTTCCTCATGTCACGCTGACTTTCGTCCTTGAGCACCTCGCCCACGATGAATTTGACCGAATTGACGGTCAGCGGCGCATTGCTGCTGATCGTCTCGGCGTACTCCTTGACGTACTTCTCGAGCTCAGATTCCGGCAGCACCCGGTTCACCAAACCCATCTGCAGCGCCTCGGCGGCGGTAAACTGGCGTGCCGTGAAAAATATTTCCTTGGCAAACGACGGTCCGACGACGTCGACCAGTCTTTTGATTCCTTTGAAACCGTAACCGAGGCCGAGCTTGGCCGCAGGCACACCGAATTTGGAATTGTCCGAACAGATGCGCAGGTCGCAACACAAGGCGAGCCCGACGCCGCCACCGATACAATACCCGCGGATCATCGCGATTGTCGGCTTGGGGAATTCGTAGACCGCGGAGTTAGCGCGATCGACCGCCTCGTTGTAACGGTCAATCGCCTCCTTGCTGGAGCGCTCGCTTTCGAACTTGGAGATGTCGGCGCCAGACACGAAAGCCTTGCCGCCAGCCCCGGTCAGCACCACGACCCGGATCGATGGATCGGCCCCAAATTCGGCCAGCATGTCGGACGCGGCCTGCCACATCTCCAACGATACCGCGTTGTGCCTTTCCGGATTGTTGAAAATGAGATACCCGACCCCTCCCTCCTTCCGGGCCAACATCTTGTCGCTCTGCGTGCGATCGTTCATTCCCCGCTCCCTAGACCACCTTAGCCTGATGCAACGCGGCGATTTCGCTATCTTCAAACCCGAATTCCTTGAGGACTTCGTCGGTGTGCTGACCGATCTCCGGCGGCGTGGCGACGATCTTGGCGGGAGTGCGTGAAAGCGTGAAGGGCTGTCCGACGAAGACCTGTTCCGTCCCATCGGGGCGCCTCGCGCCTTGCGCGATGCCGAGATGTTTCACCTGCGGGTCAGCAAACACCTGATCGATCGCATAAATCGGGCCGCAGGGCACCCCTGCCTCGTTGAGGATTTCGATCCAATCGGCGCTCGGCCTGGTCATCGTTCTTTTCTCGATTTCGCTGTTGAGCGCGTCGCGATTCTTCGAGCGCAGTTCGCCGCTCTTGTAATCGGGATGATGGATCAGCTCGGGAGCGCCGAGCGCATGGCACAGTCTCTCCCACATTACCTGGCCCGTGGACGCGATGTTGATGTGTCCATCGCTGGTCTTGAAAACGCCGGTCGGAATGCTTGTCGGATGATTGTTACCCGCCTGCTTGGCCACTTCGCCCATTTGCAGCCAGCGCGCAGCCTGAAAATCGAGCATGAAAATCTGCGCCTGCAACAGCGAGGTTGCAACCCATTGTCCTTCCCCTGATACCTCGCGCTCGAGCAATGCGGTCAGGATGCCGAGTGCACAAAAAAGTCCTGCGGAAAGATCGGCGACAGGAATGCCGGCGCGTACCGGGCCCTGCCCCGGCAGGCCGGTGATCGACATCAGCCCGCCCATCCCCTGTGCGATCTGATCGAATCCCGGCCGATCGCGATACGGGCCGTCCTGACCGAAGCCGGAAATGCTCGCGAGAATGATACGCTTGTTGATCGCCTTGAGACTGTCATAATCGATGCCAAGCCGACGCTTTACGTCGGGTCGATAGTTCTCGACCACGACGTCGGCCCGTTCGACCATGCGACGGAACACGGCGAGCCCGCGCGGAGACTTCAGGTCGAGCGTCATGCTGCGCTTGTTACGGTGCAGGTTCTGGAAATCCGCATTGTGACGGGGGCCGCCGGGTCCCTCCCCTTTTTCCAGATGGGGTGGGGTCTCGATCTTGATGACATTGGCACCCCAGTCGGCCAGCTGGCGCACGCAGGTCGGGCCGGCACGCACCCGGGTGAGGTCCAGGATGGTGAAACGACTGAGCGCCTGGGAGGCCCGAGGGAAAGGCATTCTGCTCACTCCAACAAACCAAGCTCCAGCCGACATTCCCTGATCTCGTCTGCCTTGTCCATGACCCGCTTTCCGTCCTGGGAGGGATCGACAATCGTGCCCCGAGGCCGGGACGCCGCAGATCCGACCCTCTCGGCATCTCCGGCGATGCCACCTATTCCCAATCAGGACGGATCATGCCGCTCACGCCTTCAAATGCGCCCGGGTCGAGCTCCACGACCAGAAGCCGTGCCGGGTCCACCGGCCCTGGCATTCTGACGCGTCCTTTGGGGATAGGCGCGAACCCGGCCTTGCGATAGTAGGGTTCGTCTCCCACCAGCACGACGAGCTTGTGTCCCTTGGCCTTTGCCTCGGCCAGGGCGCGCGAAACCAGCGCCGAACCGATCCCGTGCGATCGGAATGGCGGCTCCACCGTCAGCGGTCCGAGCAGCAGGGCCTTGGCATCGCCAATGCGGATCGGCGTGAGCCGTACCGAGCCGACAAGCAGCGTGCCGATGCGGGCGGTGAAGGAGAGGTCGAGCGCATGTGTGCGTCCCTCGCGGATGCGATAGGCGCTCCGCGCATAGCGTCCCGGGCCGAATGTCCGTTCGTGGAGCCGCTCGATGGCGAGCGCGTCGTCCGCGGTTTCCGGCAGGATCGTGAGGGAAAGCTTGCTCATGGTCCAAGTGGTCATGCCCGCCCGCGCGCCGGTCATCAAGTCCGGACTTGACAATAGCGATTGATTTTCTTTTGCCGATCCCCAACTGCTAGGCGGAAAAACGGAGCCTGTAATGGGATTTCTCGTTGACGGCGTGTGGCAGCAGGACGGTCCGCGCACGACGAACGGTCATTTCATCCGTCCCCCCGCTCGGTTTCGCAACTGGGTGACCCCCGACGGCAGCCCGGGACCTTCCGGGGAGGGCGGTTTTGCCGCACAAGCCGGACGCTATCATCTCTACGTCTCGCTCGCGTGCCCCTGGGCGCATCGCACCATCATCTTCCGCAAGCTCAAAAAGCTGGACGACATCATCTCGATGTCGATCGTGTCGCCCGATATGCTGGAAGACGGCTGGACCTTCAATATCGCCGAGGGTTCAACCGGCGA
>Ga0070739_10003527_pt1 | contig 19379 bp, 18 predicted proteins | sample Coa_R1_7_FD_66445 | JGI IMG/M metagenome (GOLD analysis project Ga0070739, IMG submission 66445) | Surface soil microbial communities from Centralia Pennsylvania, which are recovering from an underground coalmine fire - Coalmine... | ecosystem: Environmental > Terrestrial > Soil > Unclassified ... | reverse complement strand
TCACCTTGCCGCTCGCGGCATCGAGGCAGAAGAGATTTCCTTTCTTGCTGACGCTGTAAACGCGGTCGCCGTCAACGGTCGGCGTGCTGCTCGTGCCGCCTTCGTAAAATTTCGGATCGAGTGGACAGGAATACGAATGTTTCCAAATCGTCGCGCCGGTTGCGGCATCAAGGCACCAAACCGTATCGGTCGCGTCGCCGTCGTTGCCCATCGTGTAAAGACGCCCGTTGCTCACGACCATCGAAGAAAAGCCCCAGCCGACCGATTTTTTCCAGAGGCGTTTCGGGCCTTCATTAGGCCATTGAGATTGCCAGCCGGTTTCGGTCGAGATGCCGTTCAAGTCCGGTCCGCGCCAGCGATACCAGTCGTTGCCGAAAACGCGCGATGAAGACGCAAAAACGCAAAACGCAAGGATGCAACCTGCTTGGAATGTGCGGTTCATATGCAGGCAGAATCAACGAGCCATCGAATGCTGTCAATAATGGCCAGTGCCTTAATTTTGAACAATTCAAGGCAATGGAAACCGCCAGTGATGGGTGAGTGTGAGAATGTCGCCTGTGGTAAACCACTAGTATCCGTAGAAGTGTACTCCCCATTGTTCCATCGGCATCGTTTCAGGCAAACTCGTTGCCGAAGAAAGGGAGGTTAAAGCAATGATGATCTGGGTGAGAACGATGAAATTATTCTCACCCAGCGTTGGAATCAGAAAAAATTAATCCTTAATCCTAAATGTATTATGAAAGACAGTCCTATCCTTAAATTCCTTGGTGCGATTCTTGTGTTATGCGTTTGCATGGTGTGTGGCAGCACGTCTGCGCCGGCAGCTACAAACGATCCCGCCACGCCGTACACGATCACCGGCACGGTCAAGACAACCACCGGCACGCCACTGGTTGACGTCGTGGTCTTCGCCTCCACGTATGTTGACGGAACCAATTACCAGGCCGTCAACGGCGTGACCGACAGCAACGGGCGATATACCATCAACGTCTTTGGAAATGCCGAGTGGTATCTCACCCCGGATTGTTACCAAGGCAGCAATAACATTGACCATCAAGGCTACCTTTGCCTGGACTCCCAATACGTCAAGATTGGCTCAGCCAATGGCTCGGCCAACTTCGCAACAATTCCTTACAGTGACTCGATAGATGAACTGGACGGCAGTGTTTACGATACCGATAAAAATCCAGTCGCGGGAGTAACTGTCTATGCCACCAACTCGGCCAACGGACAAACAGTCCAGACGACGACGGATGTCAACGGCTTCTATTATTTTTTTGTTGCGGATGAAACGTCCTGGAACCTTGGCGTGGATTGCAATCAACTCGCGAGCAAGGGCTATAGCTGTCCTGGCATAATCACTAATGCCATAATCCGCGATCGCAGTACTTGCTGCCAAAACTTCACCGTCACGCCCACCACTAGCACGAGCACGCCTCCGTTCTTCACCGGCGAAGTCGCGCTGGGTACTCCCGGTTGGTACTGGCTTGGGCCGCAAGGTTCCAATACTTATGGCTTCGGATATTTCAGCACGAAATACGCTCCTTACATCTTCCATCAGGACCTTGGCTGGGAATATTTCTTGGATGCCGGCAATGCCAGGCATGGCGCTTATTTCTACGATTTCTCGAACGGCGTCTGGTGGTACAGCGATCCGGGCCTGTTCCCTTACATGTATGATTTCAACCTGAACACCTGGATGTTTTACGCTCCACAACAAGGCAAGACCGACAGTTATCAATCCAGTCCGCGGTTGTTCCTGAACACTGCAACCAAGCAATGGGTGAACGACCTTTAACCAAGGTAAAATCAATCGTTCAGGGCCTTTGGGCAACCGGGTGCTGACACCCTGGAGGTTTGGGGTCTGCATTGAAAAGCATACCCTTTAACACCCCATTGTTTGTCACGCCTTGTTTCAGACAGACTCCGCGCAAGTAAAAGCACATTGAAGCAAATGATGATCTGGCTGAGCCGTTTTTCGGAGCAATTTAAACAAACGCTTATCAGTGTTTGGGGAGGCGTGCTGACGGCCCTGTGCATAGCCGCACTTACTTCGGCTTATGGACAGGATGCGTGGGAATATTCCGTTCGGGTGAGCGCCACTGTGCAGTCATCCCCGCCGCAAATCAAATTGACCTGGCCGCAGGACACAGTCTTGACACCCAGCAGCTATACCGTTTTCCGAAAATCCTTGTCCGATTCGAGTTGGGGAAATGAGGTTATCTTGTCTGGGAGCACGACCAACTACACGGACATCGAAGTGACGAACGGCGCTGCCTACGAATATCAAATCGTCAAGGCGACGCCCTACTATACCGGTTATGGTTACATCTACGCCGGCATCAATTTTCCCCTGACAGAATCGCGCGGGACAGTGGATTTGATCGTGGACAACCGTTTCTCCGTCGCGTTGTCCAATCAACTGCAACAGTTGGAGCAGGACCTTGTCGGAGACGGCTGGGGCGTGCTGCGCCATGATGTCGCGACCAATGACACGGTTCAACACGTCAAATCACTCATTCAAGCCGATTACTACGCCGATCCCGCAAATGTGAACACGGTCTTTTTGTTCGGACACATTCCGGTCCCTTATTCCGGGGACATCGCGCCGGATGAGCACGTTCCGGATCATCAGGGCGCCTGGCCTGCCGATGTTTATTATGGTGATCTGTTCGGCAACTGGACTGATACCACTGTCCGCGACACCGGCGCCGATTACTCACGCAATTGGAATGTTCCCGGCGACGGCAAGTTCGATCAATCTTCAATTCCCGGTTCGGTAGAACTCATGGTAGGCCGCGTGGATATGTATAATCTGCCCGGCGCAATGACGTTGGGGGGCCCGCCAACCCTGCCCAACGAGGAAAGTCTGCTGGCCAATTATTTGCTCAAGGACCATAACTATCGGACAAAGGTTTACAACCTGCCGCGAGCCGGTGTGATTGGGGATTATTTTGGCAATTATAACGGGGAGGCTTTTGCGGCGAGCGGTTGGCGAAATTTCTCGCCCTTCTTCGGTTACACCAACATTGCCAGCCTCACCACCAAGGGCACCTGGATTCCGACTCTCAGCAACGAGGCATTTCTTTGGTCGTACGGCTGCGGTTCTTCGGGCACATTTAATTCAATCAATGATCTGGGAAATGATGGCCAATATTATACCGTTTACAGCCCCGAAGTTTACAATGCGAACCTCCAGACAGTTTTCACAATGCTCTTCGGAAGCTGGTTTGGGGACTGGGATGCGCAGGATAACCTCATGCGCGCGACAATTGCTTCTCCCACCTACACACTGGCTTGCCTGTGGAGCGGAAGCCCGCACTGGTTTTGCCAGCACATGGCATTGGGTCAAACCCTTGGATTCAGCACCCGGCTCACCCAAAACAATGGGCCGAATGGCCTTTATAAAACCCAAAAGATGACTTACGCCGGCCAGGTTCATATTGCCTTGATCGGCGATCCCACGCTGCGCATGCATGTGGTTGCCCCTGCCATTAATCTGACCGCACTCACCAATTCAAACAGCGTGCAACTGAGCTGGCAGGCTTCTCCTGACAGCGTTGTTGGCTACAATATTTACGGCTCTTCAAGTTCGACTGGACCTTTTACTCGTCTCAACGCCCAGCTTGTGACCGGCACGAATTATATCGATTCGAATCCTTTGGCGGGGCCAGAAACCTACATGGTCCGTGCCGTAAAACTGGAAAGCACGCCAAGCGGCACGTATTACAACGCTAGCCAGGGAACGTTCTGCTATTCGGTCGCGCCCGCGCCATTTTTTACCGGCGAAAAGGCCTTGGGAAACAATTGGTATTACCTGTCATCGGGCCCAAACAATATATTTGGTTATTTCAGCCTGATTGACTTCCCGTACGTGTACCACCAGGATTTGGGCTGGGAATATTTCATTGCCGCAGGTGATGCCCAGCATGGAGGTTATTTTTACGATTTCACCGATGAGGCCTTTTTTTACACCGAGCCGGCGATTTTCCCGTACATTTATGATTTTAAAGCGAATGCATGGATGTATTATTTGCCTTTGAGCGGATCTCCAGGACGTTTCACCTCCAATCCCCGATGGTTTTACAATTACTCGACCCAGTCTTGGGTGAAACATCTGTAGGGAAACTCTGGCGGCTTTTTTGGCTCGAGCTGAGACACGAATTTACGCGAATCTTTTTTTCAGATCCATGAAAATTCGTCAAAAGGCGCTGTGGAGCTGAAAAATAATTGGGTGCAGGGTCTGCCTGCATTTGTTACGAATGGGAGCGTGCGCAGTCAGTTGTTGAAAAAAACGGATAGAATTGTCGTCAAGCTCGGCACGGGCGTCCTGACCGACAGCCGCAAGCAGCCCGACCTTCCACAGATGGAACAGTTGGTCAGGCAGGTCGCCGAGCAATGCCGCGCGGGCAGGGAAATCGTGCTGGTCAGTTCCGGCGCGGTGGGTTCGGGCATGGGCGCGCTCGGTTACAAGAAACGGCCAGGCCAGCTTGCCGAATTGCAGGCTTGCGCCGCGGTCGGCCAGTCCCGGTTGATGGCGACTTACGACAAATTGTTTTCCAAATTCCACCTGCATGTCGCGCAAGTGTTACTGACCCATGAAGATTTGCAGGACCACGAACGCCATCTCAACGCGCGCAATACGCTGGTCACGCTGCTCTCGCACGGCGTCGTGCCAATCATCAACGAGAACGACGCCGTTTCCTCCACGGAATTGAAGTTCGGCGATAACGACAAGCTTTCCGCGCTCGTCGCGTCGTTGTTGCCCGCCGATTTGCTGGTGATCCTCACGAGCGTGGACGGCGTCATTGAAAATTTTGGGAAACCCGACGCTCGCACGGTTTCGACGATTGAGAAAATTGATGCCGTTGTTGAGAGCATGGTGGGCGGCACGGAAAGCGAAACTGCGGTCGGCGGAATGATCTCGAAAATCCAGGCGGCGAAAATCGTGATCCGCTCCGGGATTCCACTGGTCATTGCGTCCGGGCAAAAGGAACGCGTGTTGGCGCGGATCGTCGAGGGCGAAGAGGAGGGAACGGTTTTTGTGCCGCAACCGACGCGTTTGCAGGGGCGGAAGCGCTGGATCGCTTTTTTTCATCATCCAAAAGGAACGCTTTTCGTGGATGACGGCGCGAAAACGGCGTTGCGCGAGAAAGGAAAAAGTTTGCTGCCGCCCGGCGTGGCGCGTTGCGAAGGAAAATTCGACGCCGGGGATGTGCTGCGCATTTGCGACCTTGAAGGGACAGAATTCGCGCGAGGCATCACCGATTTTAGTTCCGCGCAGATCGAGGCGCGAGAATGGACGCGCGCGGAGGTTGTCCATCGCGATAATTTGGTGATACTTTGAAATAACTGTGGTCAAATCAGTCGATGAATTGGCTTCTTTACGAAGACTCATTCGTCCCATGCGTCCCATTTTGTCCCATTATGCCCAAAAAAACCAAAGCCATTGATGACTTGTTGCGCGTCATGGCGCGGCTGCGTTCGCCGACGGGTTGCCCATGGGACCGCGAGCAGGACCATCGCACATTGCGCTGGCACGCGGTTGAGGAGGTTTATGAGTTGATGGACGCGATTGAAGCCGGCGACGACCACGAGATGGCGGAGGAATTGGGCGATCTGTTGCTGCAGGTGGTCTTTCATTGCCAGATGGCCAAGGAACGCGGCGCATTTGATTTTGAGACCGTCACGCGGCACATCGTGGACAAATTGATCCGTCGCCATCCGCATGTTTTCGGCGATGCCAAAGCCAAAACGGTTGACGCGGTCTGGGCGCAATGGGAGCAAATCAAAAAGGCTGAGAAAAAAGGAACACGCCACGAACGCGCCTCCGCGCTGGACGGAATCCCAAAACATCTGCCGGCGTTGATGCGCGCGGAAAAATTGGTGAAGAAAGCGCGCAAGGCAAATTTGATCCAGATGAAAAATAACGGCAAATCCAGCAAGGCTGCTGTGGCTCGCGAATTGTTTGAGCTTGCGCGATACGCGCAGCAGCGCGGCTGGTCGGCGGAAGATTTGTTGCACGGCGAGGTTCGCAAACACGAGCGCGCATGGCGCAAACAGGAAAACAAACATTGACCCAAATTTGACGCACTTGGATGATTGCATTACCTATGTTTTTTGAAAATCAAACGAACCAAAGAATGAACCAACTATGAACGGAAATCCGTCCAAAAATGTGTTGAACTCGGATGTCGAGATCAAAGGCAACCTCAAGTTTTCTGGCGAACTCACGTTCGACGGCAAGCTTGAAGGGGAAATCACCACCGATGGTGTCTTGAATCTCGGCGACGCCGCGGTCGTCAACGGCAACATCACCGCCAACTCCGTCATCGTGCGCGGAAAGATCACGGGCAACATCCAGGCCAAGGAAAAGATCGAGATCAAGTCCAAGACGGAACTGTTCGGCGATATTCGCGCGTCGAAGTTGTCCGTTGAAGAGGGCGTGACATTTGTCGGCCGGACCGAGGTCAATCCCAACAAAGTATCTCCAACCCCGTCTCCGCGGCCCGGCGAGACTCCCAAGGTTCCGGAGCCGGCCAAAGCCATGGCTCGCTGATCGCCGCGTTGCCGCATGCCCAAAAGTTGAATGCCAGCGAGCAAGCAGCCGGACAAGCTCAAGGTGGCCTGCCCGCATTGCGGCCATGCGCAGATGGAGCCGCGCACCGGCATCTCCACCGTCTGCAAAAAATGCGGCCAGCATTTCGAAGTTCAGGCAGCCCTTAAGCCCAAACGCAAAGAAGCGGGCCCCGCGCCGGAAAAACGGCTGGTCAAGTGCTTCGAATGCGGCACAGAAATGCAGGCGCCTGTCAGCGCGCAATCCACAATGTGCAAGCGCTGCAGTTGCTACATTGACTTGAAGGATTACCGCATCAGCAACGCCGTCTCCAAGAACTTCAAAACGCGGGGCTCATTCAACATCGAGCTGGGCGGTTATGTGTTCAACACCGAGGCGTTGGTGGAAAATGCCGTCATCAAGGGGCGTTTCCTGGGCAAGTTGACCGCGGGCGGTTCATTGACCATCTACTCGTCGGCGGAAATCAAGGGCAGTTTCAAAACCCACTCGCTCATCATACCGGCGGCGAATAATTTTCGTTGGCCGGAAACAATTCGCGTCACGGCGGCGGAAATCGCCGGGGAACTGGCGGCGAACCTTGTGGCCGATGGAACGGTCGTTCTCAAATCATCCGCGCGAATGTTCGGCAACATCGAAGCCAAGAACCTGGTCGTGGAAAGCGGCGCTGTCGTGGTGGGCTACATGCGCATCGGCCTGCCGGAGTCGTCGCGCCTGTTAATTTGATTGTGACAATCTCCAAGGGCTGTGCTTACTTAGGAAATTATGATGCTCTGTGGAAAAGATGCTCGGTGTGCGGGACAAGAATGGAACCGGGATGGGAATTGGGGAGCGCACGCGTCCCGCGTGCCCCGTTCGGCGTCTCGCCGAACGGAAAAAAATCCCAGAAGCGCCCGGCGAGACGCCGGGCGCGGCAACCGAGACGGTCGCGCTCCCCAAACGACTACCGTTGTTACATGCCTGGCTCGTCGGTTAAATAACGTTTTCTACAAGGCAAAATTATGACTGATCCGCGCTATACGAAACTGGCCGATTTGCTGGTCAATTATTCCACAGGATTGAAGAAGGGCGACCGCGTGCTGCTCGACATGATCGATGTGCCTGATGAGTTTGCCATCGAGCTGATGCGCGCGGCGCGAAAGGCCGGCGCGACGCCGCTGATCGAGGTGCGCCACACCCGCATCACGCGCGAAGTGATGAAAGACACCGACGCCAAACACGCGGCGTTGGTGCGCGACGTGGAAATGTTTCGCATGAAAAAAGTGCAGGCCTACATCGCCATTCGCGGCAGCGCCAACGCCAGCGAAACTTCGGATGTGCCCGCAGACCGGCTTTCGCTCTACGCGAAAACATTGCGCCCGGTGCAGAATTATCGCGTGAACAAAACGCGCTGGGTCGTTTTGCGCTGGCCTTCACCCAGCATGGCCCAGGGCGCGAACATGAGCACCGAGGCTTTCGAAAATTTATATTTCGACGTCTGCACCATGAATTATCGCAAGATGGCCAAGGCCATGGCCCCGCTGGAAAAACGGATGAAACGCGCCGACCGCGTCCATCTGAAAAGTCCCGGCACGGACCTCACCTTCAGCATCAAAGGCATCGGCGCGCAAATGTGCAAAGGCGACCGCAACATCCCCGACGGCGAAGTATTTTCCTGCCCCGTCAAGGATTCCGTCAACGGCCAGATCACCTTCAACACGCCAACGATTTATTCCGGCAGCAAGTTTGAAAACGTCCATCTCGAGTTCAAGGACGGCAAAATCATCAAGGCCACTTCGAACAACACCAAACGGCTGAACGAGATTTTGGACACCGACGCCGGCGCGCGTTATGTCGGCGAGTTTTCGCTCGGGTTCAATCCCTACATCCAGAACCCGATGTGCGACATTTTGTTCGACGAAAAAATCGCCGGCTCGCTGCACTTCACACCCGGCCAGGCTTATGAGACTTGTGACAACGGCAACCGTTCCGCCGTCCATTGGGACATGGTCTTGATCCAGCGACCCGAATGGGGCGGCGGCGAAGTCTGGTTCGACGGCGAACTCATCCGCAAAGACGGCATGTTCGTCCCCAAAGATTTGAAGCCGCTCAATCCTGAGAATCTCAAATAGAGCGGTTAAAAGGTTAAAACGTTACATCGTTACATCGTAGCTGCGCGTCCGCAGGTAGGGCGCACTCCGTGCGCCGCTCGTACGACTGAATACGAATCGGCGGGCACCGGAGTGCCCGCTCTACCTGCGTCGGAAGATTCTGGCCGCCAGCGGACGGCGCAGCGCGCCGTCTCTACCTTCCTCAACCCTCCTTGAGGATGGCGAGGAATTGTTTCACTGCCGGTGAGAGGACTTTGTTCTTTTTGTAGATGGCGGCAAGGGGACGGTAGAATTCGCCATCTTCAAGCTGCACCTGCGCCAGAGTTTGCTTGGCCACTTCCTGAACAATCGTGCCTTGTGGCACAACGGAAATGCCCGCGTCGATCTCGACGGCGCGTTTGACGGTCTCGATGTTGTCGAACTCCATCACGTGCTGCACTTCGACGTTGCTTTCCTTGAGGATGCGATCCAATGCCTTGCGCGTGGGGATGTCCGGCTCGAACCCGATGAACTTCTGGCCAGACAAGGCCTTGAGCTTCACGGTTTTCATCTTGGCGAAAGGATGTTGCGGATGGCAGATGAGCACGAGCGGGTCTTTGCGGAGCGAGACGGTTTCCAACTTGCTTTCGCGCATCGGGTAAGCGACAAGGCCGAGGTCCACAACGTTGCTCAGGACGTCATCATAAACCTGGTTCGCGCGACGATATTCGACGTGGACGTTGACGGTCGGGTAGCTCTTGAGGAACTTCTTGATGTACGGCGGGAGGTCGTGCAAACCGATGCTGTAAATGGTTGCGACACGAATGGTTCCGGAGATGATGTCCTTGATTTCCTGCAACTTGCTGTGAAGGGAATCGTAGGATTGGATGATTTGCTTGCTGAAATCGTAAAGGACCTGGCCTTCGCGGGTGAGCCGGAACTTCTTCTTGCTACGCTCGATGAGGAGCGATTTGAACTGGCGTTCGAGCGAGCTGATTTGCTGGCTGACTGCGGATTGTGTGACGTTATTAATCTGAGCTGCCTTGGTGAAACTCTCCGTCTCTGCAAGGTCGCAAAACACTTTAAGACTCTCAATTTGCATAAGTTGGGGTTATTGAAACGCAATATGTGTCATGAGTCAACAGGTGCTGCTTCGGCATGGGTCAAAACCTGCTTGACTTTCATGAGGAGCTCCTGGCTGGTGAAGGGTTTTTGGAGATAACTGGTATGGTCTTCCTTTTCCGTCGATGGCCTGACAAATCCGCTGGAACAAAGAACGCAGATGGAAGGCGAAACTTCGCGCACTTTTTCCACCAATTCACGCCCGCTCATGCCCGGCATCACGAGATCGGTGAACAACAGATCGATTTGCGGCTCGCCCTTGGAAATGATCTCCAGCGCCTTTTGCCCGCTGTTGGCGGTAATAACATTATAACCATAAGCGCCCAAAACGGTTTGGCCCATCGTCAGCAAAAGCTCCTCGTCATCCACCATGAGAATGGTTTCGGTGCCGTTCAAAGGTCCTTCGGGAGCGGAATGGTCTTTGACCATTTTTTTATCGGCTGGCAAATAGACGCGCACAGAAGTGCCGGAGTTGGGCTGGCTCGATACCGCGACTGCTCCGCCATGATTTGTGACGATGCCATAAACCCACGCGAGACCAAGGCCTCGATGTTGGCTCCCGCGTTTGGTGGTGAAAAAAGGTTCGAAGATGCGCGGCAACACGTCTGGTTCAATGCCGCAGCCATCGTCAATGATTTCCGCGCAAACGTACGTGCCTGCCGCCAATTGCGCATTGCGGTCCTGGGTTTTCTCGGTCAATTCGATGTTTTTCGTTTGCAAAATGATTCGTCCGCGCGGGCCAAGCGCCTCGACTGCGTTTTCCATGATTTTGACCAAAGCCTGCTGCATCTTGGCTTCGTCAAATTTCGCCAGGTAAAGCTTCCGTTCCAATTGCAACGTCCAGGAAACATCCTTGTCGAGCTTGGCGGCCTGGAACATTTCATGATTGCGTTGCAGCAATTGGTTGAGGTTGCGCGAGGCCTGCACCTTCTTCTCCTGATGGCTGAACACGCCGAGATCATTGGCGATTTCTGCGGCCTTTTCGGCGGATTTTTCGACTTCCCTCAGAGAACGCCGCCACGGATTGTCCGGCTCAAGCTTGCTCAAGACAAGCGACGTGTGGCCGAGAATGGTGGTCAAAGCATTGTTGAAATCGAGCGATACCGTCCGCGCCAATTGAAGTGCGCAATCCAGTTTCTGCTTCTGCGCGATGCTTGCGTCCATGCCGTTTGTTTTGTCTGGAACTGTTGTTTTGTCCGGAAGCAACTGCATCAGCGAATATTTATTGGCTTCATCGTCGAACGTGGAAACCCATGCCTGAAAAGTCATTGTCCCTCCATCGGCGCATTTCAGGCGAACGGATGCCTGCAACCCCGGCGCAGCTTTGCATTGGACAAGAAAATCCGCCGGAAGCACGTTGTTTTCCGGAACCCAAAGCGAATCGAGCGCCGTCGCGCCGTTTCCCACAGCAGGCCCGAACGTTTCGACGGCCTTCTTGTTGGCCTTACGGATTGCGCCCGGTTCCTCCAACAGCAGCACCGGCCAGCTTGCAAGGTCCAGCGGAGAAGGGGAATCCATCTTTTGCTCTCTGGCCATCCCGGCATCCAATCCCGCGGCTTTGTCCGGGAGCAACTGCAAGAGGTAATATTTATTGCCATCATCATCGAAGCTGGAAACCCACGCCTGAAAAGCCGATACGGATTTATCGACGCATTTCAGATGAACGGATGCCTGCAACCCCGGCGCGGCCTTGCAATGAATGAGAAAATCCAGGGGAAGAGAGTCGTTCTCCGGGACCCAAAGCGAATCGAGCACCGTCGTACCGTTTCCCACAGCGGGACCGAACACCTCGACGGCCTTCCGGTTGGCCTTTTGGATCGCGCCGGGTTCCATTATCAACAGCACCGGCCAACTCGCATCCAACAGACCCAAAACAACATCTGACTTCATCACAAAAAATTATTTGGCGCCTACATCCTAACCAAACCCGCCCAAATCTCAACAGGTGAATCATTGCGGTACTTCCAAAAATGCCGATGGCAGCAATTCCGACACAGTGAATTCACGAATCTTCCGCGGCGAACGGCTGTCCGCCGTCCAAACCACCGCTTTAGGCGCATATTCCGCCAGCAATTGCCGGCATGCGCCACAGGGCATCGGCGCCGGTTTCATCGGCGCCACAACCGCGATCGCCTTAAAATGCGAGCGCCCTTCCGTGAGCGCCTTGAACAGCGCCACGCGTTCCGCGCAACACGTCAGCCCGTAACTGGCGCTCTCCACATTTGCGCCGGTTATTACTTCCCCTTCTGACGTCAACAATGCCGCACCCACCTTGAATTTCGAATACGGCGCAACGGCCCGTTCACGCGCATCCAGTGCCGCCATCACCAATTCTAATTTACTCATTTTCCCCATATGCGCTGGCAAACGAGTGGAGCAAGAACCCTGCCGCATGTTTCACATTCTCAGCAGTTTCCAAAACTTCCGCGTGAGACAACGTCCCACCGCCTCTGCCCGCCGCCACATTCGTAATGCACGACAGCCCAGCCACTTTCAATCCACATTGCCGCGCGACAATCGCTTCCGGCACAGTGCTCATTCCGACGGCGTCCGCACCCAGCCTCGCAAATGCCTCAATTTCAGCCGGTGTCTCATAACTAGGCCCGCTCACCCCGAGGTAAATTCCATTGTGCAGTCGCAATTTGCAATGTTTCGCGGCCTTATGCAGCAAGCCCGACAATCCCTCATCATAAGCGCCGGTCATATCCACAAACCTCGGCCACTTTGATGATGCCGGGCCACGCAGCGGGTTGATGCCCATGAAGTTGATGTGGTCGCTGAAAACCATGAAGTCGCCCGGACGGAATTTTCGATTGATGCCTCCAGCCGCGTTGGTGAGCAACAAATCCTGCACCCCAAACTCGGCAAGCACCCGAACGGCAAAAGTCACCTGCTCCATCGAATGACCTTCATAAAAATGAGCCCGTCCGCTTAAAGCGATCACCGGCGTCCGGCCAAACACCCCCAGCAACAATTTCCCTGCATGACCGCGCACGCCCACCGGCGGAAAACCAGTCAGCTTTTTGTATGGAATTTCCGTCTCGATCTCCAAGCGCGAGATTGCGTGTTGAAATCCGCTGCCCAAAACCATCCCCAATGTCGGCCGAAGTCGCGACACTTTGCCGATTTGTTTTGCGGTGAATTGGGGATTGGCCGCTGGTTTCATAACTCTGCCCTCAAGCAAACCATGTTTGGCCGCGTCATCAAAGGGGATTTTGCGCAGGGTTGAACCTAACGGCGCAACTGGCGTTCCGCCCGATGATGCTTGTCAGCTTTTTACGACGCTGATTTGTCCATTGCGTTCGAGGTAGGCGCTTTGAACTTTTTGAAGATCATCCACGTTGCCGTTCATCCGTATCTCCTCCTCCAAATCGTGCATGGTGATGTTATGTTTACTCATGGCCGATCCGAGCGCGACGCCGTCCTTCACCACCTGGACGCAGTGGCCTTTTACGAGATTCCCGAACCCGTGCGATTTGCAGGCAAGATACGCCAAGAGGCGATGCATCCAAACCAAAATAAAACCCGCCGCAAGCGTGGTGAAAAATCCGGCGGATCCGTTCACGGCGCGGGCCAGCACGGAAGCGAGGATGAATCCCAGGATCGCGTCGAACGCGGTCATTTTGGAAAGGAACCGTTTGTTGGCCATGCGCACCATCACCAGCGCCGCGATAAAAACCAGTATCGCCCGCAGGCCGGTTTGGCCAAAAGTCAAGTCCTTGGGTTCGGCAGTGAGTCCGAGAATGGGGTCTAACCAAGCATAGATTGCATTCATAGAATTAATTCAAGGGTTGACCGACAAAACTTTTTGAAATCCATCCAGGTCGTCTGCAAAAATTTTTGGATCAAAATCGGGCAAGGATTGCGCATCTTTGAACAATTTATTGAGCGGGGCGTCGAGTCGCTTTGTGAGCGAGTCATCATTCAATCCGGCAACCAAACGGTCCAAAGCAAGAACCAAGCGTTCAGCGCGGCGGGCGTGAAGAGCGCGAGAAATCGTTGCGTCACGGAATGTTGTTCCCGTTGCGGCGTAATGGTCCAATAAACGATGCCGACCGGCCGGATCGGTGATATCGAACCCCTTTTCCACTTTGATTGCGAGCTCAGGCGGCATTCCACCTGTCGAAGCGTGCATTCCTGCAGGCGCGATCACCCACTTTAATGCCGCGCACTTGTTCGATTCACTTTCAGTCGGAACTTTTTCCAGCGACATTTGCCATTGCATTTCGCGCAAGGCCGCAAGCTGGCCCACCAGCCAAGTCATCGGTCCCGACCAATTCGTCCCCTCGCGCCAATGTTTCGGCTCGGCAACAGCCTGACCGTCCAGTTCGAAAATCAATTCAGGATGGCCGGCTTGCAGGATATCGGCATCCACGTTTTGATGGCAGGCAACGCAGGTGTTCGCGCGGACATAAAGATTGTTGAGGTCGCGCATCCCAGCATTAACGCGATCTTGGTGCGTGAAATCGCTGCGCGTATGGGAAAGCAGCCAATTCTGCGCCGCGCCATGACAATTTTCGCAGGAAACTCCGGCAGCCGGATCCAGGATTTTCCGCAAGGCATCGTTCGTGGCGATGGTTTGGAAAGGTGCATGGCAAACCGTGCAGCGCGCGCTTTGCACCGGGTCGGCAATGTGCAAAACATCGGCGATTCGCGCCGAGCGCGCGAGCGTGAGCGTGGCATAGGAGCGGGTGTGGACGTCAAACTTCGACCAGCGGATGCATTGGTCATGTTTTTCGCCCGCGCCGCCGTGGCAGTAGGAGGAACTGCATGAGGATTCACCTCGAAACTGGGTCGCGGCGGTTTCCATTTCAGCGGTTTTCGACTGAGCGCAACAAGCGAACGTCAGCGCCAGTCCGAAAACAGCGTAAAATACGGAAACCGCAAGGCTTTTCACATAATGCGGAGTGCGCCATGCAACACGTAATTTCCTGCCTGAATTTGAACTAAAACGTTTACTCCGCACGGGAGGTTTGTTAGATAAGCTTCGACCAGAATGCAATCAAATATATTGCACAGAATCCAATTGGCTTTGGGGGGCAACACCGCGCTGGTCATCGGCTATCTTCTTCTGGCAATCATCCTCATAGAAGGTTGCCTGGTGATTTATCTCACCTTGCGCCGCATTTATTTTCAGCGCGAACAACAGCGTCTCACGCGCGAATGCCTCCGTTTGCAGGTCAAGGCCGCCGCACTTCAATGCCGCGAAGCCGAGCAGGGCCGCCTTGTCTGGAACGGTTATCGCAAATTCCGCGTAGTCAAAAAAGTGAAGGAATGCCACGGCGTCTGCTCGTTCTATCTCAAGCCGCACGATGGCAAACCGCTCCCGCCCTACAAACCCGGCCAATACATCACCTTCCAGTTGAATCTTCCCGGACAAAGCAAGCCGCTCATCCGCTGTTATTCGCTTTCGGATAGTCCGCATCGCGGCGATTACTACCGTGTCACCATCAAAAAAGAGCCCGCGCCGCCGGACAAACCCGGCGTTCCTCCGGGGCTCGCCTCAACCTATTTCACCGACGTCGTGAAGGAAGGCGACATCCTGGATGTGAAGGCGCCGGCGGGAAATTTCTGTTTGGATTTGGCGAAGGAAACGCCCGTGGTGCTCGTCGGCGGCGGAGTGGGCGTGACGCCAATGTTGAGCATGGCGCATGCGATTGCGGCCAATGCTGCGCGGCGCGAAGTCTGGTTTTTCTTCGGCGCGCGTAATTCCAAAGAGCACATTCACAAGGACGAAATGTTGAAGCTTGCCGCGGAGCACGAGAACATCCGCCTTCATGTCTGCTACAGCCGTCCGGATGAAAACGACAAAAAAGGCGTGGACTACCATCACGAAGGCCGCATCACGGTGGATTTGATGAAGGAACTGTTGCCGTCGAACAATTACGAATTTTACCTGTGCGGCAACGGCGCGTTCATGAATTCAATTTCCGAAGGACTCGAGGCGTGGGGCGTGCCTGACAAGAATGTTTATTTCGAAGCATTCGGCCCGGCGACAGTAAAGAAAAAAGCTGCCGTGCAAGCGCCCGAACCCGCCGTCACGAGCAAAGGCTTTGATGTCACCTTCAGCAAATCGGGCAAGAGGAGCAAATGGTATGCGAGCAGTGGTTCACTACTTGATTTTGCGAATGCCGAGGGCGTCAAGATTGATTGCGGCTGTCGCGCCGGCAGTTGCGGCAGTTGCCTCGTCGCCATCAAGTCTGGCGATGTCGAATACGTCAGCGAACCCGGCGAAAAACCGGAAAGCGGTTCGTGCCTGACGTGCATTTGTCGACCTAAGGGCGATTTGGTGCTGGATGCGTGACAGGCGCGAAGTGGTTACATGGTTACAAAGTTACATGGTTACAATGCACCATGGGTTCAACTATGGGTGCGTGAAAAACTGGCGGATTTATGGAAAAGAAAAATACATTTCAAACGTTTGAAGATTTGGAAGTTTACCGGGAAGCGCGCGCATTTCGGAAAAAAATGTATGAAGTTGCCCGCTGGCTCCCAGACATTGAAAAATTTGGACTTGCCAGCCAAATGCGCTGCGCAGCGGTTTCGCTGACGAACAATATTGCCGAAGGACACGGGCGTTATCATTATCCTGACCTGGTTAAATTTGGCCTTCAGGCGCGCGGTTCATTGGAAGAATTGATTGACGACCTTAATGTCTGCGTGGACGAAAATTATATTCCCTTGCGAGAAATCGAAACGCTGAAACAGGAAGGCTGGCGTTTGCTCCGCATTCTGAATGGTCATCTCCGTTTTCTTCGCAACCAGCAAATCGAAAAAAAATCAGCGCTTCACGACAAGCCGATTTCTTATGCGACTGATGCCGAAGATCCGCTCGACGCCGAGGATTGTAACGATGTAACCATGTAACGATGTAACCATTTTACGCTCCCATGTAACCACAACATCGCAACCACCAATGCCCGCTTCCTCCCCAATCCTTGACAGACCGCAACGCTGGGACGCCGCTTTCGACCCGGAAATGAAACCGGAGACGGTCGCGCGCATTTTGCAGCTTGAGCCGTTCCGCGATATGAAACCGGAAAATTTTCCCAAGCGCATTTCTCTTTCAGATATTTTGATGCATGACGTGCGCGTCCGCCGGTTTCGCAACGGTGAAATTGTTGTGCGCGAAGGCGATTACGGGACTTCGGCCTTTATGATCATTTCTGGGACCGTGCGTGTGGTGTTGGGCAGCTTGCCGGCATCGGTGCTGGGCCGTCGCGAACCGACGCGTAAAAACATTTTCAAGGTGCTTGCGCAAATCTGGTCCGGACGGCGCGAGCCGGAAAGTTTCAAGCCATCAGAGCTCAAGCAGGATTCGCGCATCGCCGCCCGCAAGGGCAAGGGCGACGAGGTCAAAGTTTTTTTGCAGGATGTTCCGCGTGTGTTGAACGAAAATAAAACGGCGGTTTTGCATCCGGGCGAATTTTTTGGCGAACTGGCCGCGCTCAGCCGCATGCCGCGCACGGCAACGGTTTTTGCGCAAGGCGACGAGACTGAACTGCTGGAAATCCGGTGGCAGGGCTTGCGCGATTTGATGCGCTACGACGACCAGTTGCGGACCCACATTGATACGATTTATCGCGTGCGCGCGCTGGCGTCGGCTTTGCGCGAAATTCCCATCTTTAGCCATCTCTCGGACGAAGATTTGCAGAAGGTCATCGAGCAGACGGAATTTGGCACGTATGGCGATTACGATTGGTCGGGCGAATACAAACGGCTGGCACAGGCCGGTGGCGTGGGACAAACACCGGAACCGGTCATCGCGCAGGAGGGAGATTATCCGAATGGCGTCATCGTGATTCGCGCGGGCTTCGCCCGCTTGAGCCGCAAGTTCGGCAATGGCCATCGTACGTTGAATTATCTGGGCGCGGGAAGGATTTACGGGCTGGAAGAAATCGCGCACAACTGGCGAAGCAAGGACGCGCCCGTTCCGTTGCAACATTCCCTGCGCGTTATCGGCTACACGCACGTGCTGGTCATCCCGACCGCGGTGATGGAAAGCGTCGTGCTTCCCAACGCGCCGAAAAATACATTGCCCGACCCGATTCCTGAAGTGGATGAACTGGAAGAAACCGTGCCGGAAATTGACGCGGCAGAAAAAATCGGGGCTGACACGCTCGAATTTCTCACGGAAAACCGTTTCTTCAACGGCACCGCCTCGATGTTGATTGATTTGGATCGTTGCACGCGTTGCGATGATTGCGTGCGCGCCTGCGCCGCGGCGCATGAGAATAATCCGCGCTTTCTCCGCCATGGCCCATCGAGTGGAAAAATCATGGTCGCAAACGCCTGCATGCATTGTGTGGACCCGGTTTGCATGATCGGCTGTCCCACGGGCGCGATCCACCGCGACGCGTTCGGCGGCCAGGTGGTCATAAACCCGACGACGTGCATCGGTTGCAAGGCGTGTTACAACAATTGCCCTTACGACGCGATTCGCATGGTGGAGATCCGCGATGAAACCGGCGCGTTCATGGTGGACAAGGACATGAAGCCGATCATCAAGGCGACCAAATGCGATTTGTGCGTCGAGCAAATGACCGGCCCGGCGTGCCAGCGCGCCTGCCCGCACGGCGCGCTCGCCCGCGTCAACCTGAACGAACTGGACACTTTCGCCCGATGGCTTAAACGATGAATTCCTTCCGCCGACAACGCATCATCGGCCTTTTGCTGCTGCTGGTTTTTTCGGCGGCAATTCTCTGGGCTTATTTTCGCTACACGCCGCAATTTCCGCGGCTCGATTATTTTTCCGGCGCGCTGCTCTTCTCGGTGATGGTCGTACTGACCTTGTACAACGGACGCAAAAAACTGCCCTTCCTGCCGCTCGGCACCTCGGAAGGTTGGTTGCAATTCCACGTCTATGCCGGATTTCTCACGGTCGTCCTGTTTCTCGTGCACATCCAATTTCGCGCGCCAAGAGGCTGGTTCGACATCATCCTGGCGACTTTGTATCTGCTCGTCACCGTCAGCGGCATCGCGGGACTGGCGTTGACGCGCGCAATCCCCAAACGCCTCACCACCCGCGGGGGCGAAGTCTTGTTCGAACGCATCCCGGCAATCCGCCGCCATTTGCAGGCACAGGCTGAAACGCTCGCGTTGAAAACGATGCCGGAAACCCACTCGGCGACCATCGCCGATTTTTATGTCCGCCATTTGCAGGATTTTTTTGACGGCCCGCGCAATTTATATCTTCACCTCCTTGAAGTCCGCCGTCCGCTGAATCTTTTGCAGAATAAAATCAACGACTTGGACCGTTACCTGAACGCCCGCGAACGCGAAACGCTCGATAAAATCGCCCTGCTCGTTCGCCAAAAGGACGGCTTGGATTATCATCAGGCGCTGCAACTGCTTTTGCGCGGCTGGTTGTTCGTGCACATTCCGCTCACCTATAGCCTGATGATTTTCTCGGTCGTGCACATCGTTCTGGTGTACGCATTTTCCGGAGGGGCGCGGTGAAAGATCAATTGCCGCCGCCAGATCCTGATCCAAGTCATTACGTCCGCCCGACGCAAAACTGGATTTGCGGCCGGGCCGCCGACGGCCACCCCTGCCGCATCGGCCCGGACGCTTCCGGCCATTGTCGGGCGACTTGCGAATGCGTTCCCATCCTC
>Ga0070739_10003524_pt1 | contig 19393 bp, 23 predicted proteins | sample Coa_R1_7_FD_66445 | JGI IMG/M metagenome (GOLD analysis project Ga0070739, IMG submission 66445) | Surface soil microbial communities from Centralia Pennsylvania, which are recovering from an underground coalmine fire - Coalmine... | ecosystem: Environmental > Terrestrial > Soil > Unclassified ... | reverse complement strand
CTCGACGGCGAGGTCGAGCTCGCGGCTCAGACGGCGTGCGGCCTCCTCGCGCTCGGTGCGAACCGTCGCATCGAACTGCTGCTGCGCAGCTTCGGCGAATCGCCCCGTCTCGCGGTCGACGATCCGCTTCAGCTGCTCGGCCTGTCGGCGCTCCACGTCGCCCAGCGCCATCTGCACGCGTTGCGCCGCCTCGCCGCCCTCTCGCTCGATCAGCTCGCGCAGCTCGGCCTCGCGGCGGCGTAGCCGGTCCGCGACCTCGTGCAACGCGCGCCGCCGTTCGGCGGCATGCGCGTCGAGCTCCTCGTTCGCCGCCTGTGCCGCCTCCTGCGCCTGCTTCGTCAGCTCCTCGCGCAGGCGCGCGAGCACCTGCTTCTGCTGGTCGATCTCGCCCTGCAGATTCTCGGCATCCCGGCCGATCCGCGACGCGACGTCGGCCATCAGGTGCTGCTGCCGCGCCTCGACTCGCTCGAGCTCGGCGCGCAGTCGCTCCTGGAGCTTCTCCACGTCGCTCGCCCAGGCGGCGAGCCGCTGCTCGACCGCCTGCTGTGCCGCGACGAGCTGATCGCCCAGGTGCGCGGACGCCTCCCGCTCGCGATCGGCGACCTCGCGGCGGCGTTCCTCGGCGATCCGCCGCTCCTCGGCCGACAGCTGCGAGAGCGCGTCGGCGCGGAGCCGGGCGAGCGTCCGCTCGAGCTCCTCGGCGCGCTGCTGAACCTCGCGAGCGATCACGGCGTCGAACTCGGCCTTGCCACGCGCGATCTCCCGCTCCAGCAGGCGCGATTGCCCGCGCACGCGGGCGAGGACGAACACCGACCCCGCGAGCGCCAGCACCGACACGGCCGCGGCCGCGACGGCCACGATCGCCTCAACCGTCACGGCGCTCACGTTAGCCGCGCGGTCACGGCGGCGACGGCGACCGCGACGGCCGCGACGGTGAGCAGCCGCAGCGCCCGCTCGAGCGGCTCGGCGCCCTCTGTCGTCTGCCGCTCGCGCCGTGCCTCGCGCACAGGTGTCGAGAGGGCCCGCTGCACGAGGCTGAGCGCAGTCGCGTAGGCCGCGACCAGCACCGCCTCGACGCGGATCGTCTGCGTCTCGACGAAGTAGCCGGTCAGGGCGGGAAACGCGCCCCACGCGAGCGCGAAGCCGAGGTCGGTGTGCAGGCGGCCGCCGAACCACTCGAGGTTGTACGCCGGCACCAGCACGGCGCCGACTGCGACGAATGCGAGCAGCCCGAAGCCCCACGCGACGGCTGCACCCGCGCCGATTGCGAGCGCGCCCGCGAGGCTCATCGCGGCCAGCGCGGCGAGCGCCCGCTTCGGGATGCGCGTGCGGAGCGGGCGGCCGTTCAGCTCGTCGAGCGCGTGCGCGGCGATCCCCAGCGCAAGGAAGAACGCCGCGAGCGCCCAGCAGAGCCGATCGACGTGCAAGCGCGGCGCGAGGGCGGCGCCGACCGCGACGTACGAGAGGTGCCAGAGCGTGTACGGCGGATGCAGCAACGTGACGTAGTCCCGCCAGCCGCCCGGGCGGAGCGCGTAGAACGCGGGGCCCGGAAGCTCAGCCACGAGCACGCCGGCCCCACGTCACCACGCCGCCGCCGAGGCTCAGGCGCCTCCACTCGACGCGCTCGACTCCCGCGGCGCGCCAGGCATCGGCCAGGCGCGGCAGCGGCCACTCGGCGTCGAAGCGGCGGATCGAGCCGCCGAGGAAGCCGCCGACGTCGTCCCAGCCGCTGCCGATCAGCCTGCCGGCGGCCGGCAGCCCGACGCGAACCCACAACTCCCATGGCAGCCGCCATGCGCCGCGTGGCACGCCGAACTCGAGCCCTGCGATCGAGCCTCCCGGCCGCACGACGCGCACCAGCTCCCGCAGGGTGGCGGCCGGATCCTCGACGTAGCGCAGCAGATAGGTGAACGTCAGCGCGTCGAACTGTCCGTCCTCGAACGGCAGCGAGCGCGCGTCCCCGTCCTGCAGCCTGATCTTCCTCGCGGCACCGTCGAGCGCCGCTCGGCGGCGGCCCTCGTCGAGCATCTCCGGCGTCCGGTCGACCCCGACGACGAAGCAGTCCTTCTGCCGCACGAGCTCGCGCGCGACGGCGCCGGTGCCGGTCGCCACGTCGAGCACCGTGTCGTTCGGGCCGGCCTCGATCTGCGAGACGAGGAACCGCCGCCAGCGCGGGTCCTGCCCGAAGGAGAGCGAAGCGCCCCAGCGCTCGTACGTCGGTCCGAGCGGCGCGAACAGCTCCCGGGCGTCGATCATGCGGTGACTCTATGGCGTTGCAGGACGACCTCGAACGCATCGCGGCCGCCGCAGCTGCGCAGGGCGCAGTGGCGGGCGTGCTCGCGGCCGAGCCCGCGGGAGGCGGCCGCGTCTATCTCGTCGCGCTCGGCGACGAGGAGGACGACCGTCGCCGCTGGCTCCTCGTCGACGGCGACGGCCGCGCCGTCGACCGTCGCGCGGCCGTGCGCGAGGCTGCGTCGATCGTCGCGATGTGCGAGCTCGCAGGCGACGTCGCGGGCGGCGGCGATCTGCACGGCCTGCGCGAGCACCTCGTGCGGCTGCGCGAGACGGAGCAAGCGGACGTCCTCGACGCCGCCGACGCGGCAGCCCGGGAGCTGGAGCGGACGATCGGCGAGCCCCCGCGGGTCGCCACACCGGCGTATCTCGACGCGGTCGGCGAGGCGACGCTCGCGCTCGAGCGGGCGCTCGGCGACCTGTCCTCACCGTTCGCCGCAGCGTTGCGCGCCGGGAGCGGGGCGGTGGAGGAGTTCGTGCGCGAGGTGGAGCGCGCCTACGCGGTGCCGCTCCGCTGAGGCGCAGCGGGGCGCTACCCTGGCCGAGATGGAAGGCGGCATGGGCTTCCCGTTCGGCGGGGATCCGGAGGATCTGCTGCGTGGGCTGCGCGAGTTCGCCGAGCAGCAGGCCGAGTCGGTGCAGGAGGCGCAGCGCGAGCAGTTCGCGACGCTGACGCTCAACACCGCCGTCGAGCTGACCGCCGCGGCGCTGTCGCAGGTGCAGGTCACGGGCGGGCCCGACGAGCAGGCGCTCGCCTTGCGCGACTCGATGCGCGTGCTCTTCCCGGAGGCGGTGGCGCTCGTCAGCGCCGCGCGTCAGGGCTTCATGCGCGAGCACCAGTAGCTCCCTGCCGCGCACTACAATCGCGCCGCTCGTGGCCCTCTTCGATCGCGCGATCGTCCAGCTCCTGCCGGCCGTCCCGAAGCAGCTGGTCGAACGCCTCTCGTCGCGCTACATCGCCGGGGCGACGCTGGACGACGCTCTCCGCGTCGTGCAGCAGCTGAACGGGGAGGGGAAAGCCGCGACGATCGACGTCCTCGGCGAGGAGATCGCGAGCGTCGACGAGGCTCGCACGATCGCCGGCCAGTACCACGACGTGCTCGCGCGCGTCGACGCCGCCGGACTCGACGCGAACGTGTCGGTGAAGCTGAGCGGCCTCGGGCTCGAGATCGACCACGCGCTGTGCCGCGAGAACCTCGAGGCCGTCGTCGTCGACGCTGCGGCCCGCGCGAGCTTCGTGCGTATCGACATGGAGGACTCGACCACCACTGAGCGGACGCTGCAGCTGTACCGCTCGCTGCTCGCAGACGGACACCGTGCGTTGGGCGTCGTGCTGCAGGCGCGGCTACGGCGCACGCTCGACGACGTGCCCGGGCTCGAGAACGTTCGCCTGTGCAAGGGCATCTACGTCGAGCCGGTGTCGATCGCCTATCGCGGCTTCCACGAGGTGCGCCGGAACTTCGTCCGCTGCCTCGAGCGGCTCGTCGCGCAGGGCGCGTACGTCGCGATCGCGACCCACGACGAGTACCTGATCGGCGAGGGGCTCCGCATCGTCCGCGGCGCGCGCCTGGAGCACGACCGCTACGAGTTCCAGATGCTGCTCGGCGTGCGGCCGGAGCGCGCGGACGAGCTCGTCGCCGGCGGCCACCGCGTCCGCATCTACGTGCCCTACGGGTCGCATTGGTACGAGTATTCGCTGCGGCGGCTGCAGGAGAATCCGAGAATCGCCCGCTACGTCGCGGCCGACACGCTCGGGCGTGCGCTGCGCCGAAGGCCGTTCGTGCCTGCATAGCGCCGGAAACGGGCGGCGCAGCTCTTACCGGACCCTCACAGGCTGCTTACGAGTTCCCCGCTTCCAGCGGGAACCGATGTACCGAACTCACTCGACTGGAGGGAGAAGCGAAAGATGCGAGCATTCCTGAGGCGCCCGGTCCGACGCCTGCTGACGGCCACGGTCGTCGCGGGCGCCGCGATCGCCATCGGCGCCGTCCTCGGCGCGGCGCAGCCCGGAAACGCGGCGAGCAACGCGCAACCGTCGGAGGCGTCGCCGCCGACGATCAGCGGCACGCCGCAGCAGGGCAAGACGCTGACCGCCGACCACGGCACGTGGAACGGCACGACCCCGATCACCTACACGTACCAGTGGCGTCGCTGCGACAAGAGCGGCGGCAGCTGCTCCGACATCACCGGTGCGACGAGCAAGACGTACACGCTCACGTCCGCGGACGTCGGCAACACGCTGCGCGTGCACGTCGTCGCGACAAACGCCGACGGCTCGGCCTCCGACACGTCGGCTCCGACGGCGGTGGTGACGGCTGCCGCTTCGAAGCCCTCGCCGGCCTCGCCGCCGGCGATCAGCGGCACGCCGCAGCAGGGCAAGACGCTCGCCGCCGATCACGGTAGGTGGAACGGCACGAGCCCGATCACGTACGCCTACCAGTGGGAGCGGTGCAACGCGCAGGGCGGAAGCTGCCGCGACATCAGCGGGCAGACCAGTCGCACCTACGACCTGACCTCGTCCGATGTCGGCCACACCTTCCGCGTCCGCGTGACGGCGAAGAACTCGGCCGGCTCCACCGAGAACACGTCGGCACCGACCGCGGTCGTGACGGCGGCCGCGCCGCCGCCCGCCCCGACCGGTTGCCCGAGCGGCAGCGGCGCGGTGAGCGTGTCGCAGCTCTCGCCGCCGGCGCGGCTCACGATCGACGGCATGCAGGCGAACCCGTCGACGCTCGGCCGGAACCCGGGCACCGTGACGATGCGGTTCCACGTCTCGGCGTGCGGCGGCCGTGCTGTGAGCGGCGCGCTCGTGTACGTCACCGCGGTGCCGTTCTCGCAGTTCTCCATCCCGCCCGAGGCGGCGACGGGGAACGACGGCTGGGTCACCGAGCAGATGCACCAGGACGCCCACTATCCGGCGTCGTCGCGGCAGCAGCTGCTGGCCGTGTTCGTGCGGGCGCGTAAGCCCGGCGAGAACGTCCTCGGCGGCATCTCCACCCGCCGTCTCGTTTCGTTCCCGGTGAACCTGCGCCGGTAGCGGACCGCAGAACCTGGTCCGCGGCGCACGCCGCGGGCCAGGTTCCCTCTTCGGGCGCGCTTCCGTCAGAATGGCGGCGTGCCCGTCCTCCTCGTCGCCGTCGTCGCCGCGATCGTCCTGTTCGTCGTCGGCTGGATCGTGATCGGCCTGGTCTTCAAGCTCCTCTGGTGGGCGATCATCGGGCTGGTGATCGGCGCGCTCGCGCGGGCGCTCCTCCCGGGCAAGCAGGCGATCGGCATCCTCGCCACCGCCGGCATCGGGATCGCCGCGTCGATCCTCGGCGGCGTGATCGGCCACATTGCGGGCTACGGCGGCTTCGTGCAGTTCGTGCTTGCGGTGGTGATCGCGGCCGTCGGCGTCTTCGCCTTCAACGCGCGGCGCACGCGCGCCGCCGGCGCCTCACGCGCGTAGCGCGTAGCCGCCGTCCACGACGAGCGTCTGGCCGCGGACCATCTCCGCGTCCGGCCCGCAGAGGAACGACACTGCGCCCGCCACGTCTTCCGGCGTGACGAGCCGGCCGACCGGGTTCGACCGTCCCGCTTCGAGCATCGCCTCCCGGTTCGGGAAGTGCTCCAGCGCCCCGGTCTCGACGACGCCCCCCGAGACCGCGTTGACGCGGATCCCGCGCGGCGCGAGCTCCACCGCGAGGTAGCGGACCAGCGACTCGAGCGCCGCCTTCGACGTCCCGACGAGCACGTAGTTGTCGAGCACGCGCTGCGCGCCGAGCGACGAGATCGCGACGATCGACGACCCGGCCGGCATCTGCGGCGCGGCGACGCGCGCGAGCGCGAGCAGGGCCCGCGCGTTGGCGTTCAGCGTCCAGTCCCAGTGGCGGTCGTCGGTCTCGAGCGCGGGGCGGATGACCCCGGTCGCCGCGTTGTGGACGAGAGCGTCGAGCGGACCGAGCGCTGCAACCTCGTCGAGCACGCGCTGCGACGTGACGTTGCCGCGTACGAGCACCGGCTCGGCGCCGGCGTCGCGCAACGCGTCGGCCGTCTCCTCGGCCGCGCGATCGTTGCGGAGGTAGCCGATCGCGACGCGCTCGGCGCCGTCGCGCGCGAAGCGGAGAGCGATCGCGCGACCGATGCCGCGCGAGCCGCCCGTCACGAAGACGTTCACGCGCGCCGCGGCAGCGGTGCGTCGGCGGGGGCCGAGGAGGGAATCTCCCGCCAGCCGGGCCGGTCGGCCGGCACGCGCGGCCCCTCGAGCGCCTTCGACGACGCGTAGCCGAGACGGTCGAGGAGCTCCATCTGCTCCTCCGCGTAGCGGCGAACGTCGTGCCCGGAGGGCAAGCCCGCGACGAGCTCGCGGACGCGCGCGCGGATCTGGTAGGCGAAGTGGGGCGTCGCCGGCCCGACGAGCGCGTCGACGTCGTCGCGGGTCGGCTCGGGCGGCTCGTACACGTCGTGCGCAACGATAGCCTCGCGAGGTGCGCCGAGCCTCCGCCGTCGACCTGATGCTGCTCGGCACGGTGCTGCTGTGGGCGCTGAACGTGACGGTGACGAAGTACGTCCTCCAGCACGGCTTCCGGCCGCTCGCGTACGCGACGATCCGCTACTTCGCGGCCACGTCGCTCTTCTGGTGCTTCACGTACGCGCGCGAGCGCAGCTTCCGCATCCGGCTCGCGGACTGGCAGCTGGTCGCGCTCGCGGCGGTGCTCATCTACGTCAACCAGCTCGGCTTCGTCTACGGCATCGACAAGGCGGGCGCGGCGACGGTCGCGCTGATCCTCGGCACCACGCCGATCTGGGTAGGGATCATCGCGACCGCGGTCGGATTCGAACGGCTGCAGCGGAGCTTCTGGGCGGCCGCCGCGCTCTCGTTCGTCGGGGTCGGCCTCGTCGCCGGGGGCACGGGTGGGCTCGGCTCGCGCGTCGGCGGCGACGCGCTCGCCGTGCTGACGGCGACCAGCTGGGCCGGCTACTCGATGGCGATCGCGCCGCTGATGCGCCGCTACTCGCCGTTCCGGATCTCGGCGCTCGTGCTCGCGCTCGGCTGGGTGCCGCTCGCGGCGACGGGGATCGCGCAGACGCTCGACCAGGGCTTCCGCTTCGACACGCTCACGTGGGTGGGGTTCGGCTACGCGGTGGTCGGGCCGCTCTTCCTCACGAACATCCTCTGGTTCACCGCCATCGCGCGCGTCGGACCGTCGCGTGCGTCGCTGTTCGCGAACATGCAGCCGTTCTTCGGCGTGCTGTTCGCGCTCGTCCTGCTCGGCGAGCACCTGAACGGCTGGGAGGTCGCCGGCGGCCTCGCGATCTTCGCCGGCATCGCGCTGGAGCGCATCCGGCGCCGGCCGCTGGAGCCGGTTGCCGCCGCGGAATGACGTAATTTCTCGACTACAGACCGCCCAGCAGTGCTAGACGGTCTACGTGGCGCGCCGGGTGACCAAGTCTGCGCCCTTCAGCATCAGGCTCGGCCCCCAGGAGGACCGGTTCGTCAGGGAGGAGGCCCAGCGCCTACGCCGGAGCCGCGGCTCGGTCGTCGAGAGCTATACGGCCGAAGCCATCAGGATGCGCCGCTTTCCGGGGATCGCGTTTCGCGGCGAGGACGAGCGGCGGCGCGCGTGGGTGATCGGGACGGGCCTCGACGTCTGGGAGACGCTGCGCTGCTCGGCGACTTCGGCTCCGAGCGTGAGCTCCTGACCGAGTACGCGCTGACGCCGGGGCAGATCAGGCTGGCGCTCGCATACCGCGACGAGTTCCCCGAGGAGATCGACGGCCAACAGGCACTCGGTCGTCGTTCCGCGGACGAACTGAGGAGCCGCTATCCGTTCATGCAGACGTTCGAGGCTTCGTCCGCGAGTGCCGGACGGTGAGCGCCTCCACCTCCTGCTCGACGTCGACATGTCGAGCCGGGCACTCGTCGAGATGCTTCGCCGCTCGGGCCACGAGGTCCTCGCCGCCGGGACAGACGAGCTGAAGCAGCTCGACGATCCGATTCTCTTCGCCTTCGCGCAGACAGAGCGGAGGATCGTCGTCACGCACAACGCCGCGGACTTCCCCGATGTCTTGCGCGAATGGGCCGCTGCAGGCCGCTCCCACCACGGGTGCATGCTCTCTCACCTACCGACGAACGCCTTCGCCGAGATGCGCAGGCGATTCGAGGGCTGGTTCACCGCCTTTCCCTCACCTGAGGACTGGATCGATCGCGCCGTTCATCTGTGATCCGCCCGTTTTGAGACCAGGGCTAAACTGGCAGTGATGGCCGACGACTTCATGCCGCTCGACGGCTGGGACCACGTCGAGCTGTGGGTGGGGAACGCGAAGCAGGCCGCCTACTGGTACGAGCACGCCTTCGGCTTCCGCCGCACCGCGTACGCCGGGCCCGAGACGGGCGTCCGCGACCGCGCGAGCTACGTGCTCGAGCAGGCCGACATCCGCCTCGTCGTCACGACCGCGCTCCGGCACGGCCACGAGGTGGGGGAGTTCGCGTTCGTGCACGGCGACGGGGTGAAGGACATCTCGCTGCGCGTTCCCGACGCGCGCGAGGCGTACCGCCAGGCGGTGCAGCGTGGCGCGCGCGGCGTCGCCGAGCCGAAGTGGGTGGAGGACGAGTTCGGCCGCGTGGAGCTCGCGTCGATCGCGACGTACGGCGAGGTGGTGCACACGTTCGTCAACCGCCGCGACTACGAGGGCGCCTATTTGCCGGGCTACGTCTCGCTCGAGGCGCCGCACGAGGATTCCGACGTTGGGCTGCTCGCGATCGACCACATCGTCGGCAACGTCGAGCTCGGTCGCATGGAGCACTGGGTCGAGTTCTACGAGCGCGTCTTCGGGATGACCGAGATGCTGCACTTCTCGGACGAGGACATCTCCACCGAGTACTCGGCGCTGATGTCGAAGGTGATGACGGACGGCCAGGGCAAGGTCAAGTTCCCGATCAACGAGCCGGCGGAGGGGAAGCGGAAGAGCCAGATCGAGGAGTACCTCGAGTTCAACTCCGGCCCCGGCTCGCAGCACATCGCGTTGCAGTCGACCAACATCGTCGAGACGGTCGAGGCGCTGCAACGCCGCGGGGTCGTCTTCCTCGACACGCCGGAGACGTACTACGAGGAGACGCCCGACCGCATCGGCTCGATCGACGAGAGCTGGGACGACCTGAAGCGGCTGCGGATCCTCGCCGACCGCGACGACGACGGCTACCTGCTGCAGATCTTCACGAAGACCGTGCAGGACCGGCCGACCTTGTTCTTCGAGGTGATCGAGCGCCACGGCGCGCGCGGCTTCGGCGACGGCAACTTCAAGGCGCTGTTCGAGGCGATCGAGCGCGAGCAGGCGCTGCGCGGCAACCTCTAGCTCCTGCACGTCGCGTGTAGAAACGTGCTAGCCTGGCCCGGGTGGCCGAAGACAGCATTCGCCTGAATGTCACGCTCCCGCCCGAGCTCGGCGAGAAGCTCTCGCAGATCGCCGCCCGCACGCACGTGCGAGAGGGCACGATCGCCAGTTCGCTCCTCGCACGGGCGATCGAGGACGCCGATCCGAGTGCGGATCAGATCGTCGCGCTGCTCGATCGTCTCCCGGGTGCTTGGGAACGCATCGAGCGTGGCATCGGCGACGTTCGGGATGGGCGTACGGTTCCGTTCGAGGCTGCTCGCTAGCCGTTGCCACGGCTGGAATGGAGTGAGCAGGCGCTCTCCCGCCTGGATCAGCTCGTCCTCAGCCACCATCTGCCGCCCGACACGCGCACGAGGATCGAGGACTCGGCGCGTCCGCTCGCGCGGTTCCCTCGGTTCGGCCCGGAGATCGACGAGCTCCCGGACGGCGGAGAGCTCCGCTTCCTGGTCGGCCCATGGCCCTGGCTCGTGATCGTCTACCTGTATATCGAGAGCGAGGACAGGGTCGGAATCGTCTCGATCGAGGACGGCCGCGCCGCGACTGCGACGCTTGCGCGCCGGCGACGGCGTCGACCGTAGGTACCCCAACTGCCTCGCGAAGTCGCCGCCACGCGGTGCAATATGAGCCGGTGCTGGCTGCGATGAGCCCGCAGCGCAGAGCAGCGCTCGGCTCGGTCGCCGCGGCGACCGTGCTCGTCGTGCTCAAGCTCACGGTCGGGCTGGCGACGCACAGCCTCGGCCTCGTCTCGGAGGCGGTGCATTCCGGCACCGACCTGGTCGCGGCGCTGTTGACGTTCTTCGCGGTGCGCGTCGCGGCGCGGCCGGCGGACGTCGCCCATCAGTTCGGCCACGGGAAGGCCGAGCACCTGTCGGCACTCGCGGAGGCCGGTTTCCTCGCCGCGGCGAGCGTCTTCATCTCCGTGCGGGCGATCGAACGCCTGTCCGGCGTGACGGACACACAGGTGCGCGCGACCTGGTACGCGTTCGCGGTGCTCGGAGCCGTGATCGCGATCGACGTCTCGCGCACGACCGTCTCCTGGCGCACCTCGCGCCGCTACGGCAGCGCCGCGCTGGCGTCGAACGCGCTGCACTTCGGCAGCGACCTCGCGGGCTCGGTCGCCGTCCTCGTCGGGCTGCTGCTGGCGCGTGCCGGGCATCCGGCCGGCGACGCCGTCGCGGCGCTGTTCGTGGGCGTGCTCGTCCTGCTCGCCGCCACGCGGCTGATCAAGGTCAACACCGACGTCCTCATGGACCGCGCGCCGGCCGAGGCGGAGGAGCGGGCGCGGGCCGCGATCGGCGCCCTGCGGCCGTCGGTCGAGCTGCGTCGGTTGCGGATGCGGCAGGCGGGCGGGCGGCAGTTCGCCGACGTCGTCATCGCGGTGCCGCCGAGCGCGGCAGTCGGTCAGGGCCACGCGGCCGCGGACGCGGTCGAGGCGGCGGTGGAGGGAGCGCTGCCGAACGCGGACGTCGTCGTGCACGTCGAGCCGGTCGAGGACGCGAGCCTGCGCGAGCGCGTGCACGCCGCCGCCGCGGCCGTGCCGCGCGTGCGAGAGGTGCACAACGTCGCGCTCGTCGAGGTCGACGGACGCACCGAGCTCTCGCTGCACGTGAAGCTGCCGGGCGAGCTGCCGCTCGAGGAGGCGCACGAGATCGCCGAGGCGCTCGAGGGTGCCGTCAAGCGGGCGCTGCCCGAGATCGCGGGCGTGCAGACGCACCTCGAGCCGCTCACGGAGACGACCGAGGCGCGAGAGGTCGAGGTCGGCGCCGCGGTCGTCGCCCGCATCGTCCGGGACGTGACCGGCCGCGAGCCGCGGTCGCTGCGCTTCCTGCGTACCGACGGCGGGCTCGTCGCCTTCCTGACGCTCGGGCTCGACGGCAGCAGCCGCCTCGACGAGGCGCACGCGCGCGCCAGCGAGATCGAGGAGCGGATCCGGCGCGAGCGGCCGGACATCGCCGACGTGATCGTCCACACCGAGCCCTGAGCCGTCCCCCGAAAGCGGCCAATTACTTGCGGTTTCGACGTGCGGCATTACGCTTTGAGAGGCTGGGCGCGTCGATGCGCCGCAGAGCAGCATCATCCGAAGTTGCCGACGGAGAAAGGCGCACACGATGGCACTGACGAATTCGAGCAAGCAGGCCGACGGCGGGGGTGCCGCCAAGGCCGCAGGACAGGGCGAGTCGACCGGGGCGGTCGGGCTCGCCGTGGCTCAGGCGCGACGCGCGGCTGGGCTGACGCAGCGCGACCTGGCCGACAAGCTCGAGATCCGGCTCTGGCAGGTCGACGAGTGGGAGGCGGGCGCGAAGCCGATCCCGCCCGACCAGATCGGGAGGATCGCGACCGCGATCGGCACCACGCCCGAGCAGCTCGTCGGCCGCGCGCCGGAGGCGGCTGCGGCGAAGGACGGGCAGCCGGAGCAGCCTGTCGAGGAGGCGCAGAAGCCCGAGGCCGCGGCTCCCGAGTCGCAGGCCGCGGCGGTGCCGCAGCCGGCCCCGCCGGCGCCGGAGCAGCAGGCGGCGCCCGCAGCGGCAACTCGGCCCCGCGAGGTGACCGGTGACCAGATCCGCAAGGCGGAGCTTCCGCGCGGTCTGCGCGGCTACGACGAGCGCGCGACGAGAAAGCTGCTCGCCGAGATCGCCGTCGTCTACGAGCGCGTGCTGGGAGAGCGCGACGAGGCGCGCAAGCGGGCCGCCGAGCTCGAGGCGACGACGGCCGCACCGGAGCAGGCGGACGCCGAGGCGACGGAGCAGGCACCCGCGGAGGACAGCGCCCTGGTCGCGGAGCGCGACGAGCTGCAGCGGCGCGTCGCCGAGCTCGAGGCGAAGCTGGCGAGCCGGGACGAGTCGGAGCAGATGCTCACCCGCGCGCTGCTCGCGGCGGGCCGCGCCGGCGAGGAGCTCGTGAAGCAGGCGCAGACCGAGGCCGACGCGATCCTCTCGGCCTCCCGTGCCGAGGCCGACGCGATCGCCGCAGCGGCCCGGACCGAGGCCGAGCAGATCGGGCGGGAGCTCGAGGAGCGGCGCGCGTCGATCGACAAGGAGCGCGACTCGGTGCGGCGGCAGCTGCGTCGTGAGGCGCTCGCGTCGGCGCGGGGCGACCTCGAGCAGCTGCACCGCGAGGCGGAGCCGGTGCTCGAGGGTCTGCTGTCGCTGAGCGACCGCCTGCGGACGCTGATCTGGCCGGACAGCGTCGACTCGGGCCCCGACGGCGAGCTGCTCGAGGACCTGCGCCCGTCGACGGAGCAGGAGCCCGAGGCCGTCGCCGACGACGCCGACTGACGGCGGCTTTCGCAAAGACACGAAACCTGGAGGCTGTTTCGCGGCTTCGCCGCGAAACAGCCTCCTCTTGACGTGAAGCTCTGCATGTTCACGCCGCGCGAGCTCGCGCTCGAGCGAGGGTGGCCCGGCCGCATCGAGGGCGACCGGGTGATCCAGCTCGCGGCGCAGACGCTGCAGTCGTTCTTCACCGGCGGCGGCGCCGCGCGTGAGCACGCGGAGTTCGCTCTCGCGGACGTCGACCTCCGGCCGCCCGTCTTGCACCCGCCGAGCGTGCGCGACTTCATGGCGTTCGAGCAGCACGTCGCGAACGCGCGCGCACGCCGCGGCGCGGAGGTGCCGAAGGAGTGGTACGAGATTCCCGTCTTCTACTTCTCCAACCCGGTCGCGATCTACGGCCCGGACGAGGACGTGGCGTATCCGGAGGGCACCCAGGAGCTCGACTACGAGCTGGAGGTCGCGGCGATGATCGGGGCCGACGGCGCGATCGCCGGCTTCACTGCGATGAACGACTGGTCGGCCCGCGACCTGCAGCGGGCGGAGATGCGCGTCGGGCTGGGGCCGGCGAAGGGCAAGGACTTCGCGACGTCGTTCGGGCCGGTCGTCGTCACGCCCGACGAGCTCGACGGGAGCGAGGGCGAGATGGTCGCCCGCGTCAACGGCGATGAGCGCTCGCGCGGGAACCTGCGCGACATGTTCTGGTCGTGGGACGACCTGGTGCGGCAGGCGGCGCGAAACACGACGCTCCGCCCCGGCGACCTGATCGGCTCCGGCACCGTCGGCAGCGGCTGCATCCTCGAGCACGGCGACGGCCGCTGGCTGCAGCGCGGCGACGTCGTCGAGCTCGAGGTCGAAGGGATCGGCGTCTTGCGGAACCGGATCGTGTGATCACCGCAGACGACATCCGGGACGCCGCTCGGGTGCTCGACGGCGTCGCGCACCGCACGCCGGTCGTCCGTTCGCGCACGCTCGGCGAGGGCGTCGTGCTGAAGCCCGAGAACCTGCAGCGGGCCGGCGCATTCAAGTTCCGCGGCGCGTACAACAAGATCTCGTCCCTCGCTCCCGGTGCCGGCGTGCTCGCCTACTCGTCCGGCAACCACGCGCAGGCCGTGGCGCTCGCCGCGTCCCTGCACGGCTCGCCCGCGACGATCCTGATGCCCGAGGACGCGCCGCGCTCGAAGCTGGAGGCGACGCTCGGATACGGCGCCGAGGTGGTGACGTACGACCGCTACAGCGAGGATCGCGAGGAGCTCGGCGCCGCGCTCGCCGCCGAGCGCGGGTTCGAGCTCGTGCCGCCGTACGACGACCCGTTGGTGATGGCCGGGCAGGGGACGGCGGCGCTCGAGCTGCTCGAGGACGCGGGGCATCTGGACGTGCTCGTCGCGCCGCTCGGCGGCGGCGGGCTGATCTCCGGCTGCGCGACGATCGGCAAGGAGCTGGGCGTGCGGCGTGTCGTCGGCGTCGAGCCGGAGGCGGGCGACGACTGGGCGCAGTCGTTCGCCGCGGGCGAGCGGGTGCGGATCGACGTCCCGCGGACGATCGCCGACGGGCTGCAGACGAACGCGCCCGGACGGCTGACGTGGGACGTCGCGTCGCGGCTCGTCGACGAGGTCGTGACGGTGTCGGACGCGCAACTGGTGGAGGCGATGCGGTTCGCGTTCGAGCGGCTGAAGCTCGTGCTCGAGCCGAGCGGTGCCGCAGGGCTCGCGGCGCTCCTGGGCGGCGCGCTTCCGCCCGGCGACCGCGTCGGGGTGATCCTCTCCGGCGGCAACGTCGCCGCCGAGCGGTTCGCCGAGCTCGTCCGCTGAACCCTTGCGAAGCGGCCGCGACATGTCAGGCTACCGCCTCACGGAACCACGAGATCCAAGGAGGCGGGCATGAGCCAGGTGTCGGAGATCGTCCACGACAAGGGCGGCGCGCTCTACCGCATCGACGCGGAGGCGTCCGTGCTCGACGCGGTACGCGCGATGGTCGAGGCGAACGTCGGGTCGCTGCTCGTCACCGACGAGGGCGACATCATCGGCATCGTCACGGAACGCGACTACCTGCGCAGGGTCACGCTCGAGGGGCGCGACGAGACCACGACAGCCGTGCGGGCGATCATGACCTCGCCGCTCGTGGTGGTGACGCCGGACACGGACGTGGCGGAGTGCATGGCGCTGATGACGGAGCGGCGGATCCGTCACCTCCCGGTCGCCGTCGACGGGCAGGTGATCGCGATCGTGTCGATCGGCGACCTGGTGAAGTTCGTCTCGAAGCAGCAGAGCTTCGAGCTGCGCTACCTGCACGAATACATCAACGCCGGCTGAGCCGGGGCCCGTAGCGTAGCAATGTTGCTACGCTACGGGCGGTGCGGCGCATCCCGCAGCGAGAGCTACGCAACAACGTCTCGGCCGTCCTCCGGCGGGTGATGGCCGGGGAGCGTCTCCGGGTCACCGTCGCGGGCCGGGACGCCGCCGATCTCGTGCCCGTCGAGAGCGTCCCGACGTGGACGAGCGGCGTCCGCGCACGTGACCTGATCATGCAGGCGCAGGCCGATCACCGGCTGAGCGAAGAGCTCGACGCGGCGTTCCCCGACACGACGGACGAGCTCTGACCTGGTGCGAGCGCTGCTCGACACCTCGGTGTTCATAGCGCGAGAACAACAGCGGCCTCTCGGCGAGCTTCCCGACGAAGTGTCGGTGAGCGTCGTCACGCTCTCGGAGCTACGCCACGGAGTGCTGGCGGCTGAAGACCACGAGACGCGGGCGACGCGCTTGAAGACGCTGGAGGTGGCCAGGAGCCTGGGCGCGCCGCTCGTGATCGACGAACCCGTCGCCGAGGAGCTTGCCCGGCTTCGGGTGGCGTTGAGGGCGATCGGTTGCAGGATGCGGGTGATGGACGCCTGGATCGCCGCAACCGCCATCGTGCACCGGGCCTCGGTGTGCACCCAGGATGCGGATTTCGACGCCGCGAGCGAGGCCGGCCTGCTCGACGTCGTGCGACTGTAGGCGTGCTCTTGGCGCCGTGCCGTGGAGGGGCGCATGATGCCTCTCGTGTGCGCGCTGCCCACGGGAACCGTCACGTTCCTCTTCACGGACATCGAGGGATCGACGCGGCTGCTGCACGACCTCGGCGCCGAGCGCTACGCCGTCGCGCTCGCGGAGCACCGGCGTGCGCTGCGCGACGCGTTCGCGCGGCACGGCGGCGTGGAGGTCGATACTCAGGGCGACGCGTTCTTCTACGCGTTCCCGACCGCGCCCGGCGCGGTGGCGGCGGCGGAGGACGGCCAGCGTGCGCTCGACGCGCAATCCGTCCGCGTGCGGATGGGCATCCATACCGGCACGCCCGTCGTCACCGCCGAGGGCTACGTCGGCGCCGACGTCCACCGCGCCGCACGCATCGCCGCCGTCGCGCACGGCGGGCAGGTCGTCGTCTCGGCCGCGACGGCGGCCCTCACCGGCACCGACGAGCTGCACGACCTCGGCGAGCACCGGCTGAAGGACCTCTCGGCGCCGGAGCGCCTCTACCAGCTCGGCACCGCCGAGTTCCCGCCGCTCCGCAGCCTCTACCGCACCAACCTGCCCGTGCCGCCGACGCCGTTCCTGGGTCGCGAGCGCGAGCTGGGCGAGGTGGCGACGCTCCTCGCGCGGCCCGGGTTGCGGCTGCTGACGCTGACAGGTGCCGGCGGGAGCGGCAAGACGCGGCTCGCGTTGCAGGCGGCCGGCGCCGTCGCCGACGACTATCCCGACGGCGTCTACTGGGTGCCGCTCGCCTCGCTGCGCGACCCGCAGCTCGTCGCTGGTGCCGTCGCGCAGGCGCTCGACGGCGACGATCCCGCTGCGGCCGTCGGCGCGAAGCGCCTGCTCCTCTTCTTCGACAACTTCGAGCACGTCCTGGAGGCAGCCGGCGTCGTCGCTGACCTGATCGGCCGCTGCCCGAACCTGACCGTGCTCGTGACGAGCCGCGAGCCGCTCCGCCTGAGCGGCGAGCAGGAGTATCCGGTGCCGCCGTTCGTGCACCAGGAAGGCGTCGGCTTCTTCCTCGCGCGGGCACGCGCGATCGACCCGGGCTTCGAGGCGCAGCCCGCGGTGTCGGAGATCTGCCGGCGGCTCGACGACCTGCCGCTCGCGCTCGAGCTCGCGGCCGCGCGCGTGAAGGCGCTCACGCCCGAGCAGCTCCTCGCGCGACTCGAGGAGCGGCTGCCGCTGCTGACGGGAGGCGCGCGCGACCTGCCCGAGCGGCAGCGAACGCTCCGCGCGACGATCGCCTGGTCGCACGACCTGCTGGACGAGGAGGAGCGGCGCCTGTTTCGCGCGCTCGCGATCTTCGTCGGCGGCTGCACGCTCGAGGCCGCCGAACAGGTCGCCGGCGCCGACCTCGACACGCTGCAGTCGCTGCTCGACAAGAGCCTGCTGCGACGCACCGGCGAGCGCTACTGGATGCTGGAGACGATCCGCGAGTTCGCGCTCGAGCAACTGCGGGAGGCCGGGGAGATCGAAGCGCTCGCCCGCCGGCACGTCGATTTCTACGCAGCGCTCGCCGAGTCGGCGAACCTGTCGGCAGAGGCGGTCGAGCTCGGGGCGCGGTACGAGCTGGTCGGACCGGAGTTGGACAACCTGCGGGCGGCGATCGACCGCGCCGAGGCAGCGGGCGAGTACGAGCAGGCGGTCTCCCTTGCCGTCTCGCTCGAGCAGCTCTGGGCGACGCTGAACGCCTACGAGGGCATGCGACGCATGGCGACGCTCCTCGAGCACGAGGACGAGCTGCCGCCGCTGCTCCTCGGTCGAGCGATCCGCGTGCGAGGGGGCATGACCTACCTCGTCGGCAACTTCGAGGAAGGGAACCGCCACATCGAGCGGGCTCTCGAGATCTTTCGCGAGCTCGGCGACGATCCCCGCGCGGCCCATCTCCTCATGCGGATCGCGCTCGAGGCCCACCGGACCGGGAACCTCGCCCGTGCGCGCTCGCTGATCGAGGAGAGCAGCTCCCTGCATCGTGGCAGCGCGGTCGACGAGGCGCAGCGCCTGCATGTGCTCGGAGACATCGCCTTCACAGAAGGTCGCGGCGACGAGGCGCTCGAGCTGCAGGCGCGCAGCGCCGAGCTCGCCGCGAGCATCGGATTCGACTGGTGGCGTGCCGGCGCCCTCAACCACTACGTCGAGTACGCGCTTCGGCTCGGTCGGCTCGACGACGCCGCGGGGCCCGCGCGGGAGCAGGTCGAGCTCGCCCACGCGATGGGCGACCGGCGGCACGCGATCTACGCCCTTGCGCAGGTCGCCTGGCTGGCGACCGAGCGACGTGACCTCGAGCGGGCCGGACGGCTCTGGGGCGCGATCGAGGCGGAGGCGGAACGTGGTCAGGTCGGCCAGTGGGAGGCCGACCGCGACGAGGCCGCCTCCCATGTCGCCCGCGACGACGAGGCGTTCGCGCGGGGCCTCGCCGACGGCCGCCGCCTGACGCTCGAGCAGGCGGTCGCCGAGGTGCTCGGCGATATCGTGTAGGCATGCCCTTCTACCAGCGGCTGGGCGAGCTTCCACGGAAGCGGCACATCGTCTTCCGCGACGCCTCCTCGAACGGCGCCGGCACGCTGCTGACGGAGGAGGTGATGGGCTTCGAGGGCTTCTCGGGGCTCGAGTCGATCCTCTACCACCTGCAGTCGCCCTGCCGCGTCGTCGAGCTGGGCGCGTTCGAGCCGATCGTGCGCGAGGAGTGGGTGCCCGACGCGCACGCACACCGCCACTTCCGCACCGCCGACGTCCCCGCCGGCGGCGACCCGATCTCCGGCCGGCGGCTCCTGATGTGGAACGACGACGTCGAGATCTCGCTCTGCCGGCCCGACGATCAGATGGACTACTTCTTCCGCAACGGCGAGGGCGACGAGGTGATCTTCGTCCACGAGGGCTCGGGGACGCTGGAGACGACCTTCGGCGACCTGCCGTACAAGCCGGGCGACTACGTCGTCGTGCCGCGCGGGACGACCTACCGCTTCGTGCCCGACGACGAGCAGCGCTATCTCGTGTTCGAGACGCCGGGGCTGATCACGATCCCGAAGCGCTACCGCAACGAGCACGGGCAGCTGATGGAGCACGCTCCCTACTACCACCGCGACATCCACGCGCCGACGGAGCTGCACACGCACCGCGAGCGGGGCGAGCACGTCGTGAAGGTGCGCGTGCGCGACGGCTACCAGACGTACGTGCTCGACTACCACCCGTTCGACGTCGTCGGCTGGGACGGCTACGTCTATCCGTGGACGTTCTCGATCCACGACTTCGAGCCGATCACCGGCCGCATCCACATGCCGCCGCCCTCGCACCAGACGTTCCAGGGCCCGAACTTCGTGATCTGCTCGTTCTGCCCGCGCAAGCTCGACTTCGACCCGGAGGCGGTGCCGATCCCGTACCACCACTCGAACCTGCAGAGCGAGGAGATGATCTATTACGTCGACGGCAACTTCTCCTCGCGCAAGGGGA
>Ga0070739_10003521_pt1 | contig 19403 bp, 19 predicted proteins | sample Coa_R1_7_FD_66445 | JGI IMG/M metagenome (GOLD analysis project Ga0070739, IMG submission 66445) | Surface soil microbial communities from Centralia Pennsylvania, which are recovering from an underground coalmine fire - Coalmine... | ecosystem: Environmental > Terrestrial > Soil > Unclassified ... | reverse complement strand
GACGACGATGAGCGCGATGATCCGCAACGCGGGCTACCAGATCAGCGACGAGGAGGCGGCCTACCTGGATGCCGACGAGCAAGCGACCGACCAGTTCGTGCGGGCGATGCTCACCACGGAGCTGCAGGCCCCCACGATCAACGACGATTACTCCCGCCAGACGGTGATCGCCGAGCTTCAGCGCGTGGCCGCCCTCGACCCGGCGGCGGTGAGCACGCCCCCGCCGCCAACGCTGACCGAGCTGAACCGCATCGCCGTGACCCGGCGCACCGCCATGCGCGACACGGCGCAGCAGTGGCTCGCCGGACTGAACGCGAACGACCCGAACTGGGTGGCGCGCGGGTCCGACGCCTACGGCGCGGCGCGGTCGGCCGAAAACGAGTGGTACACGCTGCTGCGGCAGATCTTCACCACCCGCGCCCTCGTGGGGCCGGGGCAGCAGCAGTAGGCCGGGCCCATCGATACCGGCGACGAGCCAGCGGTCCAGGACAGGTAGCCAGGGCTCGTTACGAGCTCGAAGCTGGTCTCAAAGGCGGCCCGCGCCGCGCAGGACCTGGCCGGGTCGGGCGCCGGTCGGTTGGCCGCCCTCCACGATCGGCTCGCCGTTCACGATCGTGTAGTGGATGCCCTCGGCGCGCTGGATCATCCGCGGCTCGCCGCCGGGGTAGTCGTTGGCGCGCTCCGGCTCGAGCGCACGCACGGTCGCCGGATCGAAGACGACGAGGTCCCCTGCCTTGCCGGGCGCGATCACGCCGCGGTCGTCCAGGCCGTACAGGTCAGCGACCTGCTTCGTCAGCTTGTACACTGCCGTCTCCAGCGGCATGATGCCCTTGTCGCGCGACCACTCGCCAAGCAGGGTCGTGCAGTAGCCGAAGCCGGCGTCGAACTGCACGTGCGCGCCGGCGTCGGATTCGCCGACCAGGGCGTAGGGGCTGCACAGGATCGCCGCCGTCGCGGCGTCGTCGCCGTTCGACGCGCTGTGGCAGAAGTGGGTCTCTAGGTCCTCGGCCAGGGCGAGGTCGAGGAAGGCGTCGAGGACATCCTTGCCCTGGGCGGCGGCGACCGCTGCGATGCTCTGGCCCTTGAGAGCGCGGTGCTCCGGCCGAGCGACATCCTGGACCCAGACCAGATCCCAGCGCTTGTGGAAGGCGATCGACGGCGACGGGTCCTCGACAACCTCCCAACGCAGCTTGCGGCGCACCTCGGGATCGCCGAGCGCCCGCACCCGCTCGGCGAGGGGCAGGAACATCACCTCCCGCCAGGTCGGGAACTCGTCGAACTGCTGGGTGTTCTTCAGCGAGTAGCGCCGCATCAGCGGCACCGTGTTGGCCAGGCCGTACGCTTCGGCGCCGCGGGCGAACTGCGCTTCTACCGCCGCCATCTGCTCCTGCCAGAGCGTGGGGTAGGCCCAGAGGTGGACGAAGATCTGCCACAGCACCGGCCGACCGACGTAGCGGGCGAGGGTGCCGGCCCACTCGATGTACTCTGCTGTGGCGACGGTCTTGATCGTCTGGACGACGCCGCTGGGAAACTCCCCGACCACTCCCGCCAGGTGGAAGATCTCCTCCTCGCTGGCCAGGCGGCTGGGCACGGGGGCGCCGTCGGTACGCATGTGGCGGGGGTTCTGGTTAGTCGAGAAGCCCAGCGCACCGGCCTGCAGGCTGGCGCGCAGGAGGGCCTTCATCGCCTCGACCTCCTCCTCGGTCGCCTCGCGCTCGACCGCCGCCTCGCCCAGGACGTAGTAGCGCAGGGCGCAGTGGCCCACTAGCGAGCCGACGTTCACGCCGAGCGGTCGCGCGCCGAGCGCCGCGAAGTAGTCGCCCGTCGTCTCCCACTCCCAGGGCACCGCGGTCTGCAGCGCCGCGAGGGAGATCGCCTCGACACGGGAGAGCGTGCTGGCGAGGGCCTGGCGATCGCGAGGGCGGCACGGATGGAGGGTCAGCCCGCAGTTGCCGTGGACGATGCTGGTGACGCCGTGCAGCGGGCAGGAGGTGGCCAGCGGGTCCCACCAGATCTGCGCATCCATGTGCGTGTGATGATCGATGAAGCCCGGGGCGACGGCGAGGCCGGCGGCGTCGATTACCCGCCGGGCCGGCCCGTCGGCCTGGCCCACGGCGACGATGCGCCCGCCCTCGACCGCCACATCGCCCGCCACTGGTGGGCGGCCAGTGCCGTCCACGATCTGACCACCCCGGATCAACAGGTCGTAAGCCATCGTCGTCCTCCGTCGTTGTGACGAGGTTCTAGGTCAACGTGGCGGTCCTGTCAACGGACGCGGCCGGGAATGTCTGCGGGCGGCTCTGGCACTTGCTATACTCCCCCGGGCGCAGCCGAGGCCGCGCTCGATTCGCCGGGTAAGGCCGCGCCGGGCAGCGTGGCATTCCTCTTCTCGGCGGCTGCTCTCCAGCAAGGGCGAATTCGGACGGAGGCCAGAAGCGACCTGATGCGGCCGAGGCGAGGGCGAGGGTTGGAGCGACTGGCTGCGACGCTGGCCGCGGTGGGGGCGGCGCTGCTGCTGGTGGCGGGCGCGGGAGCCACCGTTGCGCCCCAGGAGCAGACGACGCCTACACCCACGCCCACGGCCGAGGAGGGCTGCCAGCCCCAGGCCCTTCTCGAGGCGCCCCAGCCCGACGGACTGCTCCGCGGCGTGGTGACCGTGGGCGGCTGGGCGGTGGACGTGGCCAGCCCGGCCGGCACCGGCGTGTTCGAGGTCAACGTCTACCTCGACGGCTACGGCTCCGAGCCCGGCTTCACCTTCATCGGCCACGCCGAGTACGGCGCGTCGCGCGTCGACGTCGCCCAGCGGTTCAACGACGTGCGTTTCGCGCGCTCGGCGTTCAGCCTCTCCTGGGATGCGAGCACCGCGGGCGCGGGGACGCACACGCTGGTGATCCTGTACCGGACGCGCTGCGGCTGGTCCAGCCTTACCCAGAGCGTCGAGGTCGACGGGCCGACGACGATAGTGACGATCGAGGAGCCGCCGCAGGGCGCCAGCATCGTCGCGCCGGTCCGCCTACAGGGCTGGGCGGCCGACCCGCGGGCCACGATCGGGAGCGGCGTGGACAAGGTGGAGCTCTACCTGGACGGGGAGGTCACGACGCGCGGCGTGCCGCTGGGCGAGATCACCTACGGCGACCTGCGCACGGACGTCGGCGCCGCCCTTGGCGGGTCCGACGAGGCGGCGCGCGGGCGGTTCAGCCGCACCGGCTTCTCCTATACTTGGAATCCGGCCGGGGTAGCGCCGGGCACGCACTACCTGACGTTCTACGCGACCGGGCCCGACGGCGCTGTGGCGCGCTCGCTGGCCGTCGAGGTCACCGCGTCGAGCGCCGTCGCGCGCACGCCGACCATCGCCGGCGTGGGCCCGGCGCCGGGGCGGGCCGGCCAGTCGTTCGGACTGGCTGTCGGCGCGACGACCCCGACCTCGGTTGCCCTGAGCTGGACGCCCGTGGCCGGCGCTGCCTCCTACACTGTCTACGCCTCCCAGGGCGTAGCGGCCTTCTTCCCCGCGCAGTCCGGCCTCGCTGACACTAACGTCGTCGTCGCCGGGCTGACCCCGTCGCGCTCCTACCGCTTCTTCGTGCGGGCGGTGGACGCGGCGGGCAACGACCTCGGCCAATCGAACACAGTGAGCATCACTACCGGCTCGGCCGTCGTCTCCTCCACGGCCACGCCGACGAGCGCGCCGGTTCCCAGCCCTACAATCAAGAATCAGTTCTAGCCAGCCGTATCTCTCCACCCCCTATAATTTGAGTGACGAAACCGCGCCTCGGCCGCCGGGGGTAACCCGCGACGGCCGGCCGCGGCCGGGCTAGGGAGAGAGGCTGAGATGTCGTTGCACCTGCACTGCCCGTACTGTGGCGAGTTGCTAGCCGAGGACCAGCTCGTGGTCACCACTTCGGCTCGCGAGGGCACGCGGCAGGAGACCTATGAACTGGCCTGCCGCTGCGGTACGCGCCTGCGGCTTCAGCTTCCCCCCGAGCGCTGGACTCCAGCCCGCCGGCGCCGCCGCGGCCGCGCCCGCTCGCGGGCCCGTCGGGACGCCCCGCCCGCACCCACGGCGACCACGACCCGGGCCGACGAGATCCCGCCGCAGCCCACGGCGGAGCGTCCCTTCCCCTTCACGGCCTGGCAGTACGCGCGCCTGCTGATGCTGCGCGGGCGGGTCCAGGACGGCGAGGTCGCCGAGCACCGCGACGCCGAGGACGAGAGCCCACCGGCCTCGGTGTAGCCCGAGCCCGTACGTCTCCACCGGTAGGCAGGCGCCCGCCACACGCCGGGCCGGTGCGTCATGCCCGAGTTCGGTGGCGCGCTCGGCACCGCGTCCCCGCGCGGTGCTAGAATGGGCGCTGCGAGTCCCACCACGAGCGGCAGCCGGGGGTGACCGATGACCATGCGGCAGATCGCGCTGACCGCGGCCCTACTCGCGATCGTGTTCCTGGCGCACGCGGCTGGGCGGGTCACCCAGATGGGGGGCGCCCAGTTCGCTCCCAGCATCGGTATCTACACGCTCATGGCGTTGCTGATCGCCCCGTACACGGGCTGGGGAGCGCTGACCGGTATTGGCCTGGTGGTCGGGCTGCTGACGATGCTGGCCACCAGCAGTCCCTTCCCGCCGGCGAACATCCCCGCTCACGGCGGCGGCTTTCTGCTGGCGTCCGCCCTGGCCAAGGCCACCTACCGTGGCGGCTGCGAGTACAACCTGGCGTCGATGCTCGGCATCCTGGCCGTTACCGTTTTCGTGTCCTGGACGCTGTTCTCAGGCTTCACCTGGCTCGGCCTGACGACGAGCTTCGTCGGTGCTCCGAATGCCGGCTTCGCCGGCGCCAGTCGCAGCGCGTTTGGCCACGCCATCGGGCAAGGCTACCTGGCCTGGTGGATCGTCGGCTTCCTGACCGTGGGCATCCCCACCTACGTCATCAGCGCCATCCTGCTGCCCTTGCTGTACCGCGCCGTGCAGCCGGCGCTGGTGCGGCAGGGGATGCTGCCGATGCCCGAGGGCGCGGCGCCGGGCCAGTAGCGGCGTGGCCAGCGCTCCGCTGGTGGCGCTCACCGGCCTGCGATACCGCTATCCCACCAGCAAGGACTGGGTGCTGCGCGGGATCGACCTGGTCGTCGAGCGGGGCGAGTACGTTGGGCTGGTCGGTACCACCGGCGCGGGCAAGTCGACGCTCTGCCTCGCCCTGAACGGGCTCATCCCCCACTACACCGGCGGCGTGATGGAGGGGGAGGTCCGCATCGACGGCCAGGACACGCGGCGGCTCGCCGTCGCCGACCTCTCGGCCACCGTCGGCCTCGTCTTCCAGGACGTCGACGCCCAGCTCACGATGTCGACGGTCGAGGAGGAGTGCCTGCTGGCGCCGCTCAGCCAGGGGCTCGGCCGCCGCGAGGCGCGGGCACGCGCCCAGGCCGTGCTCGCTGAGATCGACGCGCTGCCCCTGGCCGGGCGCGCGCCGCAGACGCTCTCCGGCGGCCAGAAACAGCGCGTCGCCATCGCCGCCGTACTGACCGCCGAGCCGGCCATGCTGGTGCTCGACGAGGCCACCTCGGAGCTGGACGCGCTCAGCGTGCAGCGGCTGTTCGCCCTCTGCGACCGCCTGAATGCCGAGCGCGGCACGACGATCCTGCTCGTCTCGCACGAGATGGAGCTGCTGGCCCGCCACGCGCGGCGCCTGCTACTGCTCAGCGAGGGGCGCCTGGTGCTGGACGGGCCGTCATGCGTGGTGCTCCGCGAGCTGGACGTCTTCCGCCGCGCGGGCGTGCGCCTGCCCCAGGTCGCGGAGCTCGCCGATCGGACCGCTGGCCTGCTGCCCTGGCGCGAGCCGCCGCTCGACGAGGCGGAGGCGGCAGCCGTCCTGCGCGAGGCGGCGCGCCAGCGGGCGGCCGGCCCATGACCGCCGAGGAGCGCGCGCCGGCCGGGCCCGAGCCGGCCGCCCCGGCCGGCGACGGCGCGGGGCGCGCGGGCGGGGCGCTGCGCGCCCAGGCGGTCTCCTTCCGCTACGGGCGAGGCACCTGGGCGCTGCGCGACGTCGACCTCGCCTTCGCGCCCGGCGAGCTGACCGCGATCGTCGGCAACAACGGCTCCGGCAAGTCCACCCTGCTCAAGCTGCTGGTGGGCCTGCTCAAGCCCACCGAGGGCCGCGTGATCGTCGACGGCGTGGACACGCGCGCCGCACGCGTCTCCGCCCTGGCGCGGCGGGTCGGCTTCATCTTCCAGAACCCCAACGACCAGTTGTTCGCGAACACGGTTGCCGAAGAGATCCTGTTCGGCCTGCGCAACCTGGGACTGGCGTCTGACGAGATCGCCGCTCGCCTGGAGGCCACGCTCGCCGAGTTCCAGCTCGAGGCGCTGCGCGACGTCTTCCCGCGCTTCCTCGCGCGGGGCGACAAGCAGAAGGTCTGCATCGCCAGCATCGTCGCCATGCGCCCCCGCATCCTCCTCCTCGACGAGCCGACGACCGGCCAGGACCACCGCGACTCGCGGGCGATCCTCGAGCTGGCGACGCGGCTCAACGCCGCCGGGATCACGATCCTGCTTGTCACCCACGACCTGATCAACGTCGCCGCCTACACGCGGCGGACGATCGTGCTGCGCGACGGGCGGGTGGTCCGCGACGGCCCGACGGCCACGGTGATGTCCGACGTGGCGCTGCTGGCCGCCTGCAGTCTCGTGCCGCCGCAGATCGTGCGGCTGTCGCTGGACGTGGCCGAGCTTGGGCTGCCGCTGGCCCTCAGCGTTGACGCGATGGTCGAGCAGACGCGCGCCTGGCTGGCGGAGCGCGAGGCGGCGCCGTGATCGCCGCCGACCGCGGCCGACTCGGCGGCGTCGACGCCCGCGTGAAGCTGCTCTGGGTGCTGGCGACGCTGGTGGCTGGGCTAGTGTTCGTCGAGATCGTCTCGCTGCTCGTCGTGCTGGCGAGCATCGCCCTTGTCGCGGCGGTGGGCGGTGTGCTGGGCGAGACGCTGCGCCGGCTGCGCGGCCTGGGCCTGCTGATCATCACGATCGGGCTGATCTTCGGGCTCACCGTGCCCGGCGACCCCCTGCCCGCGTTCCCAGTCGGCGGCCTCGATGTCGTCGTCAGCCAGCAGGGTCTGCTCCTCGGCCTCGTCTCCATCCTGCGGATGTTCGTCTTCGCCGCGCCGCTGCTGGTGGTGGTGATGACGACGAACAACTCCGACCTGATCCAGGCGCTGATGGTGGCTCGGCTGCCGCTCGAGTACGCCCTGATGATCGTGCTGGCGCTCAACTTCGTGCCGCTCTACCTGGCCGAGCTGGGCCGCATCGCCGACGCGCAGCGGGCGCGCGCCCACGCCCTGGTCGAGCAGGGCCTGCTCGGTAGGCTGCGCGGCCTGGTCCCGATCTTCGTGCCGCTGACCCTGAACGCCATCGACCGCGCCGATACGGTGGGCAAGGTGCTGGAGATCCGCGGCTTCGCCCGTCGGCGCTTCCGGCCGGACTTCGAGCCGCTCAGCGGCGGAAGCTGGGCGCTGCTGGCGGCGGCGCTAGCGCTGGTCGCTGTCGCGGCGGCCTCCATCCTGGCCGGGCACGATCTCATCGCGGCCGCCCTTGGGCTGGGCGCGCGCTAGCGCCTCGTCGGTCGCGGGGGCCGCTCCCGCGCTCGTGGCGCGCTGGCGCGCGGTGCGGGAGAGCAGGCCGCCGAGGTCGAAGTAGCGCTGGAGGACGTCGTCGAAGTCCCGCGCGGTGAGGGTCCACAGCGTCGTCGCCTCGGCCGCGCACACCGTCGCCGTGCGCGGCGAGCGCTGGAGCAGGGCGATCTCCCCGAAGTAGTCGCCGGGGCCGAGGACGTTCACCAGGCGCTCGCCGCGCTCGTCGTGCACGAACACCTCGCAGCGACCCTGCCGCAGGATGTAGAAGCGGTCGCCGGCGTCGCCCTGGCGCACGATCACGGCGCCGGCGGGGTAGCTCTCCTCGGCCAGGTGGGCGCGGAGCAGCTCGAGCTCGCGCGGGCCGAGGTGACTGAGCAAGCCGCAGCGCGCGAGGTCGTCGCGGGCGGCGATGGCGTCCGCGGTCTGCTCGGGCACCTGGCCCGCCAGCAGGCGATGGAACTGGGCGGCGCCCAGGCGCAGGAGGCGCAGGTCGGTCAGGGCGCGCACGGTGGCCATGCGCGCCGTCTGGCGGATCAGGGAGGCCTCGCCGAAGTAGTCGCCCGGCCGCAGGAAGGCCAGCAGCTCCTCGCCGCCGGAGTGCTGGCGGCTGACTGTCGCTTCGCCCTCGGCCAGGATGTAGAAGGAGTCGGCGCGCTCGCCCTGGCGCACCACGGTCGCGCCGGCGGGCACGGTGCGCTGCTGGAGCGCGCCGGCGAGCGCGCGCAGCGTCTCGGGCGGCAGGTCGCGCAGCGCGTCGACCTCCCGCAGCACGTCCAGCGCGGCCTGCACCCGCCCCTCACGTGCCAGGTGGGCCAGGTAGACGATGCCGCTGCGGCTGATGCGGCCGCTAAGCCAGAGCAGGCGGGCCAGCACCACGACCAGCACGACGACCACGCCCAGGGCGGAGGCCAGGAACCAGAGCTGGAGAATGCCCTCGGCGGTCTCGGCGACGTCGAGGAGGTGGAAGGCGCGCATCCACCACAGCAGGACGCCGAACAGGGCGACGACGACGGTGGACGCGGCGGCGAACAGCCCGTACAGCAGGAGCACCCGCTCCTCCCGCGTCCAGGGCTCGCGGCCGCGCAGCTTGCGCCAGAGGTCCTGGCGGACGAAGGCCAGCGCCCGCGGCCCGAGCAGCGGGATCTCGAGCCACTCCATCAGCAGGTGGTAGCCGTCCAGCTCGAGCGCCGGGACGAGGTGGACCAGGCCTAGGACGTAGCCGACGAAGACGACGCCGTCCAGGAAGGGATCGATCGGCGTCGCCGGCGTCAAGGCGAGGACGATCGCCGCCGCGCCGCCGACGACGAAGCTGGAGACCGAGCCCGCGACCGCCACCGCCATCCGTGCGCCCCGCGGCGCGAGCCAGGCGTCGCGGGTGTCGACGTAGATCGTCGGCATGCCCCAGACCAGTCGCAGCTCGACGCGGCGCACCGCGCGGCCGTAGTGCACGATGGTCAGGGCGTGGGCCAACTCGTGGAACACTGCCACTGGCAGCGCGCCCAGCGAGAGCAGCGCGGCCACGATCCAGGGAGCAGTGACGAACGCCAGCGGCGACGGCTCGCCGCGCAGGCCGGCGACCAGCCAGAGGACCAGGCCGAGCACGGCGAGCGTCGTGCACAGCGCCAGGCCGGCCGGCGTGTACAGCGCCCAGCCCCAGGCGTGGTGCTGCTGGCGCAGCCAACGCTCGACCCAGCCCAGCTCGATGGTGAGCCCGAGCAGCCGCCTCGCCGTCGCCAGGGGGCCGCCGCGGCGCGCGGCCGGTGCCAGGCGCGCGGCCAGCAAAGGGTAGACCGGCCGCGGCTCGCCGGTCAGCAGGTGCCGCGCGTGAAGCGTGTCGACGAGGCTGGCGACGCGCCCGGGGGCCAGAGCGCCGTAGCGGGCCAGATAGGCCAGCACCAGGTCGCGGAGGGTGTGCTGACCATCCATCAGGTCAAGGAGGAAACGCTCGCTGGGCCCGACGCGCAGGTAGGTGCCGGCAGCGGCGTTCTTCAGGACGGCGTAGGGCTCCCCCCGCCGCGTGACGAAGTCGCCCCGCTCCAGACCATCGCGCAGGCAGGGGCGCTGCCCCTCGGGGCCCAGCGCCGCGCCCAGCCGCGCCCAGACCGAGTCCGGCGCCAGCGGACCCGTGGCGTCGCCCGCGCTCTCCCGTCCACGATCGGTTACCCGCTCCACGGCCACGCGCCCCAGACGATCGAGCGGCACGGGGTCGCGCCCCTGCCAGGCGCCCGGCTCCCCGAAGCGGATTGCACGAGCCCCCGCTCCGAAGGGGCGACCCGAGACCGGACGCCTGGCCCGACCTGCAGGCCGGCTCCTGCCCGTGCACCATCTGTCGAGCGTCGGGGCCTGCCGTCAGGCGCTCTTCGCTCGCTCGGTCTCCGCGTCCGCGGTCTGGGTGGGCGGCGCTGGCGGAAGCGGAGCGGGCCGCGGCATCTCCGGCGCTGCGGCGTGGTGGATCGTGCTCCACTGCGCCGCGCTCAGCCGCCGCGCCAGCATGTCCACGCCGGCGAGCACGGCGCTGGCCGCCACCGCGCCGAGGGTCCGCTGGAGCAGGCCAGGCTCCTCGCTCGCCGGCTCCGTCGGGCGCCGCGCCTCGGCCGGGACGAGCGCCTCGCGCGGCAAGCCCAGCTCCGCCGCGACCGCTTCCGCGCGGCGCCGCTCGGCCGCCAGCCGCCGGGCGCGTACGGCGCGGCGCCAGGAGCGGTACCAGAGCAGCAGCACACTCAGCGCGACCAGCGCGCCGGCGATCGGCATCAGCGCAGGGTGGGCGGCCACCTGCCTCGGCACGGCGAGCGACCGCTGGACCCGCACGTCGAGCGCGTCCAGCAGCCGCTCGGTCTCGGCGCGGAGCGCGGCTACCTCTCGGGCGGTGTCAGCCGCTGTCTCGCCCACTCCAGATCCTCCTCCAGCGACGCGCGCGTGAGACTCAGTGGACGCGTTCGGACGCGTTGCTTGCCCAGCCACAGACAGAGGCCGCCGCCCAGGGCGAACAGGACCAGCCAGATGATCCCGGCCAGCCAGAGCGGGTTGCCGCCCGTGAACAGCGCCAGGAGCAGGGCGGTGGCCGCGGTGAGCGCAATCAGCAGGCAGACGACCGCGAACAGCAGTAGGACCAGGCCAGCGGCCAGGAAGATGACGCCACGGACCGTGCTCTGGAAGTCTTCGCGGGCTTCCTGCTTGGCCAGCTCGATCTGCTTCTGCACGAGCAGGCGGCCGGTCTCCGCCAGCCGCCGCGCCAGGTCTGGGATGCTCAGCTCGTCGTAGTCGGTGGCCACGATTGTGCTACCTCCGACGCAGGCGCCGCGCTCCGCGACTGGCAGCCGGGTACAAGAAGCGTGCCAGGCCGTCGGCCCAGCATGGGCCCACGCCAGGCCGGCCGCTTGGAGTCGTCTCAGTATAATCCACAGCGTGCTGTCGCCGTGCGCGGGGGCTCGGCGCCGCGCCGACCCGATATACTGGGCCAGGAGGTTGGCGGTGCGCCGGCTGTGGCCGCTCTGCATCCTGCTCGTGCTCGCCTGTGGTCCGGGTGGCGGCCCGGACGCCGACCGCGCGCTGGCCGATCTGCAGGACTCGGCCATCGCGGCGTTCGTCACGACGCGCGCCGAGCGCGACCTGCCCGAGGGGCCCCTGCAGTACCGCGCCGGGGCGATCTACAGCGCGGCGCCAGCCGAGACGGCCAACGGGCTGCGCGTCTGGCAGGTGCGCCGGCCGAGCGCGGACGTGATCGTCCTACCCCTCGACGCCCGCGACAAGCTCGCCGGCATCGAGCTCAAGGCGGACGTCCTGGTGCGCTACGAGGAGCGCTACTGCGAGCTGGCCGACGACGCGGCGCCCTCGCGCTGTCAGTCCTGGCAGGAGGGGACCTGCTGCAACCGGGTGTGGAAGCGGAAGCGGGGCGAGTGGCTCGTCGAAGCGCCGCGCTAGCCGGCTAAGAGGTGCTTTCAATACCTGGTGTGAGCAGCATGCTCACACCAGGTATGCCCGGTGCCGCAAGGGGCTCTAAGCCGGGGCCGGGATCTGCCCGCGCCGCCTACCCAGTTGGCCGGATGAACGCTTATACTGGGGGTGTCCGGCGGCGGGGCCCCGTCCCGCCGCTGCCACGACACGACTGATCCGCGCGGCGCCGCGCGGCGTCCCCCGCGACCCCGGCGCTGCCTGCCGCGTGCCCTCGTCGAGGACGGAGTTGGAGCAGCTATGGCCAAGCTGAGGCTCGAGGTCGTTACCGCCGAGCGGGAGGTGTTTGCCGACGACGTAGACATGGTCGTCGCGCCCGGCGGCGAGGGGGAGCTGGGGATCCTGCCGCGCCATGCGCCCCTGCTGTCGACGCTACAGCCCGGCACGCTACGCCTGCGCAAGGACGGCGAAGAGACGCTGATGGCGATCACCGGCGGGTTCATTCAGGTCTTCCGCGACCGGGTGCTTGTGCTGGCCGACGCGGCGGAGCGTGCCGACGAGATCGAGGAGCAGCGCGCCGAGGAGGCGCGCGCCCGCGCCGAGGCCGCGCTGAAGGAAGCGGCGCGGGGCGACGCGGCGCAGGTCGAAGCGGCTCGTCTGGCACTGCGGCGCTCGCTGGCGCGACTGCAGGTCGTGCGCCGGCGCCAGCGCCGGGGGATGCCGTGAACGCGACCCTCGACATGGCGACGCCACACTCCTCCGGGCGGTTCCTCGAAGGGGGCACGATCGTCGTCGAGGGCGGCTACCCGCTGCACGGCACGGTTCGCGTCGGCGGCGCGAAGAACGCTGCCCTGCCGGTCCTGGCCGCCTGCCTGCTCACCGCCGACCCCTGCACCATCGGCAACCTGCCGGACATCGAGGACATCCACTCGATGCTCGCAGTCCTGCGGACGCTGGGGGCGGAGGTCGAGTGGCGCGACCGCCACACCGTCACCGTCTGCGCGCGGCACCTGGTGTCCACGGTCGTGCCCCCGGCGCTGGGCACGCTTATGCGCGCCTCGTTCCTGACCGTCGGACCGCTGCTGGCGCGCATCGGACAGGCGCAGGCGCCGCATCCGGGCGGCTGCGCGATCGGCATGCGGCCGGTGAACGTCGACGTGCGGGGGTTCCAGGCGATGGGCGCGCGGGTCCGCCAGCAGGACGACGCCTACGTGGCCGAGGCGCCGCGGCTGCGCGGTACTCGCCTCTACCTCGACTACCCGAGCCACACCGGCACCGAGAACCTGCTCATGGCCGCCTGTCTCGCCGAGGGCACCACGGTCATCCGCCACGCCTCGATGGAGCCGGAGGTGGCCGACCTGGCTAGCTTCCTGACGGCGATGGGGGCGCGGATCAGCGGCGTCGGCAGCAGCACCCTCGTCGTCGAGGGGGTGCCGGCGTTGCGCGGCGCCGACCACCACGTGATCCCCGATCGGCTCGAGGCCGGCACGTTCCTCATCGCCGGCGTGATCTCCGGCGGCGAGGTGCGCGCCGCCGACGTGCGACCGGAGGACCTCGAGCCCGTAACGTACAAGCTCGCCGAGGCCGGCGCGCGCGTGGAAGAAGGTCCCGACTGGGTGAGCGCCGCCGCAGGGCCGCGGCTGGAGCCGGTGGACATCCAGGCGATTCACCACCCGGGCTTTCCCACTGACCTGCAGGCGGCGTTCGCCACGCTCCTCACGCAGGCCGACGGCGTGAGCGTGATCCACGAGCGCGTGTTCGAGAACCGCCTCGAGTACGCGGCCGAGCTGCGGCGGATGGGGGCCGTCATCGAGGTCGACGCCAGCGGCCAGCGAGCGCGGGTGATCGGGCCGGCCCGCCTGCAGGGCGTGCCGCTGATCTACGCCCGCGACATACGCTCGGGCGCGGCGATCGTCCTGGCCGCCCTCGCTGCCGAGGGCAGGACGGTCATCATCCACGCCTACCACCTCGACCGTGGCTACGAGGACCTGGTGGGGACGCTATCCAGCCTTGGCGCGCACGTCTGCCGCCTCAACTCGGTGGAGGCCGCCGACGAGCTTCTGGCCGGCTCGAGCTGGGCCGACGAGCCGGCCAGTGATCGATAGGAGCCGGAAGATGGCCCACCACGCCGTTCCTGACGGTAGTCCCGGTCTCGCCTGCTGCGGCTCGGCGTCCTGACTCGCTCAGATGGCTAGCTGAGACGGCGCCGTGTTTGCCAAGCAGGTCGGGATCGACCTCGGTACCTCCAACCTGCGGGTCTACCTGTGCGGCCGCGGGATCGTCCTCAACGAGCCTACCGTGGTCGCCCACTCGGCCACGGACGATCGTGTCCTGGCCATTGGACGCGAGGCGCGGGACATGGAGGAGCGCTCGCCGGCGCGCATCCTGATCACCCGCCCGATCCGTGATGGCGTGATCGCCGACTACGGGGTGACCACCGCGCTGCTCCGCCACGTCCTGCGCGGCGTCAGCAGCCGCCTGAGCTTCGCGCGACCGACGGTGATGATCTGCATCCCGGCTGGCGTGACGAACGTCGAGAGCCGCGCCGTCCTCGACGCGGCGCTCCAGGCCGGGGCCCGCGAGGCGCACCTGATCCCCGCCCCGCTGGCCGCCGCCATCGGCGCCAACATCCCCATCTCCAGCCCGAGCGGCAACATGGTCGTCGACCTCGGCGGCGGCACCTGCGAGGCGGCCGTGCTCTCGCTGAACGATATCGTGGTCAGCAGCACGATGCGGCAGGGCGGCAACCGCATGGACGAGGTGATCGTCACCTACCTCAAGCGGCGCCACAATCTGCTCGTCGGGCGCCACACGGCCGAGGAGGTGAAGCTCCAGATCGGCAGCGCGATCCCGCTCCCCGAGAATACGACGATGGAGATCAAGGGCATCGACCAGGTCAGCGGGCTGCCGCGGAGCGTCACCGTCAGCTCGGCGGAGATCACCGACGCGCTCGGCGAGGCGCTGGCGGCCGTCGTGGCCAACGTGCGCGCCGTGCTCGAGCAGACCCCGCCCGAGCTGGTCTCCGACGTGGTGGACAAGGGGATGATCCTCACCGGCGGGGGCGCGCTGCTGCGCAACCTCGACAAGCTGCTGACCCGCGAGACCAGTGTGCCCGCCTACCTCGCCGACGACCCGACGGCCTGCGTCGCCATCGGCGCCGGGCGCGCCCTCGAGCACTACAAGATCTTCCGCGAGAGTCTGCTCCACGCCGGCGGCTAGCCGCGCACCCCCACATGCAGCGCCACCGTGCCCAGGCCCAGCAGCTCGTAGCGCACGTCGACCAATCCCGCGCCGCGCATCACCTCGGCCAGCGCCGCGGGGCGCGGGAAACGGTCCACGGACTCGGGCAGGTAAGTGTAGGCGGCGGCGTCGCCGGCGATCAGTCTCCCGAGCAACGGCACCCAGCGGTGGAAGTAGCCGTAGAAGAGCTGCCGAAAGACGGGCAGGCGCGGCCGGGTGAGCTCGAGGCAGACGGCGCGTCCGCCCGGGCGGAGGACGCGCGCCTGCTCGGCGAAGGCCCGCCCGTGATCGGCGACGTTGCGCACGACGAAGGCCGAGGTCACGCAGTCGAAGGTGCCGTCGGCGAACGGCAGCCGCAGTCCATCGGCCAGGCTCACCGCGAGGCGGTCTCCCAGGCCGTCCGCGGCGGCGCGGCGCGGCGCGCGGGCGAGCATCGGCGCGGCGAAGTCGACACCGACCACGCGGCCGCGCGGCATCGCCGCCGCCAGTGCCAGCGCCAGCGAGCCCGTGCCGGTGCCGACATCCAGGGCGCGCCCGGCTGGCGGGGGCGCGGCCGCGGCCACCGCCCGCCGCCGCCAGGCGGCGTCCATGCCGAACGTCATCAGGGTGTTCAGCAGGTCGTAGCGCGCGGCGATGCGGCCGAACATCCGCGCGACGGTGCGCGGCTGGCTGGGAGTGGTCTCGTCCATCGATTCTTGATCTTTCCTGGGCGGTTTCCGATACTCCGCAGTGATGGATCTGGGCAGCCGGGGGAGAGCATGCGTATCGGGGTACTGACCGGCGGCGGCGATGCGCCCGGACTGAACGCCGCGATCCGCGGCGTGACGCGGCGCGCGCTGGAAGGCGGCGACCTCGTCGTCGGCATCAAGAATGGCTGGGCCGGGCTGATGGGGCCCGGCGACACCACGCTGCTCACGCCCCGCGCGGTCGACTCGATCCTGCAGCTAGGCGGCACGATTCTCGGCACGTCGCGCACCAACCCGCTGAAGGACCCGCTCCACCTGCAGGAGGTGCTCGACAACGTCCGCGCGCTCGACCTGGATGCCCTCGCCCCCATCGGCGGCGACGACACCCTCTCGGTAGCCTATGAGCTGCACCGGCGCGGCGTCAAGCTCGTGGGCATCCCGAAGACGGTCGACAACGACCTGCCAGAGACCGAGTACTGTATCGGCTTCGACACGGCGGTAAGCATCGTCGCCGAGGCGCTCGATCGCCTGCACACCACGGCCAGCGCCCACCACCGCGTCCTGGTCGTCGAGGTGATGGGCCGTGAGGCGGGCTGGGTGGCGCTCAAGGGCGGTATCGCCGGCGGTGCCGAGCTGATCTTGATCCCCGAGGTGCCCGTCGATCCGGACTACGTCTGCCAGACGCTGCAGCGCCATCGGTCGCAGGGCAAGGACTCCAGCATCGTCGTCGTCGCGGAGGGCGTCGAGCTGCCGGAGGCGATCGGCGGGGTAAGCCCCGAGGAGGTGGATGCCTTCGGCCACGTCCGCCTCGACCGCCGTGGTGTCGGCGACGCGCTGGCGCGCTACATCGAGGGACGGACCGGTTACGAGACGCGCGTGACCGTGCTGGGCCATCTCCAGCGCGGTGGCACGCCAACGGCCTATGATCGGATCATGGCGACGCGCTGCGGGGTGGCGGCGGTCGACCTGCTCCGCGACGGCCAGTTTGGGTACCTGGCGGCCGTGCGCGGCGAGGCGATCTGCCCGGTGCCCCTGGAGCAGGTCGTCGGCCACGTCCGGACGGTCGACCTCGCGCTGTACGAGATCGCGCGCGTGTTCTTCTGAGGGCGCCGCTCGGCAGGAGCCGGCTAGCGCTCCCGCCGCCCGGGAAGGCGAGCCCCTCGCCTCGGGCTGCGCCGGCGGCAGCAGGTATCCTGCGCGCTGCAACGAGGCCCGCCGTCCCGCGCCCCACTACCGCACGAGCCGCGAGGGTACCCATCCCACGCGGCCTGGAGTGACCGATGTACGCTGCCGTGCTGCACGACTTTGGCGACCTGGACAGCTTGCGCTGGGAGCAGGTGCCGGACCCGGTGCCCGGCCCCGGCGAGGTCCTGCTGCGCGTGCGCGCGGCGGCGGTGAACCGCACGCTCGACATCGAGCTGATCGAGGGACGCGCCGGCTGGATACCGCCCCTGCCGCACATCCCCGGCTCCGAGCCCGCTGGCGAGGTAGTGGCGCTCGGCCCGGGCGTCGACTCGGTCGAGGTGGGCGCGCGGGTGGCCGTGCTGCCCTCCGTCCACTGCGGCCACTGCCGCGCCTGCCTGCTCGGCTACTCGAACGTCTGCGAGAACGGCGGCGGCCTGGGGCGCGACCGCCCCGGCGGCTACGCCGAGCTGGTCGCCGTGAGCGCGCGCTCGCTCATCCCCATTCCCGACTGGCTGTCGTTCGCCGAGGGCGCCGCCATCCCCCAGTCGTTCACCACCGCCTGGCACCTCCTGGTCACGCGCGCCCAGGTCCGCCCGGAAGACACGGTCCTCGTGCTCGGGGCGGCCGGCGGGCTGGGCATTCCCGGCATCCAGATCGCGAAGCTGTACGGCGCGCGGGTGATCGCCGTGGCGGGCAGCGCGGAGAAGCTGCGCAAGGCCCGCGAGCTGGGGGCCGACGCGACGATCAACCACCAGACCCACGATTTTGCCGACGAGGCGCGCCGCCTGACCGACGGCCGCGGCGTCGACGTCGTGTACGAGAACGTCGGCGCCGCGACCTGGGAGCAGAGCGTCGCCAGCCTGGCCCAGCGCGGCCGCCTCGTCACTTGCGGCACGCACGGCGGGGCGCAGGTGGGGCTGGATCTGCGCTACTTCTACCGCACCAACCTCACCTTCCTCGGCTCCGCGGGCGCAACCGACGCGGACGTCGAGCGGGTGCGCGAGCACGTTGCCAGCGGCCGGCTGCGGCCGGTCGTCCACGCCACCTTCCCCCTGTCGCGGCTCGCCGACGCGGCGGCCTGCGTGCTGAACCGTCAGAACATCGGCAAGGTGATCGTTACGCTGTAGATACCGGCGACAGCTCCGCCGCGATCGGTTATCGTGGGGGCGCGGGAGGCGAGCATGGCACAGGTCCTGGCGGAGCTGCGGCTCCTCAACGACGTCAGTCTGCTGCGCGTGGCCCGCGCCTACGCCCACGAGCTGGCGGCGCTGGCCGAGCTGCCGGCGGAGGACGGCGCGAACCTCGCCTGGGCGGTCGAGGCCGCCTGCGAGGACCTCATCGAGCACGCCTTCGACCCGGGCGAGTCGTCCACGTTCATCATCGGCGCCGAGCTGACGCCGGCCGCGCTCACCCTCTCGATCCGCGAGCGCGGGCTGCCATTCGACCCGCGGCAGCTACCCGCCGACGAGGCGCCCCCGGCCGAGGACGCGGCGCCGTCCCGCGCGCGCGGCCCTCTCTGGCACAAGATCCACCTCGCCGTGGACGCGGCGCAGTGGATCAACCGCGGGCCTGACGGAATGGAGCTACGCCTGCGCAAGGCCCGGCCCCAGCCGCCCGCGCCCGCGCCGCCGCCGGAGGCCATGCCGTCCGCGGCCGCGCGCGACGAGCCGCTGGCGCCGCCCCAGACCTACACGATACGGCGCCTGCAGCCGGCCGAGGCGATCGCCGTCTCCCAGCTCATCTACCGCACCTACGGCTATACCTACCCCAACGCCGACCTCTACTATCCCGACCGGATCGTCCACCTCAACGAGACCGGCGAGCTGGTCTCCGTCGTGGCGGTGGACGAGAGCGGCGCCGTCGTCGGCCACTACGCCCTCGAGCGGCCGGGGCTCGGGCCGGTGGCCGAGAGCGGTCAGGCCGCCGTGTCGCCGGCCCACCGTGGCCGCAAGCTGATGGAGCGGATGCGCGTCCTCCTCGAGGACGAGGGGCGGCGCCTGGGCCTGCGCGGCATCTACGGCCAGCCGGTGACCGCCCACACCTTCAGCCAGCGGGTGCAGGAGGACTTCGGCGGGAGGGTCTGCGGTGTGAGCCTGGGGATCGCCCCAGCCGCGACGGAGTTCAAGCGCATCGCCGACGCGCCGCTCGCCCAGCGGCTCTCGCTGATGCTCTACTTCAAGTACCTGCAGCCGCCGGCGCCGACGCCGCTGCACGTCCCCGTCCACCACCGCCCGATCGTCGAGTCCATCTACGACCACCTCGGCGCGCCGCTCGAGCTCGCCAGCGGCCACGCCGCCCACCGCCGCGGCATCGTGGGGGTCACTTACGCCAGGAGCTACAAGCTGGGCACGATCCGCGTCCGCCGGATCGGCGTCGACACGGCCGCCGAGGTCCGCCGGGCCCGCGAGGACCTGGTCGAGACGGCCGGCGTCGAGGCGGTCTTCCTCGAGCTGCCGCTCGCCCAGCCCGGCGCAGCGCACCTCGCCCTGGCCGCCGAGTCGGATGGCTTCTTCTTCAGCGGCATCGGGCCGGGCTTTGCCCACGACGGCGACGTCTTGCGGCTGCAGTACCTCGCCGTGCCCCTCGACACGACCCGCCTGCAAATCTACAGTCCGTTCGGCGAGGAGCTGCTGGCCTACGTCAACGCCGAGCGCGCGCGAGTGGGGCGCCTGGTGAGCGCCGAGGCGCAGGGGAGCTGAGCGGGCGCCGTGATTGCTCTCCTGCGCGCCCAGCCGAACTTCCGGCGCTTCTGGGTCGGGCAGGTCATCTCCCAGCTCGGCGACCGCGTCTACT
>Ga0070739_10003519_pt1 | contig 19426 bp, 11 predicted proteins | sample Coa_R1_7_FD_66445 | JGI IMG/M metagenome (GOLD analysis project Ga0070739, IMG submission 66445) | Surface soil microbial communities from Centralia Pennsylvania, which are recovering from an underground coalmine fire - Coalmine... | ecosystem: Environmental > Terrestrial > Soil > Unclassified ... | reverse complement strand
GTCATGGCCAACCCGGCGAGCATCACCGGCAAGTACCTGACCGGGGTGGAACAGATCGCGGTGCCGAGGGCGCGCCGCAGCGGCCACCGCGGCCAGATCCTCAAGCTGATCGGGGCGCGCGGCAACAATCTGAAGGACATCACGGCCGAGATCCCGCTCGGCACGTTCTGCTGCGTCACCGGCGTGTCGGGCGGCGGCAAATCAACCTTGATCGTCGAGACGCTCTACAAGGCGCTTGCCAAGCGGCTCAACAACGCGCGCGAGACGCCGGCGCCGTTCGCGGCGCTGGAGGGCGCCGAATTCCTCGACAAGATCGTCGATATCGACCAGTCGCCGATCGGCCGCACGCCGCGCTCGAACCCCGCGACCTATACCGGCTGCTTCACCCCGATCCGCGACTGGTTCGCCGGCCTGCCCGAGGCCAAGGCGCGCGGCTACGCCCCCGGGCGCTTTTCGTTCAACGTCAAGGGCGGGCGTTGCGAAGCCTGCCAGGGCGACGGCGTCATCAAGATCGAGATGCACTTCCTGCCCGACGTTTACGTGCAGTGCGACGTGTGCAAGGGCAAGCGCTACAACCGCGAGACCCTGGAGGTCTTGTTCCGCGGCAAGTCGATCGCCGAAGTGCTGGACATGACGGTCGACGAGGGGGCCGAGTTCTTCCGCGCCGTGCCGGCGATCCGCGAGAAGCTGGTGACCCTGCAGCGGGTCGGGCTCGGCTACATCAAGATCGGCCAGCCGGCGACGACCCTCTCCGGCGGCGAGGCGCAGCGCGTCAAGCTCGCCAAGGAACTCTCCCGCCGCGCCACCGGCCGCACCCTCTATATCCTCGACGAGCCGACCACCGGCCTGCACTTCGACGACGTGCGCAAGCTGCTCGAGGTGCTGCACGCCCTGGTGGCCGCCGGCAACACAGTCCTGGTGATCGAGCACAACCTCGAAGTCATCAAGACCGCCGACTGGCTCATCGACCTCGGCCCCGAAGGCGGCGACGCCGGCGGCCACATCGTCGCCACCGGCACCCCGGAGGACGTGGCCGAAGTCGAGGCGAGCTACACCGGCCGCTACCTGCGCCCCTATCTGAAGCGCCGGCTGCCTGCGCCTCGGCGGCGGGCGGGATGATCTATGAACTCAAGCGAAGATTTTCGATATGGATTGGGCATCGGCAGTAACAGATGTAATCGAGAAAACCATCAAGCGTAACGTTACTGATCGGCTCGAAATATTAGATTTTATAGTGTCGCTAGGAGAGATCGATATTGATCAGATGAATGAGAGGTGCGGCGGCGGGTATAGACGTGATAACCGCTTCATAAATCCGGTTACGAAGATAATTCATGGTAGGGAACGTCGTGATTCCACGGATAACTGGCTACCATTTAATGAAGAAACTCGCAGCTATCGTGTTCACGCAGACTTTGCCAAAGCATGGAAAGCGGCCAGAGGAAACGTAGCGAATAGATGGCCAGCCCACGCTGGCTCCTCCCCCGCGCAGCGGGGGAGGGGGACCATGCGGAGCATAGTGGAGGGGGCGAGGCCGGCGGAGCAACGTCGTCGCGGCGCCCCCTCCGGGTCGCTGCGCTCGCCACCTGCCCCGCTCGGTCGCGGGGGAGGAACTCGACAAGCCGCAGGAGGAGCGGGAGGTTGCAATGCGGGCGCCGCTGACGATTTTCGCTCGCGCCCGCGACCTGCGGCGGCGGATGACTTTACCGGAGGTCATACTCTGTCAGGCGTTGCGTAAGCGCCGGCTGGCCGGGTTGCGGTTTCGCCGGCAGCCCCGGTCGGGCCCTACATCCTCGACTTTTATTGTTCCGCGGCGCGGCTGGCTGTTGAGGTGGACGGGTTGGCGCATGATGCCGCCGACCGAGTGCGGCACGACGAGCGTCGCCGAGTCTGGCTCGCTGCGAGCGGCATCACCGTGTTGCGGGTCGCCGCGGCCGATGTCCTGCGTGACGAGACGCTGCAATACGTTCTGGCTGCGATAGAGCAAGCCGCAGCCCCCTCCGGCTCGCTCCGCTCGCCACCTCCCCCGCCTGCGGGGGAGGAACCGTTGCTGCCGACGGAGGGCAAATAGCGGGCTATAGCAAGCGTAGGGCGGGTGGAGCGGAGCGTAACCTGCCATAAAGGCGCCGCGAAATGGCGGGTTGCGCTGCCGCTCCACCCGCCCTACAGACCAACGCCAACTGGCGGGGCTATAGCCTAACCCTTCGCGACCTCGTGGCAGGCGAGGTGTTCGAGGACGCGGACGAGGCCGGAATGGTCCCAGCCTTTGCCGCCGAGCGCCGCCGCGGCGTTGAACAATTCCTGCGTCGTCGCCGTATTCGGCAATGACAGGCTGAGGGCGCGCGCCCCCGACAACGCCAGGTTCAGGTCCTTCTGGTGCAGTTCGATGCGGAAGCCCGGGTCGAAGGTGCGCTTGATCATGCGCTCGCCGTGCACTTCGAGGATGCGCGAGGAGGCGAACCCGCCCATCAGCGCCTGCCGCACCTTGGCGGGATCGGCGCCGGCCTTGGAGGCGAACAGCAGCGCCTCGCCGACCGCCTCGATCGTCAGCGCGACGATGATCTGGTTCGCCACCTTCGTCGTCTGCCCGGCGCCAACGTCGCCGACCAACGTCACGTTCTTGCCCATCAGGTCGAACAGCGGCTTCACCTTGGCAAAATCGCTTTCCGAGCCGCCCACCATGATCGTCAGGCTCGCCGCCTTGGCGCCGACCTCGCCGCCCGACACCGGCGCATCAACGTAGCCGCAGCCCTTCTTCTTGATCTCGGCGGCAAACTCCTTCGTCTCGATCGGCGAGATCGAGCTCATATCGACGACGATCTTGCCTGGCGACAGGCCTGCCGCGACCCCGTCCGCGTCGAACAGCACCGCCCGCACGTCGGGCGTGTCCGGCACCATCAGGATGATGATTTCGGCGCGCTCCGCGATCTCCTTCAATGTATTGCAGACGGTTGCGCCGGCCTCGCGCACCGCCGCCGGGAGGGTGCGCTTGCCGTAAACGAACAGGTGGTGCCCGCCCTTGATCAGGTTGAGCGCCATCGGGTGCCCCATGATGCCGAGACCGATAAAGCCGACCTGCATGATTTCTCCTCCGTGCGGTTGCCGCACACTGCTACGAATTGCGTCCGCCGCTCAAGCGGTCCGCGCCGCCGCCGCTGCGACCAAGTTTGCCAAGTCGGCGTATCCGCGCGCCCTGAGCAATGGTAGCCTCCGCCCCGTCGTTGAAGCGGGGGTGCGCAATGCTGCGCGGGTTGGCGTTGTTCGTTCTGCTCGTCGCGGCCGTGCCGGCGGCGGCGCAGCAATACCAGTCGAAGGAGCTGGCCGAAGCAGCGCAGCTCTACGCGCAGGAGCTCACGGACAGCATTCCCGCCAAGGCGAAGGTGCCCGGCCGCATTCCGGGTCTGCGGCGCGACGCCGAAGCCGATTACAAGGCCGAACGATATGCCGCGGCGATCGACGAACTGACGCGCGCGATCGCCTACGGCGCCGACGACGGGCTTGTGTGGCTGCGCCTGGCGCAGGCCCAGTACGCCGCGGGCGACGACCATACGATGGCGAGCGCCTACAACGCCTATTTGAAGTCCAAGGACCCGGTCGAGCGCGGCGCCGCCCTCTTCATCGTCGGCCGCGACTACGACCGGCACGACAAGTACAAGGAGGCGCTCGCCGCGTTCGAGGCGGGCATGACCTTCACCCGCACCACGGCGGTCGCCGAACGCATCGAGCAGCTGAAGCGCCTCATCGCGTTCCGCGTGACCAAGGTCCAGGTCGAGGCGGCGGGCGACGTGCCGCGCGCCTGCTTCCGCTTCAACGAAAAGGTCGGGACGAAGAGCGACATTTCCTACAACGCCTTCGTCAGGGCCGAGCCGAACATCGAGGCCATCGTGACCGTCCGCGGCGACATGATGTGCATCGACGGCCTCAAATTCGGCCAGAACTACGACGTGCAGATTCTTGCGGGCCTGCCGGCGGCGAGCGGCGAGAAGCTGCGGGACACGTTCCAGACCCGCGTCGTGGTCCCCGACCGCACCCCGTCGCTCAGCTTCTCGGGCACCGGCTACGTGCTGCCGCGCGAGGGTTCCGCCGGGCTGCCGCTGACCACGGTCAACATCGACCGGGTCAAGCTCCGCATCCTGCGGGTCAACGAGCGCAACCTCGTGCCGAGCCTCGACGCCGAGAAGCTGACGATGAGCTTCTCGTCGGACGATGTCGACGACATCATCAACCGCAGCGGCAGCCTCGTCTGGAAGGGCGAGATGTCGATCCCCGGCGAGCGCAACAAGGCCGTCGTCACCGCGATCCCGCTCAAGGACATCCTGCGCGACAAGGGACCGGGGGTCTATCTCGCGGTGGTCGATCGTCCCAAGGCGGCCGAGACCGACGACACCGTCGGGCAGCCGGTCACGAACTGGATCCTCGTCTCCAACCTCGGTCTGACCAGCTACACCGGCACCGACGGCATGGCCGTCAATGCCCGCTCGCTCTCCGATGGCAAGCCGCTGGTGGGGGTCGAGCTGCGCCTCTACGCGCACAACAACGGGCAGCTCGGAAGCGCCACGACCGACGCCGACGGCATCGCCCGCTTTCCCGGAGGCCTCCTGCACGGCCGCGGCGGCGACGAGCCCTTCGCGCTGATGGCCTACGGCACCGACCACGACTTCAACTTCCTTGAAGTCGGCCGCGCCGCCTTCGACTTGAGCGACCGCGGTGTCAGCGGCCGCGCTCAGGCAGGCCCGGTCGATGCCTTTCTTTACACCGACCGCGGCATCTACCGTCCGGGGGAAACCGTGCACCTGACGGCGCTGGTGCGCGACAACAATGCCGACGCGGTCAAGAACCTGCCGGTGACCTTGCGGCTGCTGCGGCCCGACGGCATCGAGGTCGATCGCCGCCAGCTCACGTCGGATCAACTCGGCGGCTACGCTCAGGATTACCCGCTGCCGCGCGACGCGCGCATGGGCGGCTGGCAGATCCAGCTCAAGGTCGATCCCAAGGCGGCGCCGGTCGGCACGATCGACTTCCAGGTGCAGGACTTCGTGCCGCCGACGCTCAAGGTCGCGGCAAGCGCCGCCGACAAGCCGGTGCAGCCGGACGAGGCCTACCCCGTCAACGTCGATGCCCACTACTATTACGGAGCGCCGGGCGCCGAATTGCCGGTGCAAGCCGACGCGACGATCGCCTTCGCCTACAACCCTTTCCCGAACCTGTCGGATTTCCAGTTCGGCTTGGTGACCGAGGAATTCACCCCCGATCGCCGCGATCTCGAAGCGACGACGACCGACGATTCAGGCAAGGCGCAGCTGTCGCTGAACCTCAACAATCTTCCCGACCTCACCCACCCGCTGGCTGTGACGGTCCGGGTCAACGTGTTTGAGCCGAGCGGGCGCGCCGTCGGCGACAGCATCGTCCGGCCGATCCGCCAGCGCCCGCTGGCGATCGGGCTGCGCTCGCCCGACGGCGACGAGATCGCGGAAAACGCGCCGAGCAGTGTCGAGATCATCGCGGTCGAACCCGCCGGGAAGCGCATCGCCGCGCCCAGCCTGCGCTGGGAGCTGCTGCGCGAGAGCTGGCAGTACGACTGGTACAACGAGGGCGGCATGTGGCGGCACCGGGTGCAGGTGCGCGACACGCCGGTCGAAGCCGGCACGATCGACGTCGCCGGCGACGCGCCGGCCAGGCTGACCCGCACGCTGCCGGCCGGCCGCTACCGCTGGGAAGTGACCGACGGCGCCAGCGGTGCAGCCTCCAGCGTGCGCTTCCACGTCGGCTGGTGGGTTGCCGCCGAATTGCCGGACGTGCCGGACAAGCTGCAAGCCACGCTCGACAAGACCACCTACCACGCCGGCGAGACCGCCAAGCTGTTCGTCAAGGCGCCATTCGCCGGCGAGGCGGAGCTGGCGATCGCGACCGACCGCGTGCTGGCGTTGCGCTCCTTCTCGCTGCCGGCCGGCGGCACGACCATCGACATTCCGGTCGATGCCGCCTGGGACAGCGGCGTCTACGCCCTCGTCAGCGCCTATCGTCCGGCGGTGCTGTCCGGACCGCAGCAGCGCGGTCCCGGCCGCGCCGTCGGCGTCGCCTGGCTGGGCGTGGACAGCAGCGCCCGCACCCTGACGGTGAGCCTGACGCCGCCCGACGTGGTGCGGCCGCGAGCCCCGGCGGAGATCCCGCTGAAGGTCGCCGGCCTCGCCCCCGGCGAGGAGGCCTATGTGACGCTGGCGGCGGTCGACGAGGCGGTGCTGAAGCTCACCAACTTCGCCAGCCCGGCGCCCGAAAAATACTACTTCGACAAGCGCAAGCTCGGGGTCGAATTGCGCGACCTGTACGGCCGGCTGATCGATCCGCGGGCCGGCGGCGTCGGCGTACTGCGCAGCGGCGGCGACAGTTTCGCGAAGCGCTCCGTCGCCGGTCTGCCGGACAAGAGCAACCGGGTCGTGGCGCTGTTCTCCGGCATCGTGCGGGTGGACGCCGAGGGCAACGCCCGCATCCGGTTCGACGTACCCGACTTCCAGGGCCAATTGCGGCTGATGGCGGTTGCGTTCTCGGCGCACAAGGTCGGCTCCGGCGTCGCCTCGACGATTGTGCGCGACCCCGTCGTGACCACGGTGGCGCTGCCGCGCTTCCTCGCCCCCGGCGACAACGCCCGCCTGGCGCTGACGATCAACAATCTCGAAGGCGCCGCCGGCGATTACCACGTCACGTTCTCGGCGAGCGGCGCCGGCACGCTGCCGCTGCCGGTGGACAAGACCGTCCACCTCAACACCGGCGGCAATTTCGCCGACGGCTTCGTGCTCAATGCCACTGCGATCGGCAATGTCGCGCTGAAGCTCGACCTGACCGGCCCAGGCGACCTGCACATCGCGCGCGATTTCACGATCGGCGTCAGGCCGGCGCAGTCCTACCAGTTGCGCCGCTTCGTCGGGCAGATGCAGCCGGGCCAGAGCGTCACGCTCGACGACGGCGCCGCCGCGGAATTCCTGCCGGGAACGGCGGAGGCGTTCCTGACCGTCAGCCCGCGGCCGGACTGGGACGTCCCGGGCCTGCTCCGCTCGCTCGACCGCTATCCCTACGGCTGCATCGAGCAGACGACGAGCCGCGCCCTGCCGCTGCTTTACGTGTCGGAGGTGGCCGGGCTGTGGCACGCCGATCCCGGCTTCACCCCGGCGGCGGCAATCGACGGCGCGATCGAGCGGGTTGTCGGCATGCAGAAATCGGACGGCAGCTTCGGCGTGTGGGACGACAGCGGCGACACCGTGCCGTGGCTCGACGCCTACGCCACCGATTTCCTGCTGCGCGCCAAGGAGCACAACAACAAGGTGCCGGACTACGCGCTCCGCGCCGCCCTCAACTGGCTGCGCGACTACACACGGCAGAACCACAGCAAGATCGAGGAACTGCCGGCGATGGCCTATGCGCATTACGTGCTGGCGCGGGCCAAGGCCGACGATCTCGGCACCCTGCGCTACTTCAACGATACCGAAATGTCGCTGCTGCCGACCCAGCTCGCCAAGGCGCAGCTGGCGGCGGCATTGGCGCAATATGGCGACGCGACTCGCGCCGAGGCGGCCTATGCCGCGGCGTTCGCGAAGCCGCCGCAGCGGCCGTTCGGCCTGCGCTACGTCGATTACGGCAGCGACTTGCGCGACAGCGCCGCGGCGCTGGCCTTCGCCACCGGCAACTCCGCGACGCCGCGCCTCACCGCGGTCATGGACCGCATCACCGAGCTGTTCGCCCATTCCGGCCGCACCAGCACGCAGGAGCAGGCCTGGCTGCTGATGGCGGCGGAGGCGGCGGTGAAATTGACCGGCGGCAACATGATGGTCGCAACTGGTGGCGGCGCGCCCGAAACCAAGAGCGGGCCGATCTATTTCCGCCGCGCACTCGGTTCCGGCGCGGCCGCCGTCACCGTCACCAACAAGGGCGCCAACCCGACCTGGCGCACCGTGTCGATCACTGGCGTCGTCAAGGCGGATCTGCCGGCCGAGAGCAAGGGCTACACGGTGAGCCGTACCGTCTATACGACAGACGGCAAGCCGGCCGATCTTGCGAAGGTGCGCCAGACCGATCTGTTCGTCGTCGTGATCAAGGGCATCCGCACCGATCCCGGCCGTTCGGCGCGAACCCTCGTTGTCGATCTGCTGCCGGCCGGTTTCGAGATCGAAACCGCGACCGCCGCGGGCGGCGATTCCCCGACGAACTACTCGTGGCTGCCGAAGCTGTCGTCGGCCGCCTACACCGAACAGCGCGACGATCGCTACATCGCGGCGCTCGACCTCGGCGAGGGGACGAAGGAGTTTACCCTCGCCTACGTCGTGCGGGCGGTGACCCCCGGCGAATACAAGTACCCCGCGCTCGTCGCCGAGGACATGTACGAGCCCGATACGACCGGCCGCACCGCCCTGGGCAAGCTGACGGTCCTGCCGCGGTGACGGTTTGCAGGCGCAGCCCGAAATAACCCTCTCCACCCCCGAGGGCGGAGAGGGAGGAAAACGGCGCTTCCGTTGGTGGCTGGCGGCGAGTGCGGGGCTGGCGCTGGCGTTTTTGACCGGCGGATATTTTCTGCTGCCGCCGCCGGCGCTCGACCGCGGCCGCAGCCTGTCGGTCTTGGTGCTGGCGCGCGACGGGTCGATCCTGCGCGGCTTTCTGACGGCGGACCAGAAATGGCGCTTGCCGGCCGACGCGGCGGCAATAGACCCGCTCTATCGCCGCATGCTGATCGCGACCGAGGACGGCCGCTTCGCGTGGCATCCCGGCGTCGATCCGATCGCGGTCGTTCGCGCAACGGCTCAACTCATCGTACACGGCCACGTCGTGTCAGGCGCCTCGACCCTGACGATGCAGGTCGTGCGCCTGCTCGAACGGCGGCCGCGGCGGCTGCACTCGAAGCTGATCGAGATGGGCGAGGCGCTCACGCTCGAACGCGAGGTCGGGCGGGAGCGGGTCGTCGACCTGTACATGACGTTGGCGCCGTTCGGCGGCAATCTCGAAGGCGTCCGCAGCGCCAGCCTCGCCTATTTCGGCAAGGACCCGGCGCGCCTGACCGCGGCGGAAGCGGCGCTGCTCGTCGCCTTGCCGCGCTCGCCCGAGCGGCTGCGGCCCGACCGCCACCCGGTCGCGGCGCGGCTGGCGCGCGACGCGGTGCTGCGGCGCATGGCGGCGATCGGCGTGATTTCGCAGCGCACCTTCGACGAAGCCTTGCAAGACCCGGTGCCGCGAACGCGGCAGCCAATGCCTTTCCACGCGCCGCACCTGGCGCGCGAATTGCGCGACGGCGACCCGTTCGTCGGCGTCCACCGCACCGCGATCGAACCCTTGCTTCAGGACGAGATCGAAGCCGTCCTGGCGCGTGAGACGCAGGCGCTCGACCCGCAGGCGACGCTGGCCGCCATTGTCGTGGACAATCGCGACCGCCGCGTCGTCGCCTATGTCGGCAACGCCGATTTCCATAGCGTGGCGCGGCGCGGCACGATCGACATGGTGCGGGCGGTGCGCTCGCCGGGGTCGGCGCTGAAGCCGTTTCTCTATGCGATGGCGTTCGACGCGCTGATCGTCCACCCCGAGACGGTCATCGACGACCGGCCGCGCCATTTCGGCGACTACGCGCCGGTCGATTTCGACGGCCGTTTCCAGGGCACGGTGACGGCGCGCGAGGCCCTCCAATATTCGCTGAACGTGCCGGCCGTGGCGGTGCTCGACCGGCTCGGGCCGAGCCGATTCGCCGCCGGCCTTGCCGCGGTCGGGGTGCGCCTGCGTCTGCCGGACCCGATGGCGGAGGCCGGGCTGCCGGTGGCGCTCGGCGGCGCCGGCATCACCCTCGCCGACCTGACGACGCTCTATGTCGGCCTCGCCAATCACGGGGTCGTGGCGCCGCTGCGCTATCGCCTCGACGACCCGGCTGGGGTCGAGACGGCGCTCTGCGGCCCGGTCGCCGCCTGGTACGTCAACGATATTCTCGGCGACGCGCCGCCGCCGCCCGGGGTCCTGCCGGCGGAGGTGCGGCGCGGCCGGCATCTCGCCTTCAAGACCGGCACCTCCTACGGGTTCCGCGACGCCTGGGCGGTGGGCTGGGACGCGGAGTACACGATCGGCGTCTGGGTCGGCCGCCCCGACGGAACGCCGATGCCGGGCAGCAGCGGGCGCGTCACCGCAGCCCCGGTGCTGTTCAAGATCGCCGACCTGCTGCCGGCGCCGGTGGGGCCGAGCGGCCCCGGCCCCGCACCCCCGGGAGCGCTGCTGGTAAAGCGCGCCGCGCTGCCGCCGGCGTTGCGGCGGCTCGACGCCGGCCCGCTCGAAGCCGGCGAAGCGGGAGACGGCGGCGGCCCGAAGATCGTCTATCCTCCCAACGGGTCGCGCGTCGCCTGGGAGGGCAAGGAATTGCCGCTGGAGGCCAGCGGCGGCAAGCGCCCGTTTCACTGGCTCGTGGACGGCAAGCCGCTGCCGCCCGCACCGCCGCGCCGCACCCTCTACTGGCAGCCGCACGAACTCGGTTTCGTCCGCCTCACCGTCATCGACGCCAAGGGCCGCAGCGCGCACGCGATCGTGCGGCTGGAGCCGTAAGCGTTGGCGGCACCGCAGCCGCTCGCTATCTATCCGCCATGAGCCTCACCACCCGCGTTTTCGCCGGTTTTGTCCTCGTCGTTAGCGGCTGCGTCCTTGGCGCGGCGCTGACATCGCAATACTGGGGCGGGCTGGTGCCGTGCGAACTGTGCCTGCTGCAGCGCTGGCCGTGGGCGGCGGCGATCGTCATCGCCATCGTGCTGGTCATGGTCGGCAGCCGCGCTGCGCTGCCGTGGGCCGGACTGATCTTCGGCATCGTCTTCGCGGTCAGCGCCGGTTTCGCGTTCTACCACCTCGGCGTCGAGCAGCACTGGTTCGCCGGCCCCAGCGTTTGCACCGCCTCCGGCGCCGGCCACGCGAAGACGGTCGAGGAAATGAAGGCGCTGATCATGAACGCCGCGCCGGTGCAGTGCGACCAGGTGCAGTGGACCTTATTCGGCGTGTCGCTGGCCGGCTGGAACCTCGTCGCCTCCGCCGTCATGTTCCTGTGCAGCGTCGTTGCCGGGTTGCAGCGGGCTGGCGCGCCGCGGCGGGCGCGGCTCGAAGAGGGCACCGCATGACCTCGGAGCGGCCGCCCCGCCTGCCCGGCGACCCGCCGCTGGTAGATGAGGTCGCGGCGATGATCCGCGTCGATCACGCCGGCGAATATGGGGCGGTGCGCATCTACGAGGGCCAGCTCGCCGTCCTCGGCCGCCGCCGCAGCGCCCGCATCGTCCGCGAGATGGCGGAGCAGGAGCAGCGCCATCTCGCCGCGTTCGATGCGCTGGTGCCGGCCCGCCGGGTGCGCCCTACCCTGCTGCAGCCCCTCTGGCACGTCGCGGGCTTCGCTCTGGGAGCAGCAACGGCGCTGCTCGGCGAGCGCGCGGCGATGGCCTGCACCGTCGCGGTCGAGGAGGTCATCGACGGCCACTACCGCCGCCAAGCCGAGCGGCTCGGCGCCGAGGAGCCGGCGCTGAAGGAGACGATCCTCGCCTTTCGCGACGACGAGCTCGCGCACCGCAACACCGCCATCGCCCACGCCGCAGAGGAGGTACCCTGCTACGGCCTGCTCAGCGCCCTCATCAAGAGCGGCTCCCGCCTCGCCATCCGGCTCTCCACCCTGATCTGACCCGCCTCCGGGCGCGGGCAGAATCACGCCCTCCCCAACTGCCGGACATATCTGGCATGACCGCGGCAATTTCAGATGGATACACGCGCGACTTTAGGCTGATTGCCATCCGTGCTATGTGCACGGAGCGCCTACGCGCGGCTCCTAGCGCCGGCCCGGCGTTTCCGACAGCGCGTCGAGGCCGGATTTTTTGCATCGGTCATTAAAGAGGGGAAGTTTCGTGGGGAAAGTGTCACGGTTTGGGCTGGTTGCCCTGTTCGTCGCCGTCCTGGGAGCCTGCTCGCATGAGGCCCCGCCGCCGCCTGCAGCTCCGACGCCGCCGCCGTCGCCGCCACCGCCGATGGCTGAACCGGCCGAGCCGTACGTCGTCCCGAGCCGGCCGCGGCACGTGTCGCACGTACGGCATCGCCGGCGGCACGTCGTGCACCACGTCGTCCATCACCGCCACGTCGTGCACCACGTGCACCATCGCCGCGTGCACCACGCGGCGCCGGAGACCCCGGCAAGTTCGGAAGCGCCGATGAGCGCGCCGGCCCCAGCGCCCGCGCCGCCGCCCGCTCCCGCCCCGGAACCCGCACCGGCGGGTCCGCGGCCGTCCGGCCATTAGGAGCACGTTGCGGTCGAATTTGCACTTTTCCGTCACCCCCGCGAAAGCGGGGGTCCAGGGGCAGCTGACAGAGCGTAGGCCAGGATTCCCGCTTTCGCGGGAATGACAATGCAAGCTGACAGAAACGTGCGGTAAGGCGCGCTCCCGAACAACTCGTCATGGCCGGGCTCGACCCGGCCATCTCCTGCACGGGCCGGGATCGCCGGGTCAAGCCCGGCGATGACGACGAGGGAAGGAGATGTCCCGGCGCTGCGAAGATTGATTTCGGCAGCGCCGGGCTAAGGCCTTTCAGCCGCTGGCGCCGCTGGCGAAATAGAGGGCGGGATCGCACGCCCGCATCCTCGCCTCCGGCAGGCCGAGTTCGCGGCGCACGATGTTCGTGCCTTCGACCAGCGAGACGCATTTGTAATAGGCGATGCGGCGGCTGAGGCCTTCGCGGCCGAAGCCGCAATCGGTGGTGATGACCAGCCGCTCCGGCGGGATGTATTCGAGCGCCTTGCGGATCAGCGCGGCGACGTGCTCGGGCGGCTCGACCGTCGTGGCGGTATGGCTGATGACGCCGATACCGATCTTCTTGTCGGTCTTGTACTGGCCGAACAGCGCCAGATCCTTGCCGTCGCTGCTGCAGCATTCAAAGGTGATGACATCTGCGTCGAGCTGCAGGAGATACGGCAGCGCCCGCTCATAGCTCGGCACCTCCCAATACACCCGCTGCTGGTTCGGGTTGCCCCAGCAGGTGTGCACCCAGATCTCGGCATCGATACCCGCCAGCTGGCGATTGAACGCCTTGGTGAGAAATTCGAGTTCGGCGTCGGTACAGTCGGCCCGCGTCGTGCGGCCGTGGTGCGGCGGCTCCTCCAGCTGAATCAGCGGACAGCCCACCGCCGCCAGTTCCTTCAGCTCCGCGTTCAGAATGTCGCACAGGTCGAGGATCATCTCGCGGCTGCTGGGATAGTACTCGTTCCACAGCATGCTCGCGAGCACCGGCGCGCAGATCGTGCCGAACTTTACCGGGCGGTCGGTGAGCCGCTGCGCCACCTGCCATAGCGCCGCATATTCGAGCGGCCCGCGCGTCAGCTTGTCGGCGACGATGGCCGGCTGATACGCCTCCTGCACCTCGTAGAGGATACGGCCGGGCTTGACCGAGTCTCGGCCCATCCACCCTTGCGACGTGCTGCGGTGGCCCTTGATGCCGCCGAGCCGTTCGATCGGATAGAAGAACCAGGACTTGCCGCCGACCGCGAGGTCGAAGCGGCTGTCGCCGTCGGTGACGATGTCGAGGCCGGCAGCCTCCTGCGCGTTGATGACGGCGGCGACCGCGTCGAGATACTGCTCGCGGAACATCGAATCGCCGAGCGCCGCCTTGAACGAGCGGCCGTCGAGGTTGGCGTCGTACCACAGCGGCCGCGGGAACGAGCCGGTGATCGCGGTCGGCAATATCATGTCGCGAGTCGTTTTCAGCATCGTGCAGCTCCGGCGCGGGCGCTAAAGACGGACGATTGAACCATCTCGGCGGCTGCTGCCGCAATCGTTCGCCGCTCGCGCCACTCCGTTGAGCGCGCGCATAATCCCCTGCCGACAAACGAGCCATCGAGGAGCCCGCACCATGCCTGTCGCCGACGCCCGCCCGGTCTTGCTGCCGACCTCCGCCGCCGGCGAGAGCTTCGCCGGCTACACCTATCACCTCGACGGCGAACTCGTGCCAGTGCTGACCGTCGATCTCGACCCCGGCCAATACATCTACTTCGAGCATCACATCATGCTGTGGAAGCACCCGGAGGTGCAGATCGGCCTGATGCAGATGCGGGGCGCGCTGAAGCGCATGATGGCCGGCATGCAGATTTTCGTGACGATGGCGAGCGGTCCCGGGCAGATCGCCGTCAGCCGCGACGGCGCCGGCCACATCTTCGGGCTGCATCTGGCGCCGGGCCAGGCGGTCGAGGTGCGCGAGCACCAGTTTCTCGCCGCCACGCAAGGGGTCGAATACACCTTTCAGCGCGTGCGCGGCGTCGCCAGCATGCTGTTCGGCGGCAGCGGCTTCTTCATCGACCGCTTCCAGGCGGCCGACAGTCCCGGCATCCTGTGGCTGCACGGCTACGGCAACGTCTTCGAAAAGACGCTGGCGCCCGGGGAGTCGATCGACATCGAGCCGGGCGGCTGGCTCTACAAGGACCCCTCCGTGACGATGACGACCAATTTGCAGCGCCTGTCGAGCGGGCTGTTCGGCGGCATGTCGTTCATCACCAACCGCATGACCGGCCCCGGCCGCGTCGGCATCCAGTCGATGTACCTGCACATGCCGACGGCGGATTAGGACTAGAGCCGGCTTATCCCCTACGCCATCGCGGGTTCGCTGACTTTTGCCTTGGCGAAGGCCGGCATGACCTCCTTGCCGAAGCGTTCGAGCTGTTCGAGGCAGACCGATTTCGGCACCCCCACCGAGAGGCTCACCGAGACGCGGTCGAGGCCGGGGTAGCGCTTCTCGATCGCCTTGAGGTGCTCGACGATCTGGTCGGGCGACCCGCACAAAACGCCGCCCGCCTTGATGGCATCCTCGATGCGCGGCAATTTCGCCGTCGGCGCCCGCGTGCGGTCGCGCATGATCTCGATCTGCTCCTCGCTTAAGGCGCGGACGAGGCGCAGCTCGCCGAACATCTTCATGTTCTCTTCGTAGAACTTGCCGGCTTCGCGAATGCCCTGTTCGCGGCTGTCGGCGATGTAGAAATGGAAGCCGAAGCACATGCGCTCACCAAGTTCGAGGCGCTGGCCGATCTTGGCGTGCGCCTCTTGCCACTTGAGAACGACGTTGTGCATGGCGCCGCCTTCGGCCGAGCCGCCGCCGACGAGGCCCTGGATCCCCATCCGCGCCATGAAGTCGAGGGCGCGGTCGCTGCCGCCCTGGATCGGCTGCCAGCACTCGACCGGCAGGCGCAGCGGCCGCGGCACCAGGGTCAGTTCCTTGAGGTCGTAGCCGCGATAGGGGACGCGGGCGGGGATCGTGTAGTGCTTGCCCTCGTGCGAGAAGCTCTCGTTGTTAAAGGCCTTGAAGATGATCTCGACCTGCTCCTCGAAGAGTTCGCGGTTGGCCGGTTGGTCGAGCAGCGGCGACCCGAAGGTCTCGACCTCGCGGGTGTGGTAGCCGCGGCCGAGCCCGAAGGTGACGCGGCCGCCGGTCAGGATGTCCGCGGTCGCATAGTCCTCGGCGAGGCGAAGTGGGTGCCACATCGGCGCGATGTTGAAGCCGCAGCCGAGCCGGAGGCGCTTGGTGACGTGCGCGAGGTGCACCGCCGCCATCAGCACGTTCGGGATGCACTCGTAGCCCTCGTGCTGGAAATGGTGTTCCGCCATCCACAGCGTGTCGTAGCCGAGCCCGTCCATCAGCTTCGCCATCGCCTCGGTCTTCTCGAAGACGGTGGCAAGATGCTCGTTGGGATAGCGCCGCTCGTTCACCGGTACGCCGCCGTAGCCGACGTCCTCGATATCGACGTGTCCGGCGAACAGGCTGTCGAACTTGGTGATCATGCCGCGGCTCCTTCCTCAGTTCGGGTGCACGATCGTGCGCAGCATGACGCGGCGCTCGCGCGGGTCGGCGTCGGCGGCGCCGCGGTGCATCGTGGCGATCTCGTCCCAGATCACGACGTCGCCGACCCGCCACGCGTGGTAGTAGGTGAGGTCGTCGCGGGTGGAATGGTCGCGCAATTCCTCGATCAGCGCATCCGCCTCGCTATCCGGCATGCCGACAAAGCCGTGGCAATGCGTCGGGTTCACGAACAGCACCTTCCGCCCGGTCACCGGGTGCTCCTTGATCGCCGGGTGCAGCTGCCCCGGCCGGCCGGCGTTGCGTTCGGCAATGTGCTCCGGCGTGTAGATCTTCCGCGCGTCGGGGCCATCGGTATAGCCGTGGCGGCCGGTCAGCCCCGCCAGCTTCTCCTTCATCGCCGCCGGCAGCGTCTCGTAGGCCAGGTACATGTCGGCAAACATCGTGCCGCCTTTCTCGCGCGGCACTTCCACGGCGTGCAGGATCGCGAGGCGCGGCAATTTCTCCGGCGGGTCGTAGGTCTCGTCGGCATGCCAGCTCGACGCGCGGGTCACGCCGAACTTGTCGATGCCGCCGTCCTTCGCGACGTTGGTGATGAACGACACGCGCGGGTCGTCGGGGTGGCGATAGTTTTCGAGGATGTGTTCGCGGAGATGGCCGAACCGCGTGCCGAACGCGGCGAGCTGGTGCGCGTCGAGCTTCTGGTCGCGGAACACGAGCACGGGGTGCTCGCGGAAGACTTCCTCGATTGCGGCGAAGTCGGCGTCATTGAGATGTGCGAGATCGACGCCGGCAACCTCAATTCCGAGGTGCTTGCCGATCGGCCGGGCGGTAACGGGCATGGCTTCCTCCTTCGATTCGGTTCTGCCGTCCATCGCGCGTGGCCCCCACCCTGTCCCTCCCCCGCCTGCGGGGGAGGGAACCCGCTGCGAGGCCCGTTATTCCTTCCCGCACTGTTTGGCGCCGAGGGAGAGGATCGGTGCTCGCGGCTGCGTCCCCTCCCCCGCAAGCCCGCAAGCGGGGGAGGGCTAGGGTGGGGGTCCATCGTTTAAGGCACGAGAATGATCTTGCCGATGTGCTGGCTCGACTCCATCAGCGCGTGCGCCTGCGCCGCCTCGGCGAGCGGAAAAGTCTTGTAGGTGCAGGTGCGCAATTTGCCCTGCCGCCACAGCGGCCAGACCTTCTCGCGCAGCGCCGCGACGATCTGCGCCTTCTGCTCGACGGTGCGGCCGCGCAGGGTCGAGCCGGTCACCGTCAGGTGCTTGCGCTGGATCAGGCCGAAATCGGCTTGCACCTTCGTGCCGCCCATCAGCGCGACAAAGCACAGCCGCCCCTCCCGCGCCAAGAGGTCGAGTTCGCGGGGGATGTAGTCGCCGCCGACCATGTCGAAGATCGCATCGACGCCGCGGCCCTGCGTGAACTCCTTGCCGATTTTGACGAAGTCCTCGGTCTTGTAGTTGATCGCGACATCGGCGCCATAGTCGCGGCAGGCGCGGCACTTCTCCTCGGAGCTGGCGGTCGCCAGCACCTTGGCGCCAAAGGCCTTGGCGAGCTGGATCGCGGTGATGCCGATGCCGCTCGATCCGCCCTGCTGCAACAGCACCTCGCCCGCCTTGAGGTGGATGCGGTCGAAAACGTTGGTCCACACCGTGCAGAACGTCTCCATGAGCCCGCCGGCGTCGACGAGGCTCACCCCCTTCGGCACCGGTATGCACTGCACCGCCGGCACCGCCGCGTATTCGCCATAGCCATCCGCGATCAGCAGCGCGCAGACCTCGTCGCCCGCCTTCCATTGCGAGACGCCGTCGCCGGTCTTGACCACCGTGCCCGAGCATTCGAGGCCGGGAATGTCGGAGGTGCCGGCCGGCATCGGGTAGCGGCCCATGCGCTGGAGGCAGTCGGCGCGGTTGATTCCGGCCGCCGCGATCCGGATCAGCACTTCGCCGGCCTTCGGCTCCGGCACCGGCCGCGTCGCCGGCACCAGCACCTCCGGCCCGCCCGGCTGCTTGATCTCGATGACGGTCTGCGTCGCGGGGATGTTGGCGAGCATTTGGCGCTCCTCTCAATCCCGTCGTTCCGCGGAAGCGGAAACCCAGAGTGGTCGCCGGAGCGGCGGCCCTGGGTCCCCGCTTTCGCGGGGACGACGTGTGAAAATTGCCGTGATTGGTAGCGTCCGCCTCGCCAGACCTCAACCGAGTTGCGGCCGGAGCTTCGCCATCGCTTCGAGGTGGCGCTCGGCGTCACCGGCGAAGCGCAGCACGAGGTGGCTCGCTCCCGCCTCGATGAAGCCGCGCAGCCAGTCCGCGACCCCCGCCGGAGTGCCGGCATAGTTCGCCTGGCGCTGGCGCATCTGGGCGGCCGGCTGGCCATAATAGCCTTCGAGGAACGCGTTCATGCGCGCATCGGCGCGGGCCGGGTCGTCGTCGATCGTCACGGTCAGATAGATGGCTCCGGTCAGCTGCGCCGGATCACGGCCGGCCTCGCGGGCGATCGCATGGATTTCCTGCCATTGCTCGCGGTAGCGGCCGGTGTCCGGCGAATTTGGGAACCAGCCGTCGAAATGGCGGCCGACGCGTTCGAGGCTCGCCCGCACCATGCCGCCGATCCAGATCGGCGGGCCGCCCGGACGATGGGGCATCGGGCCGACCGACTGGTTCTCCAGCACCCAGCGGCCATTCCAGCTGACCGGCTTGCCGCTCCACAATTCGCGGGCGAGGCGCAGGCCTTCGAGCATGCGGCCGACGCGGTGCTCGAACGGCACACCGCAGGCGACGAACTCGGCGCGGATGTTGGCCACGTCGCTGGCGATGCCGACCCCGAGGATCAACCGGCCCTCGGCGATCTGGTCGAGCGTCGCGATCTGGTGCGCCAGCACAACGGGGTTGCGCAATGCCGGCAGCAATACCGCCGTCCCGAGCTCGACGCGCTGCGTCTGCGCCGCCACCGCCGCCAGCAGGGTCATCGGCTCGTGCCGCGGCCGCGCCGTGATCGAGTCGCCGGCCCAGATCGAGTCGTAGCCGAGCTCCTCGGCCCGCCGCGCCAGCGCCAGCAGCGGCGCCGCCTGCGGCTGCCCCTGCATGACCCGTTCCCGCGTCGGCAGCAGATAACCGATGCGCAGCGCCATCCCGCTCTCCCGTTCTTTCCCCGAAGGCAACGGATAATAGGCCGGATCGTCGCGACGGCGGAGACCGGCGATGTCGATTCCGGACCGAAGTGCGGTTGACGACGTTTGAGGAACAGGCGAATGCCGGCCGGCGCGGTCAGGGCGCGCCGGCCCGTCTTTAATGGAGAAAGAAATGAACTCTCTCAATTCCCGCCGCCGGCTGCGGCGGACGCTGCTGGGCGCCGTCGTCGCTGGCGCCGGTGCCCTCGCGCTCGGCGGCGCGGCCCCGGCGCAGGCTCAGGGTTACAACCCGTACTGCTACGCGCCCTACTACAACCCGTATTACTGTTCGTACTATGCGCCGTACTACAGCCAGTACTGGGCGCCGGCCTATCCCGATTACGCCTGGGATTACCCCTACTGGGGTTACGGTGTGCCGGTCAGCGTCGGCATCGGGTTCGGCTTCGGCGGATTCCATCACGGCGGCTTCCGCCACGGCTTTCACGGCGGCGG
>Ga0070739_10003515_pt1 | contig 19434 bp, 25 predicted proteins | sample Coa_R1_7_FD_66445 | JGI IMG/M metagenome (GOLD analysis project Ga0070739, IMG submission 66445) | Surface soil microbial communities from Centralia Pennsylvania, which are recovering from an underground coalmine fire - Coalmine... | ecosystem: Environmental > Terrestrial > Soil > Unclassified ... | reverse complement strand
ACGCGGAATCGCGACAGAGCGCCGCCGCGAAGTATACTGAGGCGGCATGACCAAAATCTCGTTGCCGGGCTTACGGACCCTGCTCTTCGGGCTGCTGATTTGTCCTCTGCCTGCCCAGTGGATCAATTATCCTTCGGCCGGCATTCCGCGCACCAAGGACGGCAAGGCGGACCTGAACGCAGCCTGCCCGCGCACCGCCGATGGCCACCCCGATTTCTCCGGCGTGTGGATCGCGCCATCCAGCCGCGAAGGCAACCCCCAATTCCCCGGCTGCGAGCCCATTCCGGACGAGTTTGCCAACATCGCCGCGCACCTCAAGGACGGCCTGCCGTATCAACCCTGGGCGGCCCAGCTTGTGAACGCCCGCCGTACCGAGCAGCGCGTCCATGATCCGCTCTCCCACTGCCTGCCCATCGGGCCGGTGCGCTTGCACACCTTGCCGGGGCTTCGCAAAGTGACGCAAACGGCCGGGCTGATCGTCATCTTGAATGAGTGGAACGCGTCTTATCGCCAGATCTTTACCGACGGACGTCCCTTGCCCGAAGACCCCAACCCCTCCTGGAACGGCTACTCCAGCGCCACGTGGCAAGGCGATACCCTGGTCGTCCAGACCAACGGATTGCGCGATGGCCTGTGGCTCGACGCGCTCGGCAATCCCCTGACGGGCGCCGCGCTCCTGATCGAACGATTCCGCCGACCGAATTTCGGGCGGCTGGAAATCGAGATTACCGTGGACGACCCCAAAGCGTACACCAGGCCGTTCACCTTCACAGTCACCCACCGGCTCCAGCCCGATACGGACTTGCTGGATTTCGTGTGCTCGGAAAACGAGAAGGACGCGCCCCGATTGTCTTCCAAGTAGCCCTTTATGGCGCCGCGTAGACGCCTGGCCCCACGCGAAATTTCGCCGTTTGAGCGCTAATCTGAGACTTGATCGCCTTCTTCCTCAGGGCTGGTAAAGTCACCGTGCTCACCTGGGTCGCGATTCTCATCGCGATCGTCGGCCTGCTCGATTCCATCGCCGGAGATAACGTCTCGCTCGGGATCCTGTACATCGTTCCGATGATGCTCGGCGCGCTCGTGCTGCGGCCGGCCGAGAGCGCCGCGCTGGCGCTGTTCTGCGCCTTCGTTCGTTCCCGCTTTGATGTTCCGAGCAATCCCACCGAAGCTTGGCTCCGGTTCACCTTCGCCTCCGTTTCGTATTTCGGCATGGCCCTCTTCGTCACGGCGCTGAAGCGCAATCGCGAGCTGGTCGCCCAGCATCTGAACCGCATCCAGAAGGAGCAGGAATTGCGCCGGGAAGCCGAGGAGCAGTTGCATGCTCTTGTGGCCAGCAGCCCCGCGGCGATCCTGACCCTGGATGGCGCCGGCACGGTGATTGCCGCCAACGATGCCGCCAATCAGATTTTCGCCATTTCTCAGGGCCAGACGCTGCTGGGGCAGGGCATTGTCGATTACCTTCCCGTGCTCGCCGACGCGCTGCGTCTCGATTCGGTGGAGGAGGGGTTCCGCACCGCCGCCCAATGCCAGGGCCGCCGCTCGGATGGTGAAATTTTTCTCGCTCACACCTGGTTTTCTTCCTACAGAACGCCCCAGGGCAGACGCCTGGCGGCCATCGTCGTGGATTCGTCCGAAGAAATGCGCGACCGCGAGGAACAGAATCTCCGCCAGCTCCAGAGCTCCACCCGTATCACCGCGGCCGCCGTCTCGCATGAGCTGCGCAATCTATGCGGAGCCATTTCCCTGGTTTGCTCCCAGGTTGAAGAAAAGCACAACCTCGGCGGCGATGAGGATTTTCAAGCTTTGGTGAGCCTGGTGAGCGGCCTCCAGAAGCTCGCGAATCTGGAGTTGCGCGCGCGGGCCCGCGAAGCCGCCCAGTTGCAGGAAGTGCCTCTTCAGAGGGTCCTCGACGACCTGCGCATCGTGATCGAGGCTCCCTGGCGCGAAATCGGTGGCATCGTTAACTGGCCCGCGGAGCGGAAGCTCCCCATCGTGGTGGCCGATCCACAGGGGTTGCTCCAGGTCTTCCTCAATCTCGCGCAGAACAGCCTGCGCGCGGTGCAGGCCGGCCCCCGGCGCGAGCTCAGCATCGGCGTAGAACAGCAAGCGCAGAAAGTCCTGATTTGTTTCTCCGATACCGGCCCCGGCATCGCCGCTCCGGAGCGCTTGTTCCAGCCCTTCCAGCATGGCTCCGATGGAACCGGTCTGGGCCTCTATGTCTCCCGCGCCGTTGTCCGCAGCTACGGAGGCGAGCTCCGGTATGAGCCCCTGGCAAACGGATCGGCCTTTGTGATCGAATTACAAGTGGTCTCTTAACATTTCCAGCATGAACTCTACGAGCGCTCCCACGATTGACATTCTTCTGGTGGATGACCACGCCATGTTCCGCCAGGGCTTGGCCTGGGTTCTCGAAAAGGAGCCCGGATTTCGCGTGGTCGGCCAGTTCGGATCGGCCGCCGGCGCCCTGGCCGCCCTGGAAGGCGGCGGCGTCACGATGATTCTTCTCGACGTGGACCTGGGGCAGGAGCGTGCCCTGGACTTTGTCATGCAAGCCAAGTCGCGGGGATTCGAGGGCCAGATCCTGGTGGTGACCGCGGGCATCAGCGACCAGGAAGCGATTCAACTGGTCCAGGCTGGTGTCTCCGGAATCCTCCACAAGCATCACTCCACCGATGAACTCTGCAACACCATCCGCCAGGTGGCCGCCGGCGAGGTCTACCTCGAAAAAGAATACTTCGACGCGCTCTACCGCTCTGTGGACCGTAGCAAGCAGCCCACGCAGCCTCGCTTGACCGACCGCGACAAAGTCGTCTTGCGGTTCATCTTCCAGGGATTCAGTAACCGTCAAATTGCCGAGCGCCTGCAAATTTCCGAAAGCGGCGTCAAGTCTTCTCTGCGCCAGCTTTTTGACAAGCTCGGTGTACGGACCCGGTCGCAGCTCGTCAAAATCGCCCTGGAGCAATATCGCGATCAGTTGTAAGACGTTCCCGCGCGCTCGCGGCTCGGCGCCGAAAAGGCGAAGGCGTTTCCACGCTTCGAGCTCCAGCGCCGGAATTCCCAGGTAGGTGTGGTGGCCTTCGCCGCCGCCGAGCCCGACGCACACCTTGAACACCGCCCGGTTGCCGGCCCACACGCTCAGCCTGAATCCGAAGCTGGGCCGCATCTCGGCGAGGCTGAAATCGGGCGCCGTGTTGGCTACTTCGCCCGTATCGTTAAAGCCGAGCCCCCCAGCGGGCCCCACACGCGGTGATCGTACTCAACTTGAATCACGGCCAGGTCGGGCGCGCGGAAGCGGTAATCCGCAAACCCGCCCAGCGCCGCGAAGCCGTCGATATCGGACCCGCCCAGCGTCTCCTGAAGATAGAACGGCACGACGTTGCTCCCGCGCGTACTCGAAATCGTCAGGCGGTCATGGATCGTCAGAACGTCCTCCTGCCGCCCGAAGGGATGGAACAAGTGGGTTCCGTCGACCCGGAACCGCTGAAAGGAATAGTGGCCGCTGCGGTGGTCCCTGGTAAAAGTTGTAGCCGATCTTATACGCCTGGACGAATCCCTGCATCGCCGGGCTGCCGCTTCCTTCCCGGTTGCCGAAAATCTGCAGGTTCACGTCCGGCAAGTGATGCCCCGGATCGGGCGTCAGGTCGCCCGGGTAATCCGCATCCCTGGAAACCGTCACCAGCGCCCCGGCCGGATCCGGATTGGATTCCGTGCCCTCCAGCCCGTCGATCGGATACGCATCGCTCTTCATGAACCCGAGCATGTGATCGAACGAGCGTTCTCGATCATCAAAACAACCAGGTGTTGAATTGTTCCAGGGGGCGGCGGCATAGCATCCTCCGAAAATGCCAGTTCCTATGGAGCGGGTTTGGGCGCAATTCGGCGACCATTTCGCGAGTACACATGTTTTCTGCTTTTTTGCCGCGCGCTTCCCCCGCGCCCCTCGCGGCGGGCCCGTTTTCCGGAACGAACCGGGTAGGGCTCTCACCGTTCCGATAGAGGGTGGGGGTTACCCGCGGCGCCGTTCGAGATACGCCTGGCGAGCCCGGACAATCAGCGCGCGCGCTTCTTCCCGGCTGTGCCAGCCCTCGATCTGCGTCCGCTTCCCCTCGAGCTCCTTGTAAATGTCGAAGAAGTGTTCGATCTCCCGCCGGATGTGCGGCGCCAGCCCATCCACCAATTGAATCTCATCAAAGCGCGGATCCCCGACCGGCACAGCCAGAATCTTCTGGTCCAGCTTGGCCCCGTCGATCATATGCAGCGCTCCCACAGGCCGTACTTCCAACAGGCACCCGGTAAAGCTCGGCTGTGTCACCAGCGCGAGCGCGTCGATCGGATCGCCGTCTTCGGAAAGCGTGCCCGGAACGAATCCGTAATCGCCGGGATAGTGCATCGGCGAATACAGACGCCGGTCCAGACGGAACACGCCCAGTTCGTGGTCGTACTCGATCTTGTTCGAGGACAACATCGGAATCTCGACGATCATCCGCACCACGTCCGGGCACTGGGGCCCCGGATCGATGTCGTACAGTCCGGGCATCATCCGCGGCCGGGCGTCTTCGCAAGCTGTTCCTTGGCCCACGCTCGCGCGGGGTTCAGGCTCACTGACTTCTCCAGTTCCCGGTGCGCTTCCTTTGCGCGCCCCGCCTTCCGCAGCGCAATTCCCAGCCACAGGTGCGCTTCCGCCGACCGCGGATCCAGCTCGATGGCCTTCTGAAAATCCTTGATCGCGGCGTCCACGCCGCCCCCCATCGCCGCCGGCAAATAATAGTTGCCCACGCCCCGGCTCACATAATTCACCGCGGCTTTCGGATCGAGTTGTACCGCTTTGTTGACCTCATCCTGCGCACAGTGGCCGTATTTCAAACCCGCCAGGACGTTGGCCGGAATCACCTGGCCGCACAGCGTTCCCCACAGCCGGTGATATTCGGCGACGTCGGGCTTCAAAGCCGCGGCCCGCTCCGCGGCTTTGATCCCGATCTCGGCTGCGTTGCGAGCCTGATTCTTGTCGCCCGTCTCCATCGCGATTTCGGCGAGATACGATTGCGCCAGCGCCAGCCGGTAGAATGCCTGCGCGTCGTTCGGCTGTTTCGCCGCCGCTGCGGAGAATTGGCTGGCCAGCCGCTCGAGCGCGCCGCGGTCCCGCGTGTCGCGAGCCCTCTCTAATTCCCTGGTATTAAAGCTCGTGCCTTGCCACAGCAACAGCATCGCCGGAAGTAGAATCATGGCGCTCCCATTTTATCGAATCGCCCTTTTTACGCCCCCGCGCAAGTCCCCAAGCGCCGAACCGCGGCCGTAAGGACCGCCGAGCGCCCTGTGGCGCTGCCAGCCGCGCTTCCGCGCGTGCCCACGCCCCCCTTGCATATTGTTTCGAAAAACGATACCTTCTCTTCGGAGAACAAGGGGGCAATATGTTGATTGGCAGTCGGGAGCGCATCACATTGGCTGCTGCCATCCTCGCCGGAGCGCTGTGGCTGGCCGCGCCGCTCCGGTCGCAAGAAGCCAGGGTTGTCAGCGTCGATCCGGCAACGGCCAAGGTGGGAGACGTGGTCACCATCACCGGCGACGGCATCGATAAGGGCACGGTCGACACGCTGTATCTGACCGACGGCAAGACGGACATCCAGGTCGACATGACCGAGCAGAGCGCCAAGACCATCAAGTTCAAGGTGCCCGAGCAGGCCAAATCGCACCGCTGGGCGATCATGGTTCATACCACCAAGAACCAGTTGATTGAGGAGCCCGTGCGCGTGCAGATCGAATAGCTCAGGCCGCGCGATAACTCCCCAGCACCCGCAGGAAATCCGCCACCTCGCCCAGATGGTCCAGTGCCTTGCACACGATGGGGTCGCTTTGCCGTCCCGTCAAGTCAAGATAAAACAGATATTCCCAGGGCTTGCCCCGCAGCGGCCGCGACTCCAGCTTCGTCAGGTTCAGGTCCCGCAGCGCCAGCGCGCTCAGCGCCCGGAACAGCGCCCCCGGTACGTTGCGCGTCGAAAAAACCAGCGACGTCTTCCACGGCTTCCGCGCCGCGCCGCGCGGGATCCGCGGCTTGGATCCTTTGGGCTCCAGAAGAAAGAACCGCGTGTAGTTCTGCCGGTCGTCTTCGATCTCGCGCTTGAGGATCCGCCCGCCGTAAATCTTCGCGGCGAGCTCGGAGGCGATCGCCGCGCCGCCCTCCGGCCGCTCCTGCATGATCATCTTCACGCTGCCTGCGGTGTCGTAAAAGGGAACGCGCTCGATTTTCTTGTGCCGCGCGAAGAAGTCCAGGCACTGGTTCAGCGCCACATCGTGCGAATAAACTTTGCGGACCTGCGCGAAATCCAGGCCCGGCGGCGCGATCAGGTTGTGCACAATGCGCACGTTGGTCTCCGCGGTGATCGTGAAGTCGTGCTTCAGCAGCAGATCGTAATTGCCGTGAACCGAGCCGTGCAGAGTATTCTCGATCGGAATCACGGCGGCCGGAACGCGGCCCTGCTGAAGAGCCGCGAACACCTCATCGAAGCGCTGGCAGGGCACCGGCTTCGCCTTCGGGCCCAGGAGCTGGCGGATCGCCTGTTGGCTGAACGCACCCAACTCGCCCTGAAATGCCGCCTTCATCGCGCCCTCGCTCCGTCCCAGCGCCGCGCATTCGCGGAAGGCCAGCCCAGTAAATCCAGAACCCGGTCCACACTATATTCCACCAGATCGGCTACGGTCTGCGGGTGATGATAAAACCCCGGAACCGGCGGTGCGATGATCGCCCCCATCTCCGCAAGCATGGCCATGGATCGCAGGTGGCCCAGGTGAAACGGAGATTCGCGAACCATCAGGATCAGCTTCCGCCGCTCCTTTAAAACCACATCCGCCGCCCGAACGACCAGATTCGAGCTGACGCCACACGCAATCGCCGACATCGTATGAATCGAGCACGGCGCGATCACCATCCCGGCGCTCAGAAACGATCCACTGGCGAGGCGGCACCCGATATCCTCCGGAGAATAGCTGAAATCGGCCAGCTTCCTAAAATCTTCCGCCGATTTTCCCATTTCCAGATGGGCCGTGCGCTCTCCCGACCGCGACAGAATCAAGTGCACCTCAAGGCCGGGCCTTTCTTTAAGTCTTTCCAGAAGTCTCCAGCCGTAAATCGAGCCACTTGCGCCAGTTACTCCGACGATTATGCGCGCGTCCCGGTCCGAAATTTCCACTTGCTTTCACGCCCCTTTGGCATGTTCCGAAAGCCCTATCTGATCTCGGCCGTGTTCCGGAATCAGAACAGAAACTATTGTGACTGCCCCTTTTTCGCGGGTATAATCGTAGCACCGAGCATCCGGGAGCCAATGGCATTTGCACCCAGCGGCCGTCCCGTATCTACGCCCCGTTCCTTCATGATGGAGGAAGCAGGTCAGAAACTCAAGCGGGTACGAGAGCGGCTCCAATTGAAATATCGCGACGTGGAGGAAGCCACGGCGAAAATCGCCGCCATCCACGACAACGACGAATACGCGGTCGCCCTCAGCCGCCTCTCCGATATTGAGAATAAAGGAACTCTGCCCAGCATCTATCGCCTGTATTCGCTGTGTGCTGTCTACCGGCTCGATCTGAACGAGGTTCTATCCTGGTATGGTATCTCCCTTTCGGGCTTGGCGGGGGATGCCGGGCTGATCGAAAACGCCCGGACTCATCCGATCGGATTCCAATCCGGCCAGGACGGTGAGGAGCAGATCCAGGTGCCCATCGCTCTGGACCCCGGTTTGGACCTGAGCAAAACCGTGTTTCTCAGCCGGGTGATCCAAAAGTGGGGAAAAATTCCGTTAATGCTTCTGAAACACATGGACTTACGCAATCACCGGTACGCCCTGATCGGCACCGAAGATTGGACCATGTTCCCCATCATTCCCCCCGGTTCGCTGGTCGTGATCGATGACGAAATGCGGCGCGTCCGGAATTCCGGCTGGAGGACAGAATTCGAACGCCCCATCTATTTGATGGAGCATCGCGACGGTTACGTCTGTAGCTGGTGCAACCTGCGCGACGGCCGCTTGATCGTTCAGCCTCACCCCGCCTCCGGATGTGAATCCGATACCTACGCTTACCCCGAGGAAATTGAAGTTTTGGGTCAGGTGACCCACGTGGCCATGAGCCTGGAACCGGCTCTGCGCCGCGCCCGCAACGACTAAAACCAATTCCCGTTCCGGCAGCCGGTTTTGCAGGCAGGCCGCAGCACCTTCCTTAAGCTCCTGTTGTTCCGATTTCCGAAAGTTTTTCTTTAAGATTCAAAAACATCCTCGCCAGCCTTTAGGCTTGGCCTAGGGATTTTGCCCTAACCAGGAGGCTCAATGTTTAAGAATTTGTTGCGAATCGCCGTTTTCGCGCTCCCGCTCGTGGCTGCCATTGCCGTGAAGGAAAGCTCCGTGAAGGAAGGCCCTTTGCCGGATTGCATGTGGAAAGACTGCGCGAACAAGGCCGTTCCGACGATCTTGATTCCCCAGAACTAGAACCTGTTGAGGCTCAAACAAGCAGCGGGGCGCGGCCGTCTGGCGCGCCCCTTTTGCTTTATGCGTTAATCGCAGGGGAACGTTTTCAGCAAGGCGTCGAATTCCTGTAGGAAAAGCTCCTTCTCGCTTTCCCGCGCCCCCACCGGAAGGCACAACCGGTAGGTTTGAGTTTCCGCCCAGATCTTCACTGCTTTGGTTCCCTCCTCCAGGCTTTCCAGGTAAGAGCGCAGGTCGTCGGCTTTGTCCTGCATCGGCAGGTTCAGCCAGGTTTGAAACACCTGTAAATGGCTTTCGAGAAGCGCCCGCCGGCTTTCCTCTTTGCCGAAGAACACACGCAGCCCGTGGTGTTCGTAAAATCCCGAATGGGGATCGCGCAGGGACGCCAGGTAAAACAATCGTCCGAAAATGGTCGGAATGCGGGAAAGAGTATTTTTGAACAGATCGGCGGACGCCGACCTTTCCAGCATGGCCTTAGGCCTGAATCGCGGCACCGGACTTTATTGTAAGCGATTCCGGGCTCCGGTTCCACAGCATGGCTTAGGAAACCTAGTCCTTCGCCTCCAATGCCGGGCAGACGCTAATACCGGGCATACTATCGCGGCTCCGATGGTGCTACACTCTTGCCTAGGTTTTTGATGCAGCTCGGCGATCTGGAACGGTGGTTGTGGTATCTGAACATCGGCGCGGCTTCGGTGCTCCTCCTGCGTCTGGCCGGGGCGCGCCTGGTCCGGACCTATTCCGCCGTCTTCACTTATATTCTCGCCGATACCGTCGAACAGATCCTCCTGATGGTTTTTTCGCGGAGCCGCCAGAGGTACGGCATGATTTATGCCGGTGGCCAGACCGCCAAAGTGTTCATCGGAATCTGGGTGGTCCTTCAATTGTATAAGCTCGCCTTGGCGCAAAGGCCCGCTCTGGCCCGCTTCGGCCGCCGCGCGATGGGCTATTTGTTCGCCGCGGCGATGCTGATTTCCGCCGGAGGCTTGCTGCTGGACGCCGATATTCGCGCCGATTCCCATCCGATTTTGCATGGATTTTTAAAATTCGAACGCAGCGTGGATCTGATCACTCTGTTTGCTTTGAGCATCATGAGCTGCTTTCTGCTATGGTTTCCCGTGCGTGTGCGGAGAAATGTCGCGCTGTGCATCGGCGGATTTGTCGTGTATTCCTTGACCCGGTGGGCCGGTCTTCTGGTGGTGGGAGTGTGGCCGGACAGCGTGCGCCCGGTAAGCGTGTTCATGCTGGTGGGAACACTGGCGTACCTGATTGTCTGGGGACTTACGTTAACCCGTTCCGGCGAGGTGCAAACCACCGTGACCGGCCATCGCTGGAACCCCACCGAGGCGGAACGCCTGGCCATTCAGCTCGATTCCATCAATTCCCGCCTCGTCCGCCTGGTGCGCTGATTTTTATACGGAAAAATAATTTGTATTTATGCGGTAAAATCAATTGATTTTCACACCGTAATTTAGTATGCTAAATCGACTGCTATAACAGGAATCATCGCAGAATGTCGGAACTATGGACAGTCGGCGCAATCGGAGCTGCGGCGTCATCCACCGCGGCCCTGGGAGCCTGGGTTTGGATCCACTTCCAGCAATTTCGCTATCGGCCCGGCGGGACCTCCGGACATGCGCCGGCCTTCTGCGCGGAGCGCTATGAACCGATGGCGCGCCTGCTGGATCCGCGTGAGTTTGCAGCGATCCGCGGGCGCGGTTGTAAATCTCCTGTGACCGCTTCGAGCTGGTATCGTGCCAGGCGGCGTATTTTCCGGCTCTATTTGCGGGATCTCGCCCAGGATTTTGGACGTCTGCATGCGGCTGCCCGGGCCTTGGTCGCCGAATCGCCCGAAGAGTGTTCGCCCTTGGTGGGCTTGCTTTTTCGCCAACAGATCGCCTTCTGGCGCGGCATGGCCGCCATTGAATGCCGCCTCGCCATGAATGCTTTAGGCATCGGACAGGTGGACGCCGGCAGATTGATTGCCGCGCTCGAAAGCATCCGTCTCGAAATGGAGTCGTTCCGGCCCGCCTCCGCGTAGCTTCTGCTTCGGCTTCCGGTGTAGGCTGGATACATGCTCTCGCCTGGCGATCCTGCGCCCGAAGTTTTTCTCACGAGCTTAGAAGGTGAACGGCAGCCGCTGAGCCAAATCCGCGATGGTTTGCCGCTGCTGCTGGTGATCTATAAGTCGAGTTGCCCCGTTTGCCAGCTTACGCTGCCGTTTCTCGACCGTATAGCCAAGGGATCGCTCCGCGTCGTCGCCGTGTCGCAGGATGACGAGCGCGAGACGGAGCGGTTCCGGGAAAAATTCCACCTCACGCTTCCCATAATGCTGGATCGCGCCAGCGACCGTTATCCCGCCTCGAATGCATTCGGGATCACCCATGTCCCCTCGCTGTTCCTGATTGAGCCCGACGGCACGCTCTCGATGGCTATGTCCGGGTTCAGTAAATTGGATATCGAGCAACTGGGCGAGCGCTCCGGCATCCTGGTTTTCGCCGACGAGGAATATGTGCCTGAATGGAAGGCCGGCTGAGGTTCCAAAAATTGAGCTTCGGTCCGAAGCTGGTTTGGCGCCGCGCAGGCGTGCGGTAATCTAAGAATAGACATGCCCAAAATTTCCGACGTCTTCAGCGGCGCAGCGGCCATCGCCAAGGGAATGAGCATCACCTTCAAGGAGATGATGCAGCCTACGCTTACCGAGGACTATCCGGAAGCTCCCCCTAAGTTTCAGGAGCGCTACCGTGGCGTCCACGAGTTGCAGCGCGACGAAAACGGGCTCGAAAAGTGCGTCGCCTGTTTCCTGTGCGCCGCCGCCTGCCCGGCCGATTGCATTTACATCGAAGCGGCCGAAAACACCGACACGCTGCGCATCAGCGGCGGCGAACGCTACGCCAAGGTTTACAACATCGATTACAATCGGTGCATTTTCTGCGGCTTCTGCGTGGAAGCCTGCCCCACCGACGCCATCACCCACGGCCATGGTTTCGAAATCGCTAGCTACAATACCTCGACGTTGATCTATCGCAAAGAGCAGATGCTCGTGCCGGTTCCCGAGGGCGCGCATTTCCCACTGAAGGTGGAGTCCGCCGAGTCTCCCGCGGCCCACTAAATTCCCGCTCCGTTACGGTAGAAGAACCGCACCGGCGCGAGCCGGTGGTGCGATAATGTAGACTTCCGCCGAAGCGAATGATTCTACCCACGACTTCCCTGGCCGGGCTGTTGCTGCTCGCATTTTCGCTGGTGTGCTGGGGCTCCTGGGCAAACACGCAAAAGCTCGCCGGGCGCTGGCGCTTTGAACTGTTTTATTACGATTTCGCGCTTGGAGCCGCTATTTGCGCGGCGCTTGCGGCGTTTACGTTCGGGTCGTGGAATTCGAACGATTTGACTTTTCAGGACAACCTCCTGATCACCGGATACCGTAACATGGCATACGCCGCGGGCGCGGGCATCGTTTTCAATCTCGGCAATCTTCTGCTGGCGGGAGCGGTTTCGGTAAGCGGCATGGCGGTCGCGTTTCCGGTGGCTCTGGGAATCGCGCTCGCCGCGACGGCCGTTCTGAACTATTTCGGCGCGCCGCAAGGCAGCGCTCTTTTCTATTTCGGCGGCGCGGCGCTGGCGATGGCCGCCGCCGTGCTCGCGGCTTCCGCTTACAGTTGCTACACGCGAGCGCAGCGCGCCAGCGCTCGAAAGGCAGCCGCCGGCAATCCCGGCGCGCGCCCGGCGGCCGGCCCGCCGCGAGCGCTCAAGGGAATCGTCCTGAGCATCTTCGGCGGCATCTTCATCGGTCTCGTGTATCCCGTTCTGGGCAGGGCGACGGCCGGCGAAAATGGAATCGGACCTTACGGCGCCGCGCTTTTTGTCGGCGCCGGCGTGCTGCTTTCGACAATCGTCTACAATCCTTTTTTCCTCAATTTTCCGATTCAAGGCAAACCCGTCGAATTCACCGCGTATTTCAAAGGCGCCAAGCGGGAGCATTTGCTCGGCTGGCTTGGCGGCATCATCTGGATGGCCGGCGCGTTGGCTACGTTTATCGTCATGACTACGCGACCAGCAGTCACGACCGATCCGGCGGCCGGTTACGTTATCGCGCTCGGCGGCGCGCTGGCCAGCGCGCTTTGGGGAACTCTGGCGTGGCAGGAGTTCAAGGGCGCGAGCGGAAGCGTGAAGGGGCTGCTGGCGGCGATGTACGTGTGCTTCGCGGCGGGGCTTACGATGACGGCGATGGGGCCCGCGTACGGAAGATAAAACTCCTTTGTTTTCTTTTCCGCTAGCTATTGTTGCACGTGGAACACGGATTTATCGTCTTAACAGATTGACAGTCACTCGATTCGCAGCGCTGATTCTCCTGGCGTTTCCTGCATTTGCCGGTGAATACGCCATCCTGGCCAGCGGCCTGGGTATGCATGTCGACCGGCATGAAGTATCGGACGGCGTGGTCCGGCTTTACAATCGGGATGGCGTGACGGAATTGCCGTCCGCCGCGATTGTTTCTTTCGAGCAGGATAATTACGTTCCACCACCTCCGGCAGCGGCGCCCGCGTCCCAAGCCACCGCCTTAAAACCGCCTGCGCCGAAAGATCCGAAAGCGCTGATCCAGGCAGCGGCGTTGCGCAGCGGTTTGCCGGACGCTTTCGTCCAGAGCGTGGCGAAAGCCGAATCGGGCCTCGACCTGAAGGCGGTTTCCCCGAAAGGCGCGATCGGCATCATGCAACTCATGCCCGATACGGCGCGGGCCCTCGGCGCGGATCCTTCCGATCCCGAGCAGAACATCGACGCCGGGACGCGGCTGCTGCGCGAGCTGCTGCTGAAGTACGGCGGAGACGTTTCCAAGGCTCTGGCGGCTTACAACGCGGGAGAGAGAGCGGTGGAGCGATACCATGGCGTTCCGCCGTATGCCGAGACGCAGCACTACGTCAATAAAGTCGTGCGCGATTACCTCCGCTCCGGCGGCGCGACGCAGTAGGAGTTCAGCGCGCGGCTTTCACGACGGGCGTCCGGGTAACGGGTTTCAGTTCGACGCGATAGGCCTGATACGGGAAGTTCCCGAGGTTTTCGATCGAATGCAGCGGCTGGCCGTTGGGATCGTAAGATACCTGGAGCTGCTTCAATTCGGCGCGCGGCGCCGGCGGGCCGTCCTTGGTGAAGCGCCGGGAAGGCGGGAGCCGGAAATAGATCACCACGGCGGGCCAGGTGTGCGTGTGCCAGGGCTCGCGTTCGCCCGGAGGAATCGTTACGCTGAGCACGCGCACGTACGCGTTTTCGAGCACGACCTTCATATTCGGATCGTGCGCATGAATGGCATCGGTATCGGGCAGCGGCGGCGAAGCTACTGGCTGGCAATCCACGTCCTTCACTTCCACCAGGAGATTGTGGCGGTCGCGATCGCTGCTATCGAAGCCCTTGCTCGGTCCGCCTTGCGACCAGCGGATGTTGACGGTCTTCCAGGGTTCTTCGCGAGGCGACGTTTGCTCGAAGAATACACCGGGCCAGAAGTGCGTGTGCGGCACTTCCCGGCTATGCAGCGGCACGGTGGCTTCGAGCACGCGCACGGCGTCGTTTTCGAGGATCACCCTGTGATTCTCCCCCGCGGCGCTCACCGCATCGGTTGCATCGGGTTTGATTTGACCGCAGCCGGCGGCGGATAAGCCCGCAGGCAGCGCGAAAGCGAGGAGAAACCGCGCCCCATTCATGCTCAAGATGTTATCACTGGAATCCGGCTGATGAAACGCGGGCTACTTCGCCCCGAGGGCGTCGGGGGCGGAGTGACGGTCGCGCATCGCTGATTCTCTTCAACGGGGGGCGTGTCTAATCCGGAGCAGTTTGCCAGCGTGGAATGCGGGCGCTGGTTCTCCCGGGCCAGCGGGTAGAGGCCTTCGCGGCGCAGCAGGGCGCCGGTGGCACCCTCGTCGCGGCCAGCCTCGTCCTGACCGGGGATGGAGGGCTTGTACTCGGCGGCGAATTCCCTGGTTTGGCCGGGACTTCGGGGTCCAGTACAGGGAGTGGCGTGGCGGCGGGCACTTCCTTTCAGGAGAATTCGAAATGTGTGAGCAACGTGTGACAACTAACGGGAATCAGGGAGGGGAAAGATGGTAGCGCTAACGGGAATCGAACCCGTATTTGAGCCTTGAGAGGGCTCCGTCCTAACCGTTAGACGATAGCGCCTTGGATCAACGCCATTATACCGGACTCGTTTGCCGGGTCCAGCAACTCAGTATGTCTCCACGGCCGGGGCTTTGGAACGCACATGTGATTTCCAGCGCCCGTGATACACCAGTGCCCCGGCGGCGATGGTCACGGCCGCAGCCAGCGAGATGAACGGCTTGAGCATCACGCCTTGATACGTGATCCACAGGCCGGCCACGATAAACAGGACCGGCAACAAGGGATACGCGAAGCTCACGACTCGCAGTTTGCGCCATCCCGGCCGCCGCCGGAAAACGAACAACGACGCGACGCTGAGCACGGCAAAAAAGTTCAAGCTGAATCCGATATACAACACCAACTGGGGGAACGCCGTCAGCGTCATCAGCATGGCGCACAAGCCCTGCGCGAGGATCGCCACCACCGGAGTGTGGAAGCGGGGATGCACCTTCCCCGCGGATGCCAGAAACGCCCCATTCCCCGCCATCGCGTAATACACGCGCGGGCCGATGGTCACCATCGCATTCACCGTCGCCATCAGCGACAGCGCCATCAGGGCGCTGAACACGCCGGTCACCTCCGGTCCGAACAAGCGCGACGCCGCAAACGACCCCACCGCCACCTGCCCCTTCATATCCTCCAGAGGCGCCGCGTAGATGAAGACCACATTCAGCAACAGATACAAGACGGTGACCAGCGCTGTTCCAATGCCCAACGCGATCGGCAGTGTGCGCGAGGGCCGCTGTAACTCCTCGGCGACATAAGTAGCCGCGTTCCAGCCGCTATAGGCCAGATAAATGAACAACAGGCTTACGGCGAACTGGGCCGCCACGTCATGCTGGCTGGTGCGGACTGCGTTCATCGAAAAATGCTGCCAGCTTCCGTGGCCGATGGTGAACGCGAACACGATGAACGCCAGCAATACGGCCACTTTGGCCGCGGTAAGCACGTTCTGCACCCGCGCGACCCGCTGCACGCCAAATACGTTCAGGATGGTGAACGCGGCCACCAAAGCGCAAGCCATGATTTGTGCGCCGCCGAACCGGAAGGTCCAATCCCCGGAGCCGAACAGCACATGCGCATTCTCGGCGCGGAGGGAAGGAAAAAAGTACGAAAAGTATTCCGAGAAACCCAGCGCTACGGCCGCAATCGGGGCGGAAAAGCCGGCGAAAAAGGAGACCCAGCCGGTCATGAATCCCCAGGTCGGACCGTAGGCGCGGGTGAGATAGACGTACTCGCCGCCGGAGCTGGGAAAATTGACGCCCAACTCTGCGTAGCACATCGCACCGAGCAGCGCACACACCGCGCCGGCCACCCAACTCCACAACACCAGGCCCGGAGCTCCAAGGTCGCCCGCCAGGAAGCCCGTCGTGGTGAAAATTCCCGCGCCGATCATATTCGAGATCACCAGCGCCGTGGCGCTGACGATCCCGAGCTGCCGGAGGAGTGCGGGCTTGGGAGGAACCAAATTCCATTGTGCAACGATTGTTTCAGGCGCGCGAATCGCGCGGTCATATACGCAGCGGGAACATTACTGCCGCGCCGCCCTCCATTGGACGAGCAATCCCGGCCGCCGAAATTCATCGCCCGCACGGTCCACGTTCCGGTTGAGGAACACGTGGGCGCTGATTGCTGACGTCCGGCCGGAGCGGATTTGGCCTCGTGTTCCGATCGCCGCACGATCCTCCCCGGCGAACATTCCGCGACGGCTGGGGACGGTGCGCGATCATTACAGGAAGTGCGCCGCTTCTACAATCTGTTCGTCTCCTGGGGACCGTTCGGGGTTCTGGTGTTTTCCGCAGTGGAATCCGTGGGCATCCCGAACCCGGGGGGAACGGATCTCCTGCTGGTCGTGGTAGCCGCAGCGCGCCCGGAGCTGGCCTGGCTCAGCGCGGGACTGGCGGTCCTTGGCTCCCTGGCTGGCAGCATGGTCTTTTTCGAGATTATGCGGCGGGGAGGCGAGGCCTTGCTGCATCGGCGCACCGGCCAGAGCGCGCGCATGGCGCGCTTCCGCGGATGGTTCCACCGCTACGGCATGGTCACCGTGTTCATCTCCGGGCTGCTGCCCCTGCCCGGCTTACCTTTCAAGTTTTTCGCGGCCTGCGCGGGAGCGCTGGGCGAGCGGCGCCGCACCTTTCTCGCCTGGCTCACCGCAGCGCGCATCCCGCGCTACTTCGCGCTCGCCTATCTCGGTACGGTGCTGGGCGAACAGAGCCTGCCCTGGGTCAGGAGCCATACCTGGCAGATGGCTCTGGCGGCTTTGGTATTGGCCGTGGGTTTGTATGTTTTGATCCGCTGGTCCGATAAACACCGCCGCCGGCCCGCGTAAGCAATACAATAGAGACAGGTTGATTTCGCTTCAAGACAGCTTCGGCCGCATCCACGATAATCTGCGCATCAGCGTTACGGACCGTTGCAATATCCGCTGCTTTTACTGCATGCCGGAAGAAGGGATGAAGTTCGAGCCGCGTGATCACATCCTCAGCTTCGAGGAAATCGAGCGCTTCGTGCGCATCGCCGCGGGTCTGGGAGTCCGCAAGCTTCGCATCACCGGCGGCGAGCCGCTGGTTCGCAAGAATCTGTCCACGCTGATTCGAAAGCTCGCCGCGGCGCCCGGAATCCAGGACCTGGCGCTGACCACGAACGGAGTGCTCCTTGCGGCGCAAGCCCAGGAACTCTACGACGCGGGCCTGCGGCGGATCAATATTCATCTCGACACGCTGGACCGCGAGCGCTTCTTTCAAATCACCCGCCGCGACGAGCTGGGCCGCGTGCTGGAGGGCATCGAGGCCTGCCGCCGCATCGGCTACGAACCCATCAAGATCAACGCCGTCGCGGTAAAAGGACTGGTGGAGCCGGACATTGTGCCGCTGGCGCGCTTCGGACGCGAGCGCAATCTCGAGATCCGCTACATCGAGTTCATGCCCCTGGACGCCCAGGGCCTGTGGGAGCGCGACCGGGTGCTCACGGCGGATCAAATGATCGCCATGCTGGAGCGCGAGATCGGTCCGCTCGAAGAAATTCCGGATCGCGACCCGCGCGCGCCCGCAACCGAATATCGCTTTGCCGACGGCATCGGCCGTGTCGGTTTCATCGCCTCCGTGAGCCGGCCGTTTTGTCTGAACTGCAATCGTATCCGGTTAACCGCCGACGGACACGTGCGCTATTGCCTGTTCGCGCGCGAGGAAACGGAAGTGCGATCCCTGCTGCGCAATGGAGCGCCGGACCATGCCATCGCCGGCGCGATCCGCGCCTGCGTTGCGGGCAAATGGATCGGGCACGAAATCGGCTCGCAGCAGTTCGTGCCTCCGCCGCGGCCCATGTACTCGATCGGCGGCTAGCGTGCCGCGCCGTTGCCTTTCCTCAGGAAGCTTTCTTGCGCTGCGGTTGTTCCTCTTCTAGTTCGTCATACGGCGAGATCTGCTCCAGATCGTCGGCTTCGAAAACCTGGTCGCAATCCACACAGCGGATGTAATCGATCCCGTCGCGTCGCATCAGGAATTCCGTGCGGGTGTGCTCACAGCCGGGCATAGGGGCCGAATATCCCTATTCTAATTAGGGCCGGAACGTTGTCAAGCCCCTTTTTCCCTCATGCGCTTAAGGCGTCAGCCTGAATCTTACGGTCTGTTTTCGTGCTGCAAAACCCTCGTGGGAAACTGGGAAAGGATGCAAAAGAGCTGGCAGCCGATGCGCCATAGCGTGTTCCGCGCGGTGTGGATCGCCGCGCTGGCGTCGAACGTCGGAACCTGGATGCAGAACCTAGGCGCGGCGTGGCTGATGACCACGATGCCGGTCACTCCGCTGATGGTGGCCCTGGTGCAAACCGCGACGACGCTGCCCGCATTCCTGGTGGGCTTGCAGGCCGGCGCCATTGCGGATCTGTGGGACCGCCGGACGGTTTTGATCCTTACTCAGGTGTGGATGCTGGCGGCCGCGGCGCTGCTGGGGGTGCTCACGCTGGGCGGCTGGGTGGGTCCATGGTGGTTGCTTACGCTCACTCTGGCGCTGGGCTTCGGCTCGGCCATGATGTTTCCGGCCTGGGCAGCGGCGATTCCGGAACTGGTTCCGCGCGAGGAACTGCCGCAGGCCGTCGCGCTCAATTCGGTGCAGTTTAACATTGCCCGAGCCATCGGTCCCGCGCTGGCGGGCATCGTGCTGGCGGCGACCAACGCGGGCGTTGTGTTCCTCCTCAACGCCATCTCGTTTTTGGGGGTGATTCTCGTGTTCTGGCGATGGAAGCCCGGCGGACACCGGCGGGAACGCAGGGGGACCGTGACCGAAGCCGTCCTTGCCGGCCTCCGCTACGTGCGCTCGTCGAAGCCCTACCATCCCGTGCTGATGCGATGCGGCGTGTTCGTGTTCATGGGGAGCGCTTTGTGGGCCATGCTGCCGGTGGTGGCGAGCGAAGTGCGCCACTCGGCTACGGGCTACGGCGTGCTGCTCGGCTGCCTCGGAGCCGGCGCCGTGGTGGGGGCCATGATGATCTCGCCGTTGCGTGAGCGGTACACCGCAGACCAGGTCGCCACCGCGGGAAACCTGCTGTTCGCGTGCGCGACCACGGGCCTGGCCGTGCTGGGTAGCTTCGGCGCGCTGGCCGCCGCGATGCTCGTGGGCGGAGTTGCGTGGATGACCACCATGACCATGTTCAACGTGGCAGCGCAGACCGCGCCTCCGCCGGCCATGCGGGCTCGCGCGCTGGGAGTCTACGTTCTAGTGTTTCAGGCCGCGCTGGCGGCCGGCAGCGCCGCCTGGGGCGCGGTGGCGAATCACGCGGGCGTCCGAAATTCGCTGCTGCTATCGGCGGCGGCTCTGGTGGCGG
>Ga0070739_10003514_pt1 | contig 19435 bp, 18 predicted proteins | sample Coa_R1_7_FD_66445 | JGI IMG/M metagenome (GOLD analysis project Ga0070739, IMG submission 66445) | Surface soil microbial communities from Centralia Pennsylvania, which are recovering from an underground coalmine fire - Coalmine... | ecosystem: Environmental > Terrestrial > Soil > Unclassified ... | reverse complement strand
GCGAAACGGCGGCGCGAACGGGGTGCGATGCCGCTGATGGCGCTCTCCATCGAGGCTCAGCATGCTCGGGCCCACCACCATGCTCGTCGAGAACCGGGGATCGTCGACCGTGAAGCGGCGGTCGTCGCGCATCGCCGCGACGACCAGGTCGTGCCGCGTGATCAGCCAGCCGTCCAGGGCCGCGATCCACGAGACCGGCTCGTGAGCCCGCAGCCGCGCCAGCAGCGGGTGGGGATCGCGTTCGAGCCCTTCGAGCGTGACCGCCGCGCCGAGCGGAAACCTAAAAGCGCGATCGCTCACCACGGCGAGGTGACCGGTGCCGCGACGGAGGGGGCTTCCGCCGCGGCGACCGGAGCGCTCTTAGCCAGCGCCTGTGGTAGCGGGCCGGCATTCGCCATGGGGGCTGAGCGATGCCGGCGAGCACGGGCGTATAGGCGAGCGCGTCTTCGAGCGGGTTCTTCCATGAACCCATCCAGTTGTGTGTCCCCCAGTCGTCACTACCGCGCCCCTCGTTGCTGCGTCCTCGCAAGCTGGTTTCCGGCGGCCTTGGTGGACCACCTTTCTCCAATCTAAAGGACCGTCTCACACGCGTGAGCCGCTGTCAACCTTTCCGGTCGTAAATACGCAATTTGCGCTCCGTAAGCCGGGTTGGTTTACGGCCAGGGCAGCGGGCTCGCTCACGGCCAGGGCAGCGGGCTCGCTCAGAGCCAGGGCAGCGATTCCGTCGGCTGCCGCGCGATCCCCTCCTCGAGCGCCGTCTGCTGCCAGCGACTTCGCTCGGGTGCCGGCGCCGCCGGTGCGGGCGCGGTCTCGCGCATGAACCGCTCGAGCGCGGCGACCACCGCGGCAGCCTCCTCCGGCGCCGCATCCGGCGCGACGATCGTCAGCTTGGGGCGGCGGTTGACCACTACAGCGGGATGTTGCCGTGCTTGCGCTTTGGCCCGGCGACGCGCTTGTTCTGGAGCGTGTGGAGCGCCGTGATCAGCTTCGGCCGCGTCTCGTGGGGAATGATCACGTCGTCGATGTAGCCGCGCTCGGCCGCGACGTAGGGATTCGCGAAGTGGGCCTTGTAATCGTTGATCAGCTTCTGGCGGCGCTGATCGGGGGTGGGCGAGGAGTTGATGTCGCGCCGGTAGATGATGTTGACCGCCCCCTCGGGCCCCATCACCGCGACCTCTGCCGTCGGCCACGCGAAGTTGAAGTCGGCGAGCATGTGCTTTGAGGCCATCACGTCGTAGGCGCCGCCGTAGGCCTTGCGGGTGATCACCGTGAGCTTGGGAACGGTCGCCTCGGTGTAGGCGTAGAGCAGCTTGGCGCCGTGGCGGATGATCCCGCCCCACTCCTGGGCGGTGCCGGGCAAAAACCCGGGCACGTCGCAGAACGTGACGAGCGGGATGTTGAACGCGTCGCAGGTGCGCACGAAGCGGCCGCCCTTGACCGAGGAGTCGATGTCGAGCACGCCGGCGAGCTGGCTGGGCTGATTGCCGACGACGCCGACGGCGTAGCCGTCCAGCCGCGCGAACCCGCACACGATGTTGGTCGCGTAGCGCTCGTGGACCTCGAAGAACTCTCCGCCGTCGACCACGAGCCGGATCACGTCGCGCATGTCGTAGGGCTTGTTCGGGTTGTCGGGGACGACGTGGTCGAGCTCCTCGTCCTGGCGCAGCGGGTCATCGCTCGGCTGGATCCGGGGCGGGATCTCGAGGTTGTTCTGTGGCAGGAACGAGAGCAGGTAACGGGTGTCCTCGAGGCAGTGGTCCTCGTCGTCGCACGCGAAATGGGCCACGCCGGACTTGCTGTTGTGGGTCATCGCCCCGCCGAGCGACTCGAAGTCGACTTCCTCACCGGTGACGGCCTTGATCACGTCGGGCCCGGTGATGAACATGTGCGAGGTCTCCTTGACCATGAAGACGAAGTCGGTCATCGCCGGGCTGTAGACGGCGCCGCCGGCGCAGGGGCCCATGATCAGGCTGATCTGGGGGATCACGCCGCTGCACATCACGTTGCGCACGAACACGTCGCCGTAGGCGCCGAGCGACACCACGCCCTCCTGGATCCGCGCGCCGCCCGAGTCGTTGATCCCGATCACCGGGCAGCCGATCCGGGCGGCCAGGTCCATCACCTTGACCATCTTCTCGCCCATCACCTCGCCGAGCGAGCCGCCGAAGACCGTGAAGTCCTGGCTGAAGACGCACACGCGCCGGCCATCGATCGTCCCGTGCCCGGTGACGACGGCATCGCCGTAGGGCCGGTTCTTCTGCATCTCAAACTCGTACGTGCGATGGCGCACGAACGTGTCGAGCTCCTGAAACGACCCCGGGTCGAGCAGCTTCTCGACCCGCTCGCGGGCGGTGTACTTGCCACGCTCGTGCTGCTTGGCGACCGCTTGCTCCGAGCCGGCGTGGATCGCCTCAAACCGAAGCTCCTCGAGCTGCTCGAGCTTCTCGTTGAACGTCTCCGGAGCCTTGTCGCGCATCGCGCGCGAGTTTATGGACTATGCCCGTGAAAACGGCCGGTGGTGCGCCTGCCCGAGGCTGTCCAGCGCGGCGGCGAGGATCGCCGACGGGTCGGGGGCGTCCGGCGGGGGGTCCGGAGTTGGTTCGAGGGCGGGATCCTCGACGGGGGGTTCCTCGACGAGCTGCGTCGGCGGCGGCTCGACCTCGGCCGGGACCGGGGTGAACCAGGCTCGCGTGCGCCCGATCAGACGCCGCCAGCGACCCCGAGCACGACCGGCATCCGCCGCAACGTCGTGATCCGGCGGCGCAACCGCCTCCTCCACCTCCGCATCGGCTTCCTCCTCGACTAAATCGTTTTCCACTGTCGTCTCCGCCGTCAGCGTCACCCGGGTCCCCCAGCCGGACGGCTCGATCTGCACGGTGCCGTGGGCGTGCTCGCCCTCCCAGGCGACGGACGTCTCGGGGTCGAGCCGGGTGATCCTGATCTCCCCGAAGCACCCGCTCAGGTGCCGCGCAAGCGACTCCGGGTCGCTGCATTCCGCCCACAGCTCGGGCGGCGACTTGACGAGGGTTCGGGCGGCAACGTGGTCTTGTGTCATGGCTCGGGGGTTCGCGGAGCGCCGGCTGACTCCTGCCGTCGGAGGGTGGATTGCACGCGGGGGCCGGCGCGCGGGTCCCCCCGGGCTGCCCGAAGCTTCGCCATGACGCGCCGCCCCCACCGAAGGTTCGCCATTTCGCGCCACCCCTCGGCACCAGACGGCGAACCTTCGGTCGAGGTCGGGCGCTACGGCCGGGGCGCTGCGGGCGGTCCCCGCGCCTATGAACCCCTGTCCGTTTCGCTGATGACGATCACGCCCGTCGGCGCGTCCAGCAGCTCGGCGGTGCGCCGCGCGGCCTCGTCGACCTGGATCCGGGGCGGCGGCGGTCGCCGGCGGCCGGGCATGTGGGTGCCGGGACCGTACAGCCACCCGTAGCGGAGCACGACGCCGCCGAAGTCGAGGACCATCCGCTCGTGCTTGCGGACCGCGCGGCCCGCGCCGGGCGGCGTCGAGGCAAGGCTCTGGGCGACGAACCGCTGGGCGCCCGCGGCGCGCGCCGCCGCGATGAGGTTGCTGGTGCCCTCGGTGCGGATCCGGTTGTTGCGACGGATATACAGCGCGATCCGCTTGACGTCGTCCGGAAGGTCCGTCAGCTGGTGCATGATGAGGTCAGGCGCGAACGCGCGGACGGCCTCCGTCAGCCGCGCGGCGTCGTAGACGTCGCAGACGACCGGCTCGGCGCCGAGCTCGCGCAGCAGCTCCTCTTTCTGCGGCGTTCGGGTCATCCCGGCCACCTGATGGCCCGCCTGCACCAGCAGCGGCACGAGCCGCACCCCGATCACCCCGCTCGCCCCCGCCAGGAAGATGCGCATGCTCAGAAGGTCGGCTGGTATTCGCCGAACACGTCGCGCATCGCGCCGCAGACCTCGCCCAGCGTGCAGCGGTCCTTGAGCGCTCCCCGCAGCACCAGCAGCATGTTCTCGGCGCCGCGAGCGGCCGCCCGGACCTCCTCCAGCCGCTGCTCGACGACCGCACCGTCGCGATCCGCCTTGAACGCCTTCAGCCGCTGCACCTGCTCGCGCTCTGACTCGGGGTCGACGCGAAGGATGTCCGGCACCTCGGGATCGTCCTCGACGAACTTGTTCACGCCGACCACGACGTCCTGTGCGGTCCGGTAGCGCTCGTGGTAGCCGAACGCGGACTCCTCGATCTCGTTCTTGATGAAGTCGATCGCGTTGATCGATCCGCCGAGCTTGTCGATCTTCGCAATCAGCTCGCGCGCGCTCGCCTCGATCTCATCGGTCAGCGCCTCGACGAAGTAGGACCCCGCAAACGGGTCGACCGTGTCCGCCGCGCCGGACTCGTAGCCGATGATCTGCTGGGTGCGCAGCGCGATCTTCGCCGCCCGCTCGGTCGGCAGCGCCAGCGCCTCGTCGAACCCGTTGGTGTGCAGCGACTGGGTCCCGCCGCAGACCGCCGCGAACCCCTGGAGCGCGACCCGGACGATGTTGTTCTCAGGCTGCTGCGCTGTCAGCGTCACGCCGCCGGTCTGGGTGTGGAAGCGAAGGCGCCAGGACCGCTCGTCCGCCGCGCCGAAGCGCTCGCGCATGATCTCCGCCCACATCCGCCTGGCCGCGCGGAACTTCGCGACCTCCTGGAAGACGTTGTTGTGGCCGTTGAAGAAGAACGCCAGCCGCGGGCCGAACTCGTCGACCGCGAGCCCCGCATCGATCGCCGCCTGCACGTACGCGGTGCCGTTGGCGAGCGTGAACGCCACCTCCTGGACCGCCGAGCAGCCCTTCTCGCGGAAGTGATAGCCGGAGATCGAGATCGTGTTCCACTTCGGGATCCGCTCCTTGCAGTACGCGAACAGATCGGTCGTCAGGCGGATCGCGCCCTGCGGCGGGTAGATGAAGTTCCCGCGCGCGATGTACTCCTTGAGGATGTCGTTCTGCGTCGTGCCGCGGAGCTTCTCGGGCGCCACGCCCTGCTCCTCGGCGACCAGCTCGTAGAGCAGCAGCAGCACGCTGGCCGGGGCGTTGATCGTCATCGAGGTCGACACCTGGTCGAGCGGGATCCCGTCAAACGCCACCTGCATGTCGTCGATCGAGTCGATCGCGACGCCGGTGCGGCCGACCTCGCCCAACGACCTCGGATCGTCTGAGTCGAGCCCCAGCTGGGTCGGCAGGTCAAACGCCATCGACAGCCCCGTCGACCCCTTCGACAGCAGGTACCGGTAGCGCTCGTTGGACTCCTTCGCGCTCGCGTAGCCGGCGTACTGGCGCATCGTCCACAGCTGCTTGCGGTACATCTCGCGGTGGATCCCGCGCGTGTACGGGTACTCACCCGGCTCGCCGAGCCGCTCGCCCAGCTGCTCGGGGAGGTCCTCCTCGGTGTACAGCGGCTTGATCTCGATCCCTGAGTCGGTGAACCTCCGAGGATCATCTGGGCCCACGATCGGCGCGATCGTGCGATGTTCACCGGTGGTGGCCATGCGAGGAGATTACCCGCAGTAATGCCGGCCTCAGCTCTGGCGCTCGCGCTTGCGGCGGCCGTCGTGCACGCGGCCTGGAACCTGCTGCTGTCCTCGAGCAAGGACGTCCGCAGCGCGACCGCAGTGGCCGTCGCCTTCGGGGTGCTCGTGTTCGCGCCGGTGGCCGCGGTGCTGTGGCGGCTGCACGCGAGCGCGATCCCCTACCTGGCCGGCTCGAGCGCGTTCGAGACGCTCTACCTGCTGCTGCTGGCGGGCGGCTACTCGGTCGCCGCGATGAGCTTCATCTACCCCGTCGCGCGCGGCTCGGCGCCGGTGGTCGTGCTGGCGGTCAGCGCGATCGCGCTCGGGACCCAGGTGTCGCTGCCGGCGGTGGTCGGCGTGCTGGTGGTCGCGGCAGGGATCGTGCTGGTGCGCGAATCGCGGCTTGCGGTCAGCCCCAAGAACCTGCTGCTGGCGCTGTCCGTCGGCGCGTCGATCGCCGGCTACACGCTGATCGACAAGCACGGCGTCACGCACGGCAACCCGATCGCGTACTTCGAAGTCGTGCTGGCGGTGACGGCTGTCGCCTACGTCGGGCTGGCGTGGCGAGCGCGAGGGGGCGCCGCGCTCCGCGCCGCGATCCGCCCCTCTTCGCTGCTGGCCGGCATCGGCGTGTTCGGGTCCTATGCGCTGGCGCTGGCGGCGCTGAGGCTGGCCTCCGCCGCGTCGGTCGCCGCCGTGCGCGAGTCGAGCGTGGTGATCGCCACGGCGGTGCTCGCGATCGGCGGCCGCGAGCACGTGGGGCCGCGGCGGCTGCTCGGCGCGCTCGCGGTGGTGGCTGGGATCGCGCTGATCTCGCTCGGGTAAGCGCCGCTCCCCACGCAGCTAAGGGCCGCTCGCCTGAACTCGGCTGCGATCTCCCGATGTGGGGCGCGGTGGCTTAGCGCAAGCTGGGGAACGAGTTCAAACCGCGTTCGAAGGAGGATCTGATGGCGAGGGCAAAGAGCATCATGAGACGGCTGAAGCGCGTCTGGGCAGAGCTTGACTACGCCCAGCGGCGGCTGTTCGAGATCAGGACGGGGGTCCCGCTGACGCGGCGCGCCAAGCTGCCCAGTTGACGCTTGTGGTGGCGCGGCCAGAGGGCTAGCATCCGCCCCCTCGCAGAGCGATCTTGGAGGAGGGTCGATGGCGAACGTTGCTACTGCTCCCGCGCCGGTGCAACAGGCACCGCAGCTCGACGCCGAAGGGCTTGACCGCGGAGTCGGATTTATCGGGCTGCTGTGGTCCTCGGAGACCTCGATCATCGGCTCGGGCTGGCTGTTCGGAGCGCTCGGCGCAGCCGTGCTGGCGGGCCCGTCGGCGATCATCGGCTGGGTCCTCGGCTCGGTCATCATCCTGCTGCTGGCGCTCGTGCACGCTGAGCTCGGCGGCCTCTTCCCCGTCAGCGGCGGCACGAGCCGCTTCCCCCACTACGCGTTCGGCAGCTTCGCCGGGGCGACGTTCGGGTGGGCGTCCTACCTGCAGGCGGCGAGCGTCGCGCCGATCGAGGTGCTGGCCGCGATCCAGTACCTCTCGACCGCCCACTGGGCGCGCAACTTCTTCACGACCAACGCCGCCGCCGGCAGCGCCGGCGGCACGCTGCACGGCTGGGGCTACCTCGCCGCGGCGATCCTGCTGCTGCTGTTCGTGATCATCAACATCGTCGGGATCCGCTACTTCGCGAGGATCAACAACGCGATCACCACCTGGAAGGTCGCGATCCCCGTGGTGACGATCCTGATCCTGCTGATCGGCCACTTCCACGGGTCGAACTTCGGCCACCTCGGCGGCGGCTTCTTCACCAGCAAGGACGCGTTCAAGAACATCCTGCTGACGCTGCCCGCCGGGATCATCTTCTCGCTGCTGGGCTTCGAGCAGGCGGTGCAGCTGGGCGGCGAGTCGCGCAACCCGGGCCGCGACCTTCCCCGCGCGGTGATCTTGTCGATCCTGATCGGCGCGGCCGTCTACATCCTCCTCCAGGTCGCGTTCATCGGCGCGATGAAGCCGAGCGTGCTCGCCCACAACGGCGGTTGGCTCGGCCTGGGGACGAGCAAGAGCACGGTCGCCGGCGAGCTCGCCAAGGGCCCGTTCTTCACGCTCGTCAGCATCGCCGGCATCTCCTGGCTGGCGACGGTGCTGCGGATCGACGCGGTCGTCTCCCCGGGCGGGACCGGGCTGATGTACGAGACCGCCTCCGCACGGCTGACGTTCGGGCTGTCGCGCAACGGCTTCGTCCCGACCGCGTTCGAGGCCGTGAACGCGGCGCGCGTCCCCGTGTTCGGCGTGATCATCGCGACGCTGATCGGCGTGCTGTTCCTGCTCCCGTTCCCGAGCTGGGCCAAGCTCGTCGGGATCGTCACGAGCGCTTCGGTGTTCATGTACGCGGGCGCGCCGGTCGCGCTCGGCGCCCTGCGCCGCCAGAAGCCGGAGCTGCCGCGGACCTACCGGCTGCCCGCGGCCGGGGTCCTCGCGCCGCTGTCGTTCGCCGGCGCCGGCTTGGTGATCCTGTGGTCGGGCTGGCAGGTGTACAGCACGCTGGTCGTGGCGCTGCTGATCGGCTACGCGCTGATCGCGCTCTCCTACGGGTTGAAGCTGAACCCGAAGGCCCCCACGATGGACTGGCGGGCGGCGCAGTGGATCATCGCGTGGATCATCGGCATGGGCGCGATCTGCTACATCAGCTCGTTCGGCGCCGGCGGGATCATCGGCGGGATCGGACCGTTCAAGCACGTGCTCGACCAGGGCGGCAACGACCCGGCCCACCTCGGTCCGAACGGGTCGGTGTACTGGTCGATCGTGATCTCGATCGCGTTCAGCCTGATCATCTACTACTGGGCGATCGCCACCCGCCTGCCGGGCCACAAGGTCGACGAGTACGTCAAGGACGTCTACCCGCCGGCAGTCGCGGAATAGCTTCAGAGCACCTTCGACAGAAACGTCCGCGTGCGCTCGTGCTGGGGGTTTCCCAGCACGGCCTCGGGACGCCCCGCCTCGACGACCACGCCCTCGTCCATGAACACGACCGTGTCCGCGACCTCCCGGGCGAAGCCCAGCTCGTGGGTGACGACGATCATCGTCATCCCGTCGCGGGCGAGCTGGCGCATCGCGTCGAGCACGTCGCCGACGAGCTCGGGATCGAGCGCAGAGGTCGGCTCGTCGAACAGCATCAGCTTCGGCGCCATCGCCAGCGCCCGCGCGATCGCGACCCGCTGCTGCTGGCCGCCTGACAGCGCCACCGGGTAGGTGTCGACCTTGTCGTCGAGCCCGACCCGCGCAAGCAGCTCGCGGCCCCGCTTCCGCGCTTCCTCACGTGAGAGCTTGAGCACCCGCACCGGTCCGAGCGTGACGTTCTCGAGCGCGGTCATGTGCGGGAACAGGTTGAAGTGCTGGAACACCATCCCGATCTGCGCGCGCTTGTCGATCACCTCGCGCTCGCGGAGCTCGTGGAGCTTGCCGTCCTTCTCGCGGTAGCCGACGAGCTCGCCGTCGACGTAGAGCCGGCCGGCGTTGATCTTCTCGAGGTGGTTGATGCAGCGCAGGAACGTCGACTTGCCCGAGCCGGACGGCCCGAGCATGCACATCACCTCGCCGCGCTGGACCTCGAGGTCGATCCCCTTCAGCACCTCCAGCCGGCCAAAGCGCTTGTGGATGCCCTCGGCTTTGACCATCGCGGTCATACGCCTGCGGCCCCCCGGTTCGCAAAGCCGATCCAGCGGGCCCGCATCGTCGCGCGCTCGGCGCGCGTGAACCCGCGCCCGAAGCGGCGCTCGATGAAGTACTGGCCGACGTACAGCACGCTGGTCATCACCAGGTACCAGATGCTCGCGACGATCAGCAGCGGGATCACCCTGTAGTTGACGTCGTAGATCGATTGCGCGGAGAAGAACAGCTCCCCGTACGAAGCCGCGACGAGCAGCGAGGTGTTCTTCAGCATCGAGATCGTCTCGTTGCCGGTCGGCGGGATGATCACCCGCATCGCCTGCGGGAGCACGATCCGCCGCATGATCTGAAGCCGGCTCAGGCCAATCGACTGCGCGGCATGGGTCTGGCCCTCGTCAACCGAGATGATCCCGGCGCGTACGATCTCGGACATGTAGGCCCCTTCGTTCAGCCCCAGCCCGAGGGCGGCCGTCACCAGCGGCGTGATGATCGTGTTCGCGCTCCCGTGGACGAAGGCCGGCCCGAACGGGACGCCGAGCGTGATCGTCGGGAACAGCGAGGCGATGTTGTACCAGAAGACGATCTGCACGAGCAGGGGGGTGCCCCTGAAGAACCAGATGTAGAGCCAGCTCACCCCCGAGACGATCGGGTTCGGCGAGAGGCGCATGACCGCCGCGATCACCCCGAGCACGACCCCGATCACCTGGCACAGAACGGTCAGGTAGATCGTCGCGAGCATCCCGTGGAGGATGCGGTGGTCGAACAGGTACTGGCCGACGATGTTCCACTCGAACCCCTTCGAGGTGACGATCGACCTGATCGCGGCGGCCGCGAACCACAGCACGATCACCGCCGCGATCCAGCGCCCCGGATGGCGGACCGGGACGGCCTTGATCTCGTCGGGCCGTCCCGTCCCTCGTTTGGTCAGCTCGGAGGTAGCCACCTTCGAGCCGTAGTTTCCCGCTTAACTGATCGCGCCGTTGATCTTCATCTTCGACTCGGGGATCTCGATGCCCTGGAGGCCCCACTTCGCGAAGATCTTCTGGTAGGTCCCCAGCCTGTCGAGCGCGATCAGCGCGCCCAGCACCGCCTTGTCGAGGCCGTTCTTCGGCACGGCGAGACCGTAGGGGGCCGCCGCGTACGGCGCGCCGACGATCTTGAACAGCCCGTGTGACTGCTTCACCTGGTAGTAGGCGACCGGGGTGTCGGCGAAGCCCAATTGCGCGCGGCCGCTGGAGACGGCCAGGTTTGCATCGGTCTGCTTGTCGAACACGAGCACCTTGACCGCCGGCTTGCCGGCCTTCGTGCACTTGCCGCTCTGCGTCTTCGCGTCGCTTTCCTCGGTCGTGCTGCTCTCGACCGAGACCGTCTTGCCGCAGATGTCTGCGATCGACGCGATCGACACGCCACCGGACGCCTTCGTGTAGAACGACTCGCCGACATTCGCGTAGTCGACGAAGTCGACCGTCTTCTCACGCGCCTTGGTGTCGGTGAACGACGACGCGCCCATGTCGTAGCGACCGGCGGCGAGGCCCGGGATGATCGTCACAAACGTCGCGTTGACGACGTTCACCTTCAGCCCCATCACCGCGCCGAGCGCCTTCGCCAGATCCGCGTCCATCCCGACCACGGTGTGGCCGTCAGGCCCGATGAACTCATCCGGCGCGTAGGTCGCGTCGGAGGCCACCGTGAGCGTGCCCTTCTTCTTGATCGAGGGTGGAACGAGCGCCTCCACCTGCGGGATCGCGGCGCTGCTCGTGCTCGACGTCGTGGTCGGGGTCGAGCTGGTCGTGGACGTCGAGTTCGACGAGCTGCTGCCGCATGCCGCGACCGTTGCCGCCGACACAAGCGCCACAGCCACCGAAAGCCAGCTCTTGGGGTTGCGCATCGGTCCTCCTGTTTGATTCTTAGAACGGGATCGCGCCCAGGATAAGTGACAACGCGGGCGCCAAGCAGGCAAGGCGAAGCTCGCTTAACCCCCTGCCAATACGGCCGCCAGGCATTAGCCTAGGGATCGATGAAGGTTCACGTGCGTTTGTTCGCCGGGCTCCGGGAGCGCGCCGGCGCCGAGCAGATCGAGCTCTCGCTTGCGGACGGCGCGGTGGTCGGCGATGCGCTCGCAGCACTCGGCGATGTCCTCGACGGCGTGCCGGTGGTGTTAGCCGTAAACCAGCAGTACGCGGCGCCCGACGCGCCGCTGGCGCCGGGCGATGAGCTCGCGCTGATCCCGCCGGTGTCGGGCGGCTCGGTCGGAGCTCTGCACGTTCGCGTGACCGACGAGCCGCTGGCGCTCGACCCGCTGCTCGAATTGGTGCGTGACCCTCGCGCCGGCGCCGTCGTCAGCTTCCTGGGCGTGACGCGAGAGGTCTCAGAGCTCGAGTACGAGGCGTACGTCGAGATGGCGACTCGAGAGATCGGCGAGATCGTCCGCGCGGCGATCGACAGGCACGGGCTCTGCGCGGCAGCAGCGGAGCACCGCGTCGGGACCGTGCCGCTGTCGGAGCCGTCGGTCGTGGTCGTCGCCTCGGCGCCCCACCGTGACGCGGCGTTCGCGGGAGCACGCGAGATGATCGATCAGATCAAGGCTCGCGCGCCGATCTGGAAGAAGGAGGAGGGGCAGTGGGTAGTGGGGACGACGCCGCCCACCGGCTGAGGGACCTCCCAGCTGTACACGAGCTCGCGGCGACGCTCGACGCGCCGCACGCGCTCGCGGTGGCGGCGGCGCGGATCGCGATCGACGAGCGACGCGAGACGCTGATGCAGCACGGGGGCGCCGACGAGATCGACCTTGCCAAGCGGGCGGCGGAGCTGCTCGACCAGCTCGAAGCGCCCTCGCTGCGGCGCGTGATCAATGCCACCGGCGTGATCCTTCACACCAATCTCGGGCGGGCGCCGCTGGCGCCGGCGGCGCGGGCCGCCCTGGCCGCGACCGCGGCCGGCTACACGAACCTCGAGTTCGACCTCGCCGCCGGCGAGCGTGGCAGCCGCCACCAGCACGTAGAGGCGCTGCTGCGCGAGCTGACCGGCGCCGAGGCCGCGATCGTCGTCAACAACGGCGCCGCCGCGGTCCTGCTGGCCGTCGCCGCGCTCGCGGGCCCCGGACGCGACGTGATCGTCTCGCGGGGCCAGCTCGTGGAGATCGGCGGCGGCTTCCGGATCCCGGAGGTGGTGGCGCAGTCCGGCGCGCGGCTGGTCGAGGTCGGGACCACGAACCGCACCAGGCTGCGCGACTACCAGCGCGCGATCGAGCGCTCCGGGTCAGAGCTCGGCGCGATCCTGAGGGTGCATCAGTCCAACTTCCGCGCGGTCGGCTTCGTCGAGGAGGTCGGAACCGAGTCGCTGTGCGGGCTCGGCGTCCCCGTGATCGACGACGTCGGCTCGGGCGTGCTGGCGCAGTCCGCGACATTGACCGACGAGCCCTCGATCCGAGGAGCGGTTGCGGCGGGCGCCGCGCTGGTCTGCTGCTCCGGCGACAAGCTGCTGGGGGGGCCTCAGGCCGGGCTGATCGTCGGGAGCTCGGACGCGGTCGCCGCGGCACGCGAGCACCCGCTGGCCCGGGCGGTCCGGATCGACAAGCTCTCGCTGGCGGCGCTGGAGGCGACGCTCCGCCTCTACCGAGATCCCGTCCGAGCCCGCCGCGAGATCCCGGTGCTCGCGATGCTCGACGCCGGCGAGGCGGAGCTGGCGAATCGGGCACAGCGCCTTCACGAGCTGATCGGCGACGAGCACGCCGAGATCGTTCGCGCGGTGGCGAAGATCGGCGGCGGAGCGTTGCCGCTGCTCGAGCTTGAGGGCCCGGCGCTCGCGCTCGCCGGCGCGGCGTCAGCTGTTGAGATCGCGCGTGCGCTGCGCCGCGGCGAGCCGCCGGTGATCTGCCGGATCCACGAGGGGCGCGTGCTGCTCGACCCGCGGACGCTCACCGACGAGGAGGTAGAGCCAGCGGCCGCGGCGGCCCGCGCAGCGCTGGCATGAGCCCGCGCCCGCTCACGCTCGGAACGGCCGGGCACATCGACCACGGCAAGACCGCGCTGATCCGCGCGCTGACCGGCGTCGACACCGACAGGCTGCCGGAGGAGCGGGCGCGCGGAATCTCGATCGAGCTCGGCTACGCGCAGCTCGAGCTCCCGTCCGGCCGCCGGCTGTCGCTGATCGACGTTCCCGGACACGAACGCTTCGTCCGCACGATGGTCGCCGGCGCCACCGGAATTGACCTCTACCTGATGACGATCGCCGCCGACGACGGGGTGATGCCGCAGACGCGCGAGCACGCGGTCGTGCTGCGCGCGCTGGGAATCGAGACCGGGGTGGTGGCGGTGACCAAGACCGACCTCGCCGACCCCGAGCTCGCGCTGCTCGAGGCGTCCGAGCTGCTGCCGGAGGCGGACGCCGTGGCGGTCTCGGCCCGGACCGGCGCCGGCCTCGATCAGCTCCGCGAGGCGCTCGAGCGCGCCGCCGCCCGCATCCACAGCAGGGCCGAGGCCTCGGGGCCGGCGCGGCTGCACGTCGATCGCGTGTTCACGATCCGCGGCGCCGGGACGGTCGTGACGGGGACGCTGTGGTCGGGGGAGATCGGTCGCGGCGATGAGCTTCTGATCCTGCCGCACGGCCGGCGCGCGCGTGTGCGGGGCGTCCAGGTCCACGACCAGCCGGTTGACCGAGCGGCGGCCGGGCAGCGGGTGGCGGTGAACCTCGTCGGCGTCGCGCGTGGCGAGGTGGCGCGTGGCGACGTGCTGGCCGCAGCCGACACCGAGATCCGGCCGGCGTACCTGGTCGATGCCGAGCTGGAGTTCGTGGGCCGCGAACCGGAGCACGGCGACCGCGTGCAGGTGCACCACGGGACGCGGGAGACTCCGGCGCGCCTTGCCTGGCTGGGAGGACCGTATTGGCAGCTGAGGCTGGAGCAGCCGCTGGTGCCGCTGGAAGGGGACCGTCTGGTAATCCGGCAGATCGCCCCCCCGGACACGGTCGGCGGCGGGCGCGTCCTCGATGCGCACCCGCGCAAGCACGGGCCGAGCACAGCCGTATTGACGCGCCTCCAGAGGCTTTCGGCTGGGGACGTCGTGGAACCGGCCGACGAGCGGCTGCGCGAGGCTCGCGTAAGCCGCCTCGCCGCGGGCGCTCGACGGCCGGAGCCGCGACCCCTCGGGCCATCAGTCCTGGCACTCGAGCGCCGCCTCCGCGACGCCGGCGTCGAGCCCCCGCTCGACGCCGAGCTGGATCAAGGCGACCTCGCCGCCCTCCGCGACGCCGGCCGCGCCGTCCGGGTCAGCCAGAACCTCCACTACCACCGCGACGTACTCGCCACGGTCGAACAGCGGATCGTCGAGCTCGCGAGCGGCAATGGCGGCCAGGTCACCCTCGCCCAGCTGCGGGACGAGCTGAAGACCTCGCGGAAGTTCGCGCAGGCGCTGCTCGAGCACTTCGACTCCGAGCGGCTGCTGCTCCGCCGCGGCGACGTCCACGTCCTGCGCGGCGGCCGCGAGCGCTAGATTCAGCGCCGATGCCCACCACCGTGGTCACCGGCGGCGCCGGCTTTCTCGGCTCGCACCTGTGCGACGAGCTGCTGCGGCGCGGCCACCGGGTGATCTGCGTCGACAACCTCGAGACAGGCACGCTCAACAACATCGAGCACATCCGCACGCCCGACTTCGTCCACCTGAACCTGGACATCATCGAGCCCTACTTCATCGAGGAGCCGGTCGACTTCGTCTACCACCTCGCCTCTCCGGCTTCGCCGATCGACTACCTGCGGCTGCCGCTGCACACGCTCAAGGTCGGCTCCTACGGCACCCACCACACCCTCGGGCTCGCCAAGAAGCACCGCGCTCGCTTCCTGCTGGCTTCCACCAGCGAGGTCTACGGCGATCCCAAGATTCACCCCCAGCCCGAGAGCTACTGGGGCCACGTCAACCCGATCGGCCCGCGCGGCGTCTACGACGAGGCCAAGCGCTACGCCGAGGCGCTGACGATGGCCTACCACCGCCAGCAGGGGGTGGACACGGCGATCGTGCGGATCTTCAACACCTATGGCCCGAGAATGCGCCCCCACGACGGCCGCGCGATCCCGACCTTCCTGCGCCAGGCGCTACAGGATCGTCCGCTGACCGTGTACGGCGAGGGCTCCCAGACCCGTTCGTTCTGCTACGTCGAGGATGAGATCAACGGCATCATCGCGCTGGCGGAGCACGGCTATCACCTGCCGGTGAACATCGGCAACCCCGACGAGTACACGCTGCTCGAGCTGGCGAAAGCGGTGATCGAGGTGACCAGCTCGCGCTCGGAGATCGTGTATGAGGCGCTCCCGATCGACGACCCGCAGGTCCGCCAGCCGGACATCAGCCTGGCGCGCGAGATCCTCGGATGGGAGCCGCAGGTCAGCCTGCGGGACGGGTTGCGGCGGACGATCGAGCAGTCGGGAGTCGAGGCGCTCGTCGGCGCGACGCACTGACGCTCGCGCGGTGAGGCGCAGGGGCCTCGACCGCAATCCCGAAACTTCAACGCAACAGTACCGTTACAGCACCAGTAGGCGCCGTTGCTATGGGTACCAGCCGTCAACTGACGATCAAGCCAACCCCGGCCTCCGGCGAGGCTCCCGAGATCCACGCCGAGCTCGAGCACTTCGCGCTCCCCGAGCGCGACGTCCGGCGCAAGCGCCCGCCGCTGTTCCTGTTCCTGCTGCGATGGGAGACCGTCCGCCGGCTCGGCCGAGTGGTCTCGCTGCTGGCGCTCGACTTCGCCGGCGTCGCCGGCGCGCTGTTCACGGCGCTGATCATCAAAGCGGCGGTGCACGACCGTGCCGAGGCCGCGACCGCCTGGAGTGAGACCAGGCACTGGCTGCCGATCGCCTATCTGATCACCGTGCTGCTGTTCGCGCGCGTCGACCTGTACGCCGACCGCCCGCGCCGGCCCGGCTTCACCCGGATCGCGGCGGCGCTGTTCCAGGTGACGGTGATCGCGCTGGTGTTCGCGCTGGCGAGCGGCGAGCACTTCTCCAGTTACTACATCTTCTACGGCTCGCTGTTCTTCGCGGTCGCCTACGTCACGACGCTGCGAGAGATCCACCTGCGGATCACCGGCTGGTTTTTGGCGCAGGCCGGCTACCTCCGCCGCGCCGTGCTGGTGGGGTCGGGCAAGCACATCGAGGCTGTCGCGCACGCGCTCGAGGACCGCTCGCGCACGCGGGTCGAGATCGCGGGCTACGTTTCGCTGACCCCGCGCCCGCAGAACGGCCTGCGCTCGCTCGGGCGGATCGACGAGCTGCCGGAGGTGCTCGCGCGCGAGCGCATTCAGGAGGTGATCATCGCCGACCCGGACTTCCCGCAGGCCCAGGCGGTCGAGCTGGTGGATCTGTGTCATCGCCGCGGCATCACCGTGCAGGTGGCGCCCACGACGATGGAGATCATGATCGACCGGGCCGAGTTCGTCCCGGGCCAGGTGGTGCCGCTGTTCAAGCTGCGACCGCCGGTGTTCGAGGGCATCGACTACGCGCTGAAGCGGACCTTCGATCTGGTCGTCGCGAGCGTGTGCCTGGTGCTGTTCCTACCGCTGATGTTGGTGCTCGCGATCGCGGTCAAGCTCAGCTCCCGCGGGCCGGTGATCTACCGCTCGGTGCGGCCGGGCATCGGCGGCACACCGTTCTTCTGCTTCAAGTTCCGGACGATGCGCGAGCGCGCCGACCAGGCGCAGGCCGACCTCGAATCGCTGAACGAGCAGTCGGGGGCGCTGTTCAAGATCCGCCGCGACCCGCGCCTGACCCGGATCGGGCGCGTGCTGCGGCGCTACTCGCTCGACGAGCTGCCCCAGCTGGTCAACGTGATCCGCGGCGAGATGTCATTGGTCGGGCCGCGGCCGCTGCCGATGCGTGACTTCGAACGGCTCGAGGACTGGCACAAGAAGCGCTATCTGGTGCTGCCGGGGATCACCGGGCTGTGGCAGGTCTCAGGGCGAGCCGAGCTCGACTTCGACGAGCTCGTCCGGCTCGATTTCCTCTACCTCGAGCGCTGGTCGGTGATGCTCGACCTCTCGATCCTGCTGAAGACGATCCCGGCCGTGCTCAGCAAGCGCGGCGCCTTCTAGCCCGTCAGCCCGCTCCCAAGGATGGCGGCTCCCAGCGCCTTCGACCGGGCTCGCGGGCCACTGGGCAAGCTCGCAGCGCCGGTTTCACGGCATGCCCGCCGGCGCCGCTTCGAGCAGCTGATCGAGCTGGCCCGGATCGACAAAAGCACCCGGATCGTCGATGTCGGCTGCGGCGGTCTCGGCCTGATCGGCCTGGGGCCCGAGCTGAACATCACCGGCGTCGACCCCCAGGAGCGGCCCGAGTACCCGGGGCGGCTGATCCGTGCCGACGCGACCGAGCGGCTGCCGTTCGACGACGACGAGTTCGACCTCGCGTACGCCAACAGCGTGATCGAGCACATCGCGCCGGAGCGCCGCGAGGCGTTCGCGTCCGAGGTGCGCCGGGTGGCGCGAGGGTGGTGGGTCCAGACGCCCGCGATGAGCTTTCCGATCGAGCCCCACTCGCTGCTGCCCGGGGCGCACTGGCTGCCGATCTCGGCGCGGCGGCGCTACTGGAGGCTCGGCGCCGGCAGCGACGTCGACGAGATCCACATCCTGCGACGAGGCGAGCTCGAGGCGCTGTTCGGCCCGGCGTTCCGCGAGCGCCTGGGGCCGTTCACGAAGAGCTGGATCGCGTTCCGGCGGCCGGCTCACATGTAGGCTCCCAGCCGCATGCCGCCGACCGACCGGTTCGTGATCTCATTCGCCGCCGAGCCTCCCCAGGAGGGGCTGCCCTACGGCCGCTGGGCGGAGACGCTGAAAGGCCATTTCCTCTCCGCGGTCCGGGAGATCGACACCGAGGGCGAGGAGATCGGCGAAGCGGGGGAGATCGCCTGGTTCCCCGACCGGACCTACGCCGGGCGCACATACATCCCGGCGATCGCGCGGACCACGGCGGGCTACGAGCTGTTCGGCTATGTCTCGTTCGCGGAGGGAGGCAGCGGGCCCTCCGACTTCCAGGCGAGCGCCGACTTCACCTCGGAGCTGGCCGAGAGCAACCCCGACTGGAAGCTCGACCTCAACGACGAGGTGATCGGGAGCTGGCGCGGCGAGCTCGGCAACAGCGCTGAGATGACGCTGGTCTGGGGCGTGCCGATGATCCCCGGCGGCGAGATCGTGACGGCCGAGCTCGCCAACCTCGCGGTCGACCAGTGCGAGCTCTCAGACCAGCGCTTCACGCTGATCGCGCCCGACAACTACCGCTCGGACTACCTCGAGATCAAGCTGTGGAGCAAGAGCGGCGAGGAGCTCGCCCGCGAGTCGCTGTACGTGGAGGACGACTAGGGCTGCGCGTCGAGCTCGGTCTGCTCGGCCGCGACCGTGCTCGCCTCGACCGGGATCTTCTCGCCTTCGGCGGTGATCGTCTTGCCGGCCTGAGCCGCGGCGCGGCTGTCTTCGGCGGTGTCCTGCTCGCCCTCGAGCGGACGCTGCAGCGGGAAGTGGCAGGCGGCGAAGTGCTCGTCTCCGAACCGCCGCAGCGGCGGCACGACCTCGGCGCACTTCTCTTGAGCGAGCGGGCAGCGGGTGCGGAAGCGGCAGCCCGAAGGCGGGTTGATCGGCGAGGGAAGCTCGCCGCGCACCCCGACCTCGCGCTTCCTCGAACGGGCGACCTCCGGGTTGGGGATCGGGATCGCCTCGAGCAGGCCGGCGGTATATGGGTGCGCCGGCCGCTCGTAGATGTCGCTGCCGGTCCCGAGCTCGACCAGCCTGCCGAGGTACATCACGCCGATCCGGTCGGCGAGGTACTTGACGACCGACAGGTCATGGGAGATCAGGATGTAGGTCAGGCCATAGCTCGCCTGAAGGCGCTTCATCAGGTTGAGGATCTGCGAGCGGATCGAGACGTCGAGCGCGGACACCGGCTCGTCGGCGACGATCAGCTTCGGGTTGATCGCGAGCGCGCGGGCCAGGCCCAGCCGCTGGCGCTGCCCGCCTGAGAACTCGTGCGGGTAGCGATCGATCGCGTCGTAGCCGAGCCCGACCTCGTCGAGCAGCCGCTTCGCGCTCTCGAGCCGCTCCTTCTTCGAACCGCGGCGGGCGATGTCGAGTGGCTCGGAGATGATCTCCCTGACCCGCATGCGTGGATCGAGCGACGCGTACGGGTCCTGGAACATGAATTGGAGGTCACGGCGCAGCTCGCGGAACTTGCTGCGCTTCATCGAGCCGATCTCGGTGCCGTTGAACACGATCTGGCCGCCGGTCGGAGCCTCGAG